>ENA-OYZL01000798-OYZL01000798.1-human-gut-metagenome-genome-assembly--contig:-NODE-798-length-13371-cov-4.882998_pt1 | contig 13371 bp, 10 predicted proteins | sample MGYA00243292_ERZ653479 | MGnify/ENA primary metagenome ERZ653479 (study PRJEB26926, sample SAMN06165116) | human gut metagenome | biome: ENVO:00009003; feature: ENVO:2100002; material: ENVO:00002003... | reverse complement strand
GTGGGCTCGGAGATGTGTATAAGAGACAGATTCCATACTCCGTTATAGAATTGGTACATATGGTTGCTGTCAGGTGAATTTTTGACGTAACATAGCATACCTTCCTTTAACTTGTTTGTGTTAAGAAAAGCTTCCATATCACTCATATTGGTAACTTGGATGTAACCACCACGTAAATCATTAACATCTGCTAGTGCAAAACTAGCATTGTTCTTGGGTTTTAATTGACCAATTACCTCAATATATTCATTCATGCTGATAAAAATAAAGGGCTATGTTATTCACACAGCCCTCGTTTTATATTACTGTTCTACGAACAAGCTATGAAGCACTTCTAGAAAATCAGCAGCACATAACTTCTGTCCATTTATTTCAACATCATTGGCTGCATTTACTTCAACAATCTGAGCATACTCATCTTCGTTGAAGTGGGCACAGTCAGCTACTTCATCCTTACTCCTTTGGTCAAGATAGGTGTTGTATTCCTCAGTTATTTGCTTATTCCATTCCTTTATCTGTTCTCTCTCATCTTGAGTTAGGTCACTTTTACTAGCTAACTCTCTATATTCACTCGGAGTTAATTGTGAGATAGCTTCTTGTAAATCATCCTCTACTTGTCTACGAAGTTTACCTAATTCAATACGCATTGACATAATCTTTACCTTTAAATCTTTACTGAGTTCCTTGTCCTTATCCCTAAGTATAATCTTAGTAATAAAGTTGTGCCTAATCATCATTTCGTTTACTGTCATAGTCCTTTTCTAATTTTGTTAATTCTGTGCAAATATACACATTATTGAGTATGAAACAAAGTATAGTTAGTTAAAATTATAAAATTAACTATGAGACAATCAAATTGACTCATAATTTGCTATACATTCCTTTACCTTTGTTTCCACTTTCTTCATAAGCTCATCTGTTACTATTCCTTGAGATGCAGTATAGTATGTGATTTCATCTTTAGAGCAGGAACCACTTACAGACATATTCTCCATAGTAAAGTTAAAAGAAGCCTCAGTAGGGGCTTGTGATTCCTCGTAGTTCATTGTTACATACACTTCAATAGTATCTACTGTTACTGAGCCAGATAAATTAATCATTCTAGTAAATTTCATAGTTAAAAAATTAATATTAAATAAAATATATAAACTAATAGCCTAAAGCCATCCAATTAATCATAGAATTAACTGTTTCACCGTTAGCTATTGTGCAGCTAGTCCTAGTATAATTACCTGCTACACAAACCTTGTCCCAGTTGGTTGCAGTTGTTTTATGTGTTACTTGTACTGATATACAAGCTGTTGGGAATGCAATCGGGAAGGATTTATATCCCGTAGAATTTGCACCTACATATGCTTCACCCCATTGAATTATAAATCCGTTAGGGAATTTAACATATCCAGAAACATCTTTAGAAGCTGCCCAATTTGAGTTCAGTGTAAAGTCTGACAATGCTCTATACCCACCAGCACCAAGTACTGCATTGTTATTACTACCACCTTTAGTTATATATGAACCATCGTGGTTATGATTACTGTTTGCTTTAGAGTTAGGGTCAAAGTTCTTGGTATCCCATACTTTTACCCATCCATACCAATTGTCAGTAGTATCTCTTAACGCTCTGTACCACAATCCCATACCAGCAGTCCATCCTCCAGCAATCTCAACAGTACCTCCAGTACTTCTTCCAAATCCTATAACGGATGTATATGTAGTTGGTGCACCATTACTAGTTCCACTAACTGTATTATAGGAGTACACATTACCTAGGTTCTGAGTTCTTCCTGTTTGTGGATTTAAATTTCCCCTAGAATTTATATAATTGTGGGAGTGACTAGCTGGAGCACCACCAATATCAGCAAAAGACCATGTAACATTACCAGAACCATTTACTGACCTAGTAGTATTACCAATAGTAAAGTTCCTGGCTGTTCCCCAGTATGATGTTACGATATTTGCAGTGCCATCGAAGTTAGTTCCATTAATTTGTCTAGCGGTTTGCAATTTGGTAGCAGAGCCTACATTATAATGTTTGGCGTTAACAGAATCAAGCAACATTCTCCAAGGTTTTTTATCCGTACCCCATCCGCTTCTATATTGAATACCATTAGTGGATGAATCTGACGCTGAGGACGTGTGATTATACCATATATCCAATCTTGGACCATTTGCTGGAAGAGATATAACAGCACCATAATTATATATAGGATTAGCCATTCCGTCTGGCTTTGCATTGTTATACTGTCTTATTCCTATCTGTGCCCACAAGGTATCATATCCGTCAATGCCATAAGTATCACGATGTCTTAAAAATACATGCTCATGATTCCCATCCAACAAATCCGCATTCAGATTGGTACATAAAGTCGTTGCAGACGCTATATAGTAGTTAGCCTTTATAGGTCTATATGTGGTTCCAGTACTAGAATTACCATCCACGAAATAAAACATATTATCTCTAAATGTGATGTTTCCCCATGACCTATTCGGGTTATGTAAGATTAACATGGCATTAGTAGTAGTGTTAGCCGCCCTCACCTCCAGATGAGTAGCAACAGATAGCGCACCAGTCATAGTATCACCAGTAACATTAACATACCTACCGTCTATAATTCCAGCGTAGTTATTAGTATCTAACACTCTATACCATCCATAGTTAGTACCCCCTTGTATTCTTCTCCAGTAAATACCATCGGATGTATTTAAAGGGACTGCTATATCAGCGAAATACCCAGAACCATTTCCATGATTCATTCTTAATATATGCCACCATTGAGCTGTTGGTCCAACATTCTGATTAGCAGCAGTACCAGCACCTAAATTCGCATTGAAGTAAGTTAATCCATTTAGTCCAAATGTTAACTGACTATTAGTAGCTAATCTCTTAGACCATTCAGCAGTACCATTTAAAGCACCAGTAAATGTTGGAGCTGTGACTGTGCCAGGGAATACTGTATTTCCATTAGCATCCAATAGAGTTGCAGTTCTTTTTACAGTGGTAAATACTCCTGTATATTGTCTAGCATATATAGGTTCATTACCATCATCACAAGAAGCTATCTCCATCCATCCTGCATTAGATGCTGTACCACCATATGCTACTCTACCATAATCGTTATCCCCACCTTGGAATCTAACTTGCCTAGTTCCAGTAGTGCTAGCTTGGTTTATTATGATATCTCCGTTCTGGGTTAAGGTTCCATTATTAGTAATACCAGTAGTAGTAAGTAATGCAGTAAATAAACCTCCACCAATAACATGAAGCTTCTGTGTTGGAGTTGTAGTGCCAATTCCCACATTTCCTAGTCCTGTTAATACCATCTTAGCAGTCATAGTTGGGTCTGTTCCAGCTGCACCAACAGAACTCATAAAGGCTAGATAATTACTATCATCAGTACCACTAAAATATGGTGTTAATCCAAATTTGTCTCCAAAACCACTTTCTCTCCAGTATATAGTATTAGCACCCATTCCAAGAGTACCAGTCATAGTATCTCCTGCCTTCTTAAGGTAACGTCCATCGAGAATTCCTGCATAATTAGTAACATCTAATATATCTACCCAAGAACCATAGGAAGTAGAATTACCAGTACGATATTTTAATCCACGCCTATCCTGTGTAGGTAATGCAAGTTGTGTAACCCAGGTCTTGCTTCCTACAATTCCCATATTAGAACCACCCCAGTTCATAGATATGATATGCCACCAATTGGTATTTATGCCTGACTTTGTAGTCATTCCCATATAATAACCATCATAAGTGGCTGGGTCAAAGTCTTCTTCCTTGTAGAATATAAAGCTTTTAGCGTGTAACCCATCAAGCAAATCAGCATTAAGATTACTTACTAAGGTATTACTAGCTACAACCAATGGTGCAGTTCCAGACCCAACTTTAGATATGAATTGTCCAGAGGTTACACTCTTCCAATATCCACTATCATTACCAAGAGCAATCTTATTAGTCTCAGCTCCATGTGGTCTAAATTCAGTAGTGTTAAGATATACTAGATTACGATTACTTGCTCCAAGTGATATACCACCTGAACCCATAAGGCCAGCAGCTTCCCAAGAATTACTAAACTTAATATATTTACTAAAGGTTTTAGTACCCGTAACTGCCTGGTCAGTGGCGATAGTAACATAATGTGAATCAGCATATGAAGGATAGTTTACAGTATCTAATAATGTTCTCCATGGCATCTTACCATCTCCCCATCCTGTTCTATATTGAATACCATTTGATTTATACTCTGCATCACTAGAATGGTGATTGTACCAAATATCTAACCTAGAGTCGTTTCCAGGTAATGATATTACAGAACCGTAATTATATGTGTTAGATTCCTCTAATCCATCTGGAAGGGCTTTATTATACTGCCTTATGCCTATCTGTGCCCATAAAGTGTTAACTTGAGTAGTGACAGTATCTCTATAACGTAGGAAAGAATTTTCATGTAAGTTATCAAGTCTATCTGCATTGAGGTTAGTCACTAATGTGTTACTAGCAACTCTAAATGGTGCAGTTCCGCTAGCTACTGTAGATATAATAGGAGTTGTAAATGTTTTACTTCCATTAATAGTCTGCTCAGTATCTAATGTTACATATATAGGATGAGTATGGTCTGTTGTTGATACTTTTTTACCATCACTATACAAGCAATTATCAGCACCAACGTACACATATCTGTTACTATATGTTTGAGGACTTTCAGTCTGTGATTCTGCTCCGATTAAGAATAACTTTGTGTTTATTAAATCAGTAGCTCCAGCTGTATTCACAGTATCACTTCCTGGGTCTGCTGCTAATGTTAAATTGCCTTGGTTGTCTGAAGTGATAAACATATTATCTCCAGCAATGAAATTTACCTTCTTAGCTTCATAACCATCGAATGAGGTAAATTCCACACCCTTTACCTGGAAAGATAACGCATAATTTAATCTGTCTGGTTTATTAGCCCATGCAGGTATTCCAGACTCACCAATAACTAACATTTGTCCCACAGAGCCATTTGGTAATCCTTTTATTAGTTTACCTGTTATACTGTCAAACACCGCCAGTTGTCCTATTGTAGCGGATGAAGGTCCACTAACAACTCCAGTAGTATTAGTCTGAACATATGTCCACTTCTTAGAAACCTCTTCCCAGTTAGTACCATCAGAAGCAGCAGTAGCTTCCTTACATATAAGTAAGTCACCAACCTCTACCGACACTCCGTTTATATACCCCACACTATCCCTATAAGCACCATTACCAAAGGTTACAACATAAGTATTACCTACATCTGCCATTGGTGTATAAGTACCTGGAGAAGATATACCAGCCTCTAATGCTCCCTTAAATAGCATAGCATTATTAGAGCCGAGGATACTATCAGCATAACTCTTAGCAGTTTCTATAGCATTCCATACCATTAGTGGAGATGCTGCAATAGCTGCGACTACGTTAGTATCATTTATATTTTCATTATCACTTGATGGGTCTGGTTTCCTACTTAATATGTCTTGTAACTTTACATGACCATACAATTTAGTAGAAGCACCACCATATTCTGGCTTCAATGACAAGTGAATCTTAGGAGTAGCTTGTCCTTCTACATCTCCCTTTAGCTTACCAATAATATAACCATCTAATACAGAAACGTCTCCATGATTAACTGTTACCGCACCATCTGAAACCATTCCTCCTGCTACAGTTATTCTTTGTGTAGCATCATTAAATGTCAAACCATTAGCCTTTCTAACTTGAGATGTGTCCATATTATTGTTAGCTTCATTGTAGGATAATAATATGTTTCTCTCAGCCATCTGATTAGATGGAGCTACCTGTTCAACATAGTCCCTAATCTCAATATTATGATTCTCTGCAAATGTTATATGTCCTGTAGCATCTACTATAAAGTTTGGAACAACAAACACACTAGCATTTCCTAGATTAGTTGATTGTCCATAAGAGCCTGAAGCTACACCGCTCTCCATGTGTAATAACTTCCTATTAGAAGCATCCCACTTCAAAGGAGGTTCAGTATCCACTCTATTAAGTGCATTACTGCTGATAATAATTCTATTACCATCACCTTTTCTAAGGCTAATACTGTCACCTGTAGGAGTTAGCAGGAAGAAGCTATTTCCTATTTGAACCTTAACAGAGCCGCTAACTTCTGATACTTCTATACTTGGATAGCCAATACTAAAGTAAGTACCACAAGTCCACATCTCTCTAGTATCCTCAATGAATACTACTGGGTTAAGCCCTTCTGGTATTGTGGGTATTAGTGGCTCAAACTCTTCTTTCTTTCTAGCATATACAATCTTCTTATCTATTATCATTCCTATATGATTTGAGTTGTTAATAATTCATCAAACCTCTGAGCTGTTTGAGCAACAGTTAGACCTTTATCTATAAAGTTACCTGACCACCCAATAAGTAAGTCAGTACCGTCTAGTACTGGATTATTCTTAATAGCCTTCTTATTTACAGTCTTATTGCCCAGGTTCTCGATTTCTTTTTGTATATTATCAAGCTTCTCTTGAATCTTATTCACAATGTCGATAATCTCTTTATTATCAAGGAATACAACCCATTGTTCCCCATCAAATAAGAGCATCTTACTGTTATCTTTAATCCAAATGTGGTAAATGGTTGGAGGGATTTGGTCACCCCTCCAGAAATTTACCTGCTTGTTATTTACCATTTCATTTGCCATTCTATTCTAATACTATCGTTTTACTTAAATCAAGACCTTGCACCAACTTCTCTAATGCTGTAAGTCTTTCAACTAAGGCTTCAGTTCCCGTGGAAGAAGATGTTATAAATTCCTTATTAAATGTATACGTCGTTTTAGTTCCTACTACTAATGTAAATGTTAACTTCAAGTCCTGAAGTTCATCATAGTGAAACATCATTATCACTTCTACAGTTCTAACATCATCAGTATCTTTAGTATCTGCAGCTGTCTTTCTGTAAGCTGTTACAAATTTCAAAGTTGCATATTCTAGTGTTACTAATCTAGCCCTGGATAGAGCTACTATAAAATCATACGCCTCTTCAGAGTTAGTGTAATAGTCAGACAGATTCTCAGATAGATAAAGAGCCTTCTCAATATGCATGATATAGCCCTGCACATCTGACTTAAATACATTAAGTAGTCCTATCTGTTCTTTTACGTATGTATCATTATAATTCTCGAGTGATTGTAACTTAGCTTTGTTCTCATTAGTGAAGTCATTAGTGGACAATCCTTTACCTTCAACCTTATCAACCTTAGTACTAATGTCTGGAAGTTCGCTCTTTAAAGCATAGTTGCTTAAATCAGTTTCAGGAATATTGGCTATAGCCTGTTTAACATAATCCTCGGTAGCCAGACCTTCTATACTAGGAATCTCAGGCTTTCCGTCTAAGTCTTGATATTTACCAGAGAATAATTCGCTCTTATTTGCCTTACTCTCTAATGTAGTACTTATTGTAGCAATTGTCCTATTACTCTCTATAATAGCATCTCCAACTTCCTTAAAGGTATTATAAGAAGGGTCAGAATCTTGAGTAAGTATGTCAAACTGCTGTCTAGTAAAGTTGTTAGCTATCTCAAGTATTTCTGCTGCTGTCCCAGCCCTTTCTGCACCTAACTCCTCAAGGGTATATGTAGGTTTATTAGGTTGTTTAGCCCATTCTGGGACAGTTGGGTCAGTTTCAATATAGCCAGTTAGAAATCCTTTACTATCTAATTCTTCTTCAGTAACTAAGTTATCTGGAATTGTTGTTAAGTAATGTTTATCGTTCTCTAATTGAGATACTTTAGTAGGTACGTCTTCTATATCGGCTTTATTACTGACATCAGGGATTTCACTCCTATCTGCTTTTGTGTTAACCTTCTCATCAACTTCTTTAATCAGTTCTCTAACACTGGTATCACTATAGTTAGTTAGTCCCTTTAGTTTATTCTTCTCTTCTAATGTAAAGCTTTGCTCAGATAAGCCCATTCCTTGGACTTTGTCTACCTTGTTGTTCCAATTTTGTATATCAGTAGTATTTATAGTTGCAGCTGCACTAGCTATAAATGCTGGCTCAATCTCTTCTGTTAAGTACCCTCGGCTATCAAGTTCATGCTTTGTAACATATTCGTCTGGAATATCTGTAATGTAGTGAGAGTCATTCTCTAGTTGAGATACTTTAGTAGGTACGTCTTCTATGTCTGCTTTACCTGATACATCTGGAATTAGTGCTTTAACTTCATCCTTAGTATAATAATTATTAAGCTGAATGTCTCCTGATTCTATGTCCTGCAACTTCTTATCAATTTCTTCCTTAGTGTAGACAGTATACTTATCAACTTTAGATGCTAAAAGCTCTTTAATTGTAGTAGTGTCAAACCCTTTAGAATCAAATCCAGCTTGACTTAATATTTCTATTGTTGTTTCCCCAAGCCCTGCATTAGCACTCTTGAATATATAGTATATATTACCAAATATTTCCTGTGTACCTAAGAGTCTAAATCCGCCAATAATACTACTAACTGCCAACACTGCACTGGAGCCATTTGGAATCATAACGTATATGTACTCACTGCCATTTGCAGTAGTAGTAAATATATTGTCAATAGTCTTGTTTAACTTAGTATAGTCTGGTGAGGTTCCATAGTAGTTAGGATATTTAATGTCAAATGTTACTACCTTTACAGCAGTAATATCCTCATATTTATATCGTAACGTAATAACCATAGAAGTAGTCATTCCAGCAAATGTATACTGCCTAGCTTCAGGCTTAAGAGTTACACCGTTGATTGTCTGCTCAGTTACATCTTTGTAGTATTCCCAAGTTACAGTTACATCAGTAGGCTCATCACCATAACTCATATACTCTGGGTCTACCGATATGGCTTTGATATTTTCATCTATAGCTGCTGCTTCAATTCTAGCATTAACCCATTCAGTAGATGCAATTCTATTAGAACTGTCTGTCATTAATGGTAATGTAGTAGTTGGAGTTCCAGTAAAGCTAGGTGAATATATATCAGCTTTGTTATTTAATCTTATTTCAATTTCACACGCCCATTGAGCAAGTTTTAGATTTATTTCATCAATTACCTTATTAATATCAAAGGCTATTGAATCAGTCACAAAGGTATATAAATCTTTTTGATTAGACAAGTTACCTTTGATGTTTCCCCACTTTAGAGCATATTCATCTGCTATACCAAGATTAATTCTGGCTATTGTTCTCTGATATTCATCAGTTAACTCTGAGAATAGATTCTCCTTTTGGAATCCGTCGTCTCCACCAGTACACCCATAGTACTTAGAAGTATCACAATCATCCTTGATACAGATGTGGTCTACTCCTTCTTCCTCTATCTCTGCACTATCTATTTTATTTATTGTAATAACACTATAGTCAGCACAGATTCCTTCTACCTCTTCCTTCTCAATAACTCCGTCAATTATTTTAGTATCGGGCTTTATATTAGAAATAGAATGAGGATAATCGGGTAAAATGGGGGCATCCTGTTCTTGTTCATCAAGACGTATAAACTCTGCCATATTTAGATTTGAATAATTTGATAAGCATATGTCATAGGGTCTAAGAAGGATATAATTGTAGCCTCATTAACCTTATGAATTGTTTTAGTAATGGTCATTGATAAGCTAGTATCTCCAATAGGAAATACTTTATTATATAATGAACCTTCCATATAACATACGTTCTCATTGAACATATTATTAACGGAATTCCATCTTAAAGTTGTATCATGACAACCTCTTAGGAAAGTATTACCTCTACAGTCTGCTTCTAGTACATTATCGTAAGTATCACCTAGAAAGATATTATTAGTGCATCCTTGTTTTAATTCATTGTGCTTAGTATTATGTAATTCTGAACTATCAGTAATAATTCCTCCAGTTAAGTCTGAGAATGTATAGAAATCTCCATATGCTGCCCCAAGATTAAGATTAGTATTATCTAACTCCTCCGCAGTTCTTCTGAATTTAATATTCTTGAAATCATAGTATGCTGAGTTGAAGTGGCTATCCCTCATAAATGTTATTCTACCCTTAGTAGTAATCCCATCCTCAAGAGTCTCTTTAGTTGGGTCATATTCAATAACCCAATCCTTCATTCTAATATCGTCAATAACAACTCTTGGGTCTAATCGATTATTGGTAATAGCTGTTACAATTAACTTCCAAACAGGAGAAGGGTTAGTGGAGTCTTCAGTACCCCACGTAACCTTTTGACCTGAATTATTAGTGACATTGGAAGAGTAAATAGTTTGAAAGTCTGTAATAACATACCTTGCTCCTGTTATTAAGCTATTCTTACTTATGTAATCATTAAGTAGCGTATATGTTACTTCCAATGGCTTAGCTTGTCCGCCTTCTCCGCCATAATCAATAATACCTATATTCTTCCTTAACTGTTCTTGCTCTAGTTCGGTTAAACCTCCTAGTAGGTCTTTCTTCTTGAAGTAATTGTTTAAATCATGAATACAGGCATAACGTCTTGTATCTCTCTCTATCGCCATGTTAGTTATTCATTAAGAATTCATATATCCCATCTATCTTGTCAAAGTGTTGACAGGTTTGTATAAAGGCTATTTGATGTAGAATCATGTCATAATTATCTATATAGCCTTTATTTAGTCTGTTAAGGAACTTATTAAAGTCCTTAATCACTTTAAGCTTCAGGTTAGTTATTGCATCCACAACCACCTCCTCCTATAGTATTCTTATCAATCATAACATCTCTACAAATTCCTCCGCACTGAGTAACATCCTCTAACACTCTTTGAGCTTCGTAATACTGTCCCAGCTCAATTAGATATTTAATAATATTGATAGCCATCCATATAATATCTCTATTATAGATTAGTGATTTAACATCATCGAGCCTATTCTTACATCTTCCAGGTAAATCCCCCAAAAGATTCTTACATAGTCTGTAGAAGCATTCGTTAATATGGCATATACAGAACGTATTCTTATCACCTCTGATAATCGTAGTAGTCTTCTCAGTGACAGTAGATGGAGGTATAGCATTCACCTCTAACACCTCTTCTATAGTTACTTCAACAGACTCTTCATCAACATACTTCATAAATACCTCAGACTTGGTATCATAGTAGTAAATAGAGTTATAAGCTGTTAAAGCAGTTGCATTCCTCTCTAACACATAATCCAACCATGCATCAGTGGGTAGTATTATATGTGTAACTTCATATAAACCGTCAATAGGCATTTCCATTTCAGATTCATCAATACAATCTATAACGTGTTCAACAATGTCATACTTCTGTGTTATTTCTTCTCCAGAAGATTTAATACTTGTTATAGCATTAATAGTTACAGTTTGACTATAGGTATAATTACGAGTACTTACTGCAACTTCTCCATCCTCATTTAAGTATTCATCATTGTCTTTCTCTAGCCCAGTGATTGTAATACCGCAGGCTCCCTTCTTACATATTTTAAATACTGAATCCATAATTATACGTTAAAGTCAGCTCTAACTTTAGTTTTGATTTCTCCTACTAGTGTAAGATAGTCTAGGTATTTCTGTCTATCAGTCTGATTATCAGATAATCCTAATACAATACTGTTGGAGCTGTTGATTAAATCAAACTCTTCATCTTGGTCTACATACTGCCTAATAATAGCTTTAATGCATTCTTTATGGTCTGGTTGACCATGTAGATGAACCTGAACACATGTCCACCTTGTCTCTTGTGTTACATCTTCTGTTTCTGGGTCTGTAACATTAACCTCTTTTGATTTAATATCATAGTTATAGTAATATGTACCATTACCTAATTTCTCTATTAAGTCTGGCTGCACATCCATTTCTATTCTTCTTGGTTCTAACATAAGGTCTTATTTTAAAATTTACTGGGAATGAATATCTGGTTAGAGAGTAGAATAGATTCCTACTCTTACTCTCAAAGTAATAGGATTTATTATTGTATACAAAGTTAACTCTAAAACACTTACTATAGCTAACTATATCTACAATATGAATGTACTTGTTATAAAATCTTGAAATATTAGATTTCTTCCCATCCCAATTAGAGAATCTTAAACCTGTATCTCTTTGAATCTTCCTTAATAGATTCTTAGAATTACAAAACTTTAGCCAACCAAAATATGATTGCATTCTCCTTCTTAATTCTTGTTTATCAATCTTGCCTGATTGATACCTTCTAATAAGCTTGAATAATCTAATCTTAATTGACTTTCTTAATAATACATGGGTATGATAGAACCTATAACCTACAAAGTCTACACCTCTATCATCTACTGGGAATATTTGGTAATTTGATTTTAACCTTAAATTTAGAACCTCCTTTAAGTACATCTTAATTGCTATAAGTACGTTTCTCAAGAAGTCCTTATCACTGCTGAGAATTACAATATCATCAGCATACCTGAAGTAGAATTTACATTTTAATTCTTCCTTAACCCAATGGTCAAAGTAAGCTAAGTATAAGTTTGCAAAGAATTGAGAAAGATAGTTTCCAATAGGAACACCGTCCGCTGAATAAATGATTCCGATTAGCAGGATTAATAAACTTTTATCCTTAATCTTACGTTTGATTATATCACATAATATGTCATGGTCGATAGAAGGATAAAACTTCTTTACATCCATCTTTAAACAATAGAGTGTTTCATTTGGATGCTTTACCAAAGCTGCTTTTAAATCGTATGCTACATTATGAATACCTCTATCCTTAATACAAGAATAAGTTTGCTTGATGAATATCTTAGTCCAGATAGGCTCCATTACATTCATAATAGCATGATGTGTTATTCTATCTGGATAGTATGGTAATCTAAATATCAACCTTTCTTTGGGTTCATATATTTTAAATGTACTATACTCAGAAGTTTCATAAACTAAATCTCTTAGCTGTTCTGAAAGTCTTCTATTCTCTTCCTCTCTGTTCTTATCATGTTTGAGGATTCCCCATCTTACTGATTTATGCTTTCTAGCTTTATCATCTGCTTTCTCAATATTCTCTATATCATATACCTGTTCATGTAAATAGCCTATACGCTTCAAGTCTTATATATTTATTATGGAAGCTTTCGAGAATTAACCTACTAACACCCTGTTATTAAATACTACGTTGTCTTTTGCCAAGAGGCAAGGGTGCTGTTTAGACTGTAAAATAAAACAAATTACCTAAAGAAATATATAATAAGCCTACATTAGTATTAGCATTGCTGACTCCATTATTAGAATTGAAGTAGCTAAGACTAGCATTACTACCATTATTAGCGTTGCTGCTAACGATGAGTGTTTTGTAATAATTTTCTTGTCCAGCACCAACAGAATATAGGTAAACAGCACCCTTAATCTCGTATTGTTATCTTATATAA
>ENA-OYZL01000784-OYZL01000784.1-human-gut-metagenome-genome-assembly--contig:-NODE-784-length-13504-cov-4.052197_pt1 | contig 13504 bp, 9 predicted proteins | sample MGYA00243292_ERZ653479 | MGnify/ENA primary metagenome ERZ653479 (study PRJEB26926, sample SAMN06165116) | human gut metagenome | biome: ENVO:00009003; feature: ENVO:2100002; material: ENVO:00002003... | reverse complement strand
GATCTACACGCGTAAGATCGTCGGCAGCGTCAGATGTGTATAAGAGACAGGAAGTAATGCTACCGACTATTCGTAATACAAGGAACGCGCATATACCACACAGTACATATGCTTTAATATCGTTGCGGGAAAAAGCAGCAAAGGCTTTTTCCAATTTTCGAATGATCCACCATGAAAGAAATGGTACGAAACAGGCAATAACATATGCCAAATCAAATATCCATGCCAACCCACCATAAGTCGTAAGGAGTCTAAACATTTTTACGAGGTAAACAAGTGCGATAATCATGTTTGGAAGCATCCAAAGAATGCAGAAATTCTTGCTTCTTGTTTTAATGGCGACAATAAACGTTGCCATTTCCCATCCGCTTAAAATCGCTGTAATGATTGACGGCATATAATGCCACAATGTTTGTGGCAGAAAATCGTAATTGTACATTGATGGGAAAAGAGTCCACAACAGTCGACTGCCCCACAGGTTCCAAAACAGTGTGACAACTATGGGCGCCAGCAGCAATTCCCAGTTCTCTTTGATTTCTCGAACAAAGGGATTCTGGATGGAAGCTTTTTCGGCGGGGGCAAAAGCACCGGCAGTGTTCTCCGAGACAGTAGTTTTATGCCCTGTATTTGCTCCATTTGCCGTTTTCCCTTTGAGCCTTCTCCATTGGACGATACATCCAAGGACACCAAGAACCAAAGTTCCAATAAGAATAAATCCAGCCACATCATCGCCAAGCATTAGGTTTAGAAACACACGAGAAGCATCAGCATTATAAATAATGCCGCAACCACCTATCGAGGCAATGAAAGCTCCCGAAAAAGCGGTCATAATAATGAATGAATAGTTGTAGATCTTAACCGAAATTATGCTTACAATCAATGCGATGACGGCCGCAATTATAATCAATGTTGCACTCTCCATGCTATCTGCCATTAGCAGAAGGATAGCAACCAGGAAGAATGATGATAAGAACGCATTTATTGCGGCACAGAGCTTATCGTATATTACAGATATCAGAGCACACGCAATCGCACAAACTGCTACTATAATGAAAGTCTCATCATCAATGCCCCAAAGGCCTACAGTCATTAAGATGACTGCGAAAGAGCAAAGAGCACCCCAAATCAGGCCTAAAATTGCAGAACACACTTTGCGGATGTAAATTCCGCCAAAACAAATAACGAGTCCTACGACAAGAAGCAATAGATTCAATCCCACTATTCCACCTCCAAATACTCTCCAGCGACTCGTTTAGATTTTGCTGAATTCGTTCTTTATACGTTCATAATAGCTATCGTATTCATCGAGTTCAGCCTGATACTTGCTAAACTCTGCAAATAGTTGCTGCAGAATATCGCTGGTCGTTTTAATGCTTTCGGCACACTTCTGTTCCAGATGCTTTATCTGGGATTTGTTGGAGATCATTACACCAACACCATACCCTATGCCAATCAGAGCAACAGCGAACAACCAATATCCAACAAAGAACGCACCGATTGCTGCGGCTGCGCCAATGCCAAAACCAAGGTACGATTTCCAGCTTTTAATCTCAGCGACAGCTCCATCGCGCTTTTGAGTGAAGAAAGCAGATACTTTGCTGTACTCTTCATCCTCTCGTTTGAAATTGACCTCTGTGGAGTATTCTCCAATCGATACTTGGTGCGTGACTTTGCGGCGTCCTCGATAATCTTCGACATGGGCGTCGACGGCCTGTTCTTGCAATGATTTTGTGAGTGTAAACATATTCAAGCGTATTTGGCCATTGACATCTTGAACATCACGCTCATAAATCCAATCGATCATCTCAGCAATCAGGTTCAGGTCATTTGCCTTCTTGGTCTGTTCTGCGGAAAATGCCTCCCGCGCCAAATCCACTTCACCTTCATACCGAATGACCAGCTCATTGTACGCGATTTCATCATAAACATCTTTCTCTGCCTGATTCGGTGTAGCAATCAGTTCGTCAATATAACCTTTTAAGAAGGTGTTTCTCTGCTCAGTGGGAACATTAACTGTCTGTAAAATAAACTCAAGGATGCTGATATTATTTTTGGCTTGCATCATAATATCTGACAGGGCGTCAAATTCTGTGCAATACTTTCTGAGCATAGAATACTCCAGTTGGTCAGACGGCTGCATACGTCTGATATACTGGCGAATTTGCCCGACAATATCAGCTTCATCATAGCCGGAGGCTTTCATATTAGAATCGATGACCTTTTTAATGAAAGAGAAGATTTCATTTTTAGTAGAGTCGTCGACATTGTCTGCCAGAGTTTTGCTCACCAAAGAAAACAGCATCAGGAAGGTCCTTTGATCGCTGCCCTTAAGGTCGCATTCTTGGTATGTATAGAACCACTTTAGGGCTGCTTCGTCACGGCCCATCCGCAGATTAAACAGCATATAGAAAATGGCACTATCTTTCTTGTCGAGTCTGACTGCACGCGCCAAGGCTCGATCAGAGAGTTCGCGGTCATTATTCTTCCATGCCATAATGCTGATCAGGACACATGTCAGCCAGTAATCAGGAGTCTGAAGGTGCTGTACTTCGACGGACTTGGTGATAGTTTTATCGCTAACCATAGTAACATCTAAATTGTCCATCATTCCTTGAACAATTTTTCTTACAGTCCTGTAGTTTGCAAAGTCATAATACTTTTTGTTGTTTGCAGCACGGATCTTTTTGTTGGCCAACTCCATTTGCTTGAAGCGGACATACATTCTTTCAATCTCGCCCTGCACCTCAATGGCATCAATTACTCTTTGATGCGAGGAAGTCATCGTCCCGTTACAATTGTCAAGGGTACCTCTGATCTTATCGTTATAATCTTCAAGATCTCTATGTGCGCGGTTCACACCTTGTTCTACAGTGGAGAGTTCTCCACGGAGTTCCGCATTAACTCGCTCAGCCTGCCTTAGCTCACCTTGGAGCTGATTGAGCTTGCTCTGCAAATCATAATTGCTCATCGGCTTTTCCTCCTGCTATGTTTGATGCTGCAACAGCTCGTTCTGAACCCCACTTGCGTATTTTTTCAACCATATCGGGATTATTCTTGGAGATCGGAACAACATTCTCAAAACACTTAAGTAATAGTTGAGGGGTAATTACAGCTTGCCCCTCTATAAGCGCTGACTGGGCTACTTCTTTGATTGCATATTCTATATCAGAGTAAGAAAATCCATCTGAAGCTGCAATCAGTTGGCATATATCTTTTTCTGATAAATGAATGTGTAGGGAACGCCCCACATATTGTGTGATGGCTGCTCTTCGTTCGGAACAATTCGGAAGATCGATAAAGAATATTTCTGAAAAGCGGCCTTTTCTGAATAGTTCAAAAGGTAGCAGCGAGACATCATTTGCGGTTGCAACAAGGAATACTCTGCTCCTCGATTCTTGTAACCAGAACAAGAACTGTCCCAAAACACGCTTGCCTATGTCATTTCCAGAATCAGAAACAGAAAGAGATTTTTCAATCTCGTCAATCCAAACAACACAAGGGGATACATTGTCTATGAACTGCAAAGACTCTTTCATTTTCTTTTCGCTCTCGCCAACCCATTTGTCATAGACAGATCCAATATCAAATCGGAACAAGGGGAGATTCCATTCTTTAGCCACCATTTTTGCTGAAAGAGACTTACCACAGCCAGGAACTCCGGCAAGAAGAATACCTTTCGGAGTATCCAGGTCTCTTTCCGTTAAGGCGGCATCAGAAGCGAAGAAAACACTCTTCTTTAATTCAAGCCATTTTTTCAAAGCATCCAGGCCTGAAACCGATAAATCGTAGTCAACACGAACGGATTGGATACATGACACAGACGCATATAATTTACTTTTTTGCTCTGTGAGTGCGGCCAGGTGGGATTTGTTTAAGCAATGGCTGCTGATAAGTGTTGCAGACAGAATATTATCAATCTGTATTTCGCTAAAACCACGCATTAATGTTGCGGCCATTCGAATATCGTAGGAGTCCCAGTCTATATTGAAGTGTCCATTAAACCGCTCGACAAATGCTTCGATTTGGCTGACACGCTCTTCAACATCCGGATAATCCAGAGAAGTCAACATACCAAACTGTGCCAGTCTTGACCATACAGGATCCGCAGTGATGAGGATGAGAGTACAATTCATTTCCTTTGCCAAGTACAAGATATTTAAAACCTCTCGGCTGTAGGCATTATCCTCGCTAATCCGCTTGATATCGCCAAAGGCAAAAGTGGAGTTTCGATTCTTTCTGAAAGAAGACGCAATAAACGGAAGTGGATCACTATCTACATCTTTTGTTGTATCGCCATTCATTGTGCAAACCTGTTTAGCGTCTGTGTAATACGAAATATTTATGTTCAGTTCTGCAGTAATCTCTTTCAGGATGCGCTCAACTCTTTCTCGCTCTGGAGAGTCCACAACGATCAGCGGTGTTCTGGCACATATATAGTTTTTAATCTCAGCTTTGGTTGAAGTGTAGTTTCCCATGCGCTCATCCTTGCTTTAAAATAGTTTTATGCGTCTGATTAGAAAGAGTGCATCTTCCAAATCAGAGTTAGAAAAATCATTTGCTTGCTGTTGCAGGAAAGCAATCATGTTATCCCAAAACATCGTCATTTGTTCAGTAACAGAACGATATAATTCAGTTTTAAAACTGTTGGGCAGAAACGAAAGATTTACGAAGAATGTAGCCTTGTGGATGTCCTTTTTCAGCCGCTTGAATAGAACATCTACTTGTGCCAATTCGTTGAAAGCAATGCACTCATTCAAATCCCGCATAAAACGCTTCGTACTTTTATTTAGAACAACATTGACAGTATCCACCATTTGGCGTTCAAATGCTGCCTGCATCGTTCCGGCTCCAGCAAAAGCTCCAAGCGAAAGCACTTCAAGATCTCTGTTGTTGGATAGAGGCACTTCCTTCATACGTTCGAAACAATCAAGCCATTCCTGATATGTAGAGGGCGCTTCAGCAATCGCCCGTTCTTGGAGTCCTATCATTTCAGAAAGCTATAAGGCGGCTCAAGACTCCACTCAGGAAGCTTTTTGCTCATTTCTTTAAGCCGCTCATCAGAAATCTGAACGCCGTCTGTTGCAGGTGCAGTGAAGTTGTCACGGATACGCTGCTCCATCATCTGCTCGAACTCAAGATCCTGAGTATTCTTTTTGTTGCTCATAACATTATCTCCTTATCTATCTAATATAAAATTAAAGAAATTCAACAGTGCTGAGGAGCTCGCCCTTTTTGGCGCGCTGTTCTTCATAATAACGCCTGAATTCTGCGATTTCGTTCATTACGGCGTTCAAATTGTCAAGTGCAGCCTGAACGCGAACAGGGTAGCCCTGAATCGCTTTGAATACCCGGAAACCGAGGAAACCAGCTGCCAGAGCTGTAACAATCAGAGAGTACAGCGTTACAAAGGCAAGGCCGGCAGATGCGATAAACAGAATAGCCGCTGCAATGTTCGGCGTATTGACAAACATATTTTGAAACTTGTTGTTCTCAAAGTGATTTTTGATACTTTCGACTTGCTCTGACTGATCATTGCCGTTACTGATGCCATCCCAGGTGTCGATATGTAGCTTGTACTCGGACGGAAAGGCCTCCTGCAACTTTGCATCAAACCTGTCAACAGCACTCTTGAACCACGCCTTGGTATTCTGAAAACCGAATTTGCGGACTTGTATATTGGTTTGATCATTGTCATCGTAAATTGCCCACTTCAGCATCTGCTTGCCAATGTTAAACTGAGTGTTTTCGAGTTCCTCCATGGCTTGGAATTGAGCTTCGGCTTGGGGAATGTCGCCATTATTCTCGACAATACAACGGTAATATTCCTGCTGCTTCTTTAACTCAAGCTCTTCTGCGTCGTAGTTGGAGATGAGGTTCATCAAGATAGCATCAATGCGGCTTTTGTAATTTGTATCATCCTGAGGGGCTGCATCTACATCTAAGCCTTTCACGAACTGTAAGAGGAGTTCAAACTTGGAAACATCTTTATAGGAGTTCTCTAATTCGCTGGAGTTCACGCAGAATTGCAGGATGGATTCATAACTAAACTGAACCGGAGCACTCAGATTGTTGATGTAGGTCTCATAAGCATTGAGGAGCTCGGTAGAAATCTGCTCGTTATCATTAATGATAGAGATCCACTCGTCAATCAGACTGATAACTTCCTGCTCCAATTCCTTATCTTTACCAAAGATGCCATTAAGGAAAGACTGCAGCAAAATAGCTGTCTCCTGTTGGAGCATGGTGGGATCGAGTGTCTTGAAATACTCATAAAACCACTTCTTGGCAGCATCCATACGGCCGAAACGGAGATTCATTAGGCAGAAAAACAGCGTAGTCTTGATTGCATCTTTTCTGCCGCTCTCGGCAAGGGCGTTTCTTGCTACCTCCGGGTAGTTATTCACCCATGCAGTAATTGCGATAAGGGCATAGGAGAGCCAGTATCTGGAACTGGTGATCCATAACTCTTCTGACAGTTCCTGAATGGTGCTGTTCCGAACAAGGTTAATATCAAAATCACGGACAACGCCCATAACAGTTCTGCGGATTGCAATATGGTTGCTGAACTGCTCCTTTATAATCTGGTCAATTCTCAAGATGTTCTCATGAGCGATTTGGCTTTCCTCGCCGTGCATAAGGTCGTTTTTGAACCGCTCAATATTCTCGTAGATTCTATTGGTTGTTGCCTGAATATTAGCGGTCGAAGTGCTGACATCACTGACCTTTACATCAACTCGGGATTTAAACGAGTTGATAGTCTGATCCAGGCTGTTAATCGCCTGCTGTGCGTAAGACATATCTTGCTACCTCCTGTATTAAAAGCTTGCAATTGCATTAAGCATATCGGCACTCTGGGCATCAGCCTCTTTATAAGCCTTACGCCACTGAGTCAGTTCATCCAAGGCTTGCTTCAAGAGTAGTTTGCCTTTGCGCTTCTTCTCTTTTAGAATCTTGCCCATATCCACGATTCGGCGCCAGAGCAGGAAACTACCCGCAAGTCCAACGAGAATCGCAATAGTAAGGATTACGGGGGAGAAATAGGCCAGAAGAACCAGCAGCAACACAACGGATGCGGCACACATTACAGAGTAAATCAGGACAAATTTATCTTTGAATGTGTCGCGCAGCTTGTTCTTGTCATAGTGCGCGTCCAATTTCTTTTCTGCCTCAGCAAGATCATCTTCGCCGCAAGTGAGGGTGCAATCATCGATAGTGAAAGTGTATTTTTCCTTTTCCTTTGCTCGGTAGCTTTCCACGAACTTCTCAAAGCCCTTTGCAATTGCTTCCTTCATGAAGGAAATGGAGAAACGCTTGACGGATACATCGGCCTGACTGCTATCATCTGCAAAGGCCCAGGATAGAAGCAAATCGCCGAGGTTTTTCTTTTTCTGCTGTTCGGCAAACATCGCATCGTAGTTGGCCTGTGCGATAGCAATATCGCCTCGCGCATTAATAACAGCCTCGTTATACTTGATTTTCTGAACGACCTTTAGTTCGTCATCATCATAGTCGTTAACCAAAGAGTACAAGACATTTTCGATGCGCTGGGATAAATCTTCACCCTCAGTACCCTCTGCGTTCGAGAGCGAATCATAGTATTTTGCAATTTCGGCATTCTTCTCCGCCGTGGATAGCAGACTGTGCATCTCGCTATATTCACTGCAAGTACGGCGCAGAGTGGTGTACTCCAGTTCAGACTTGTGAACATAGAGTTCCGCAAACTCAATGGCTTTCTTAGTGAACTTCTTTGCGAAGTCAACAGTCGTTACCTCAACCTGTCCAAGCATATTTTGGAAGCACTGTGCCACAATGTTTTGGAACTCCTCGTCTGAGCCAAAAGCGCCAAACAAATAGGCCTGCAGGAGGTACTGCCATTCGTCACCGAGGTCATTCATATCTGCCCGGTCAAGATAATTCACATACCATTTTTTCGCTGCCTCGATTCGATTGAATCTGAGATTAATCAGCAAGTAGAACAGGCACGAATTGAAGTAATTGACAGAAAGGCTCTTGCTCATTGCTCTCTGTGCAGCTTCAGGCTCATTGCTGGCCCAAAGCATTACTGCAGAGATACAATAGGCAAGCCAGTATTCTGTATTCTGCAAATATGCTTTTTCAACTTTTTTACGGGCATTATCACTTGAAATAATGTGAGAATCGAGTCCAACCACATAACCTAAGGATATACGACGCAGCTCATTGTAATAGGAAAATCGAGTGTGGTACTCATCGGTAAATTGAGTAACATTTTTCGACGCTGTGGAAATCTTCTTGAAAGTGAAGTATTGAGTGGTGAGTTCGTTAATTGCATCAAAAACATGCTTTGTGCTGATATCTGCTTCACCAACTTTGCCAGACAGAAAGCCCATTTGCTCATACACGGCTTTGTCCATTTCACCGCAATTTCCAATTAGAATCTTGACATTGTTGATGGACTGTTCAAGCTCATATTCCAACTGGGCATTTTCCTGGTTGACTCGATTGATGCGGTCAATTGTGGCATTGATTTCGCGGATTAACCGTTCCGCTTCTTCTCGCTCACGCTGGATTTCTTCATCAGTCACGGCGGAAAACCTCCTTTACTCTGTATTTTACTTTCGGGGAAACCCCATGGTAATCTGTTCTTTTGCCTTTTCGGGCTGTTCCCTCAGCGAAACCAAAAATGTGAATACTCCAACCCCATCCATGAATGGTGCGAGTCTTGCAATATCGGCTCCGGTATAGCCTTCGACGGAAACAGGGGTATTCGTCTCATATGTCCGATTAGCAATCCAGCTTTTCAGTTCATCCGAGATATCGGGATGTCGAGCAAGTTTTTCGAGTGTGCGCTCGGCAACAACTACGGGCATTTTCCTTTCTTCAATCAGATATTTCCGAATGATTTCCATTAAATGTTCCTCCTTTTCGTACTTAATCTGTCCTTAAACTGTTGAGCAAAGGCTCTGGCTTCAGCCTCGACGAGTTGGTCTTGATATGCGGTGAAATCATCATCGGGACGGATGTAATTTTCAAATCCGTATTGATACTGATAGTCTTTGGCGCTTTGCGGATTCATAGCTCGCTCATGCTGGTAAGCATGCCAAAGTTCATGCGCAATTGTATCCGCAGCTTCGTTATTGTCATAGAGCATATGCTCGTTAATCTCCAAGGTGTTCGTGCTTGGTGAGTAACCACCATAGTCACCATCAACAGGATTGTAGTAGTACACGATCTGCGGGGGATTGTCAAAACCGATGACATCCTTAACATAGTCCGCCAAGTCGCTCATTGCAGCCTTCTGTTCATCGGCGGAGAGATTTTCCCAAGTTCCATCCTGAAAGTTCTCAAGAGAGGAATCCAATCTGTCTACATCTGAACTGTAGTCAATGCCATCAAAATCATAACTGTCTAAGCCCGAATACACAGCATCGTAGTCGATACCTTGCGGGACATCTGCAACTACATCAGTGGCTTCAACAATATCTGCGCCTTGCACATCAGTGGGACTATCCTGAACAGATGCATCTACTGTATCCACCCCATTGCCTTGCATGAGCTCGGTAAAATCGGGCTTTTGGTATGGATCGGAGAAATCACCATTGATATTTCTTGTTAGTTCTTCCTGCATCCTTGCACGTTCTGTCATCACGATGGCTTCCATTTCCGGCCCATCTTCCATCCCCTTATCCCTAAGATCATCGCGCATGGCCTCAATGGTATCGTCAATAGCGTGATTTCCAATTTCCCATTGCTCGTTATGATCTCGGGTAAGAATTGGACCAGATGCCTCATCAACGGAATCGTCGGATGGCACTTCAGTATCAGCGTCAACCTGAATTCGACCAGATGCAATGTCATCTCGCATCTGGCGAAGGCTTTCAGAATCGTTAGCGTTTTCTATGTACCATTCCACATCGCTCTGGGTCATGTGGATAGGCTCACCAACAGTTTCAGGGAGGCCTTCTGTCTCTGTGTTGACATCCCCAATGGCATCAGCCTCATCGTTTAATAGAGTCGAATCACCATTATCGGCACTATCAGATGACGCAGAATCAAGACTGCTATCCGTCTCTGCATTCCTCGTCATAATCTCCTCCAGTGAAGCAACGGAGCCATCCTCTTGATGAATGGGAATGTCGGAGTTTGGCGTTGCCACATAGGGGTCTACCTCGTCCAGAGAGCCGCTGTCAGTTTCGGCGTTTGCTGCCATGACCTCCTCCAACGAAGCAACAGAGCCATCCTCTTGGAGAATAGGAATATCAGAATTTGGTGTCGCATGATAGAAGTCGTCATCCAGCACAGGGGCGCTGGTATCTACACTATCCGTCATAATATCAGACAAGTCGTCGACACTACTATCCGATGTGACGTCAAAACTATCAGAATCAACGATATCAGGCCCCGTGTCGCTGAAATCGTTTCCGTCCGGAACGCAAAATTCGTCAGGCATCTCTGCTTCCTCCCTTCAAGAAATTCGGATGTTTCAGTATCATTTCATACTCGGCTTTGGTTATCCCAAAACTCTTCACAAGCAATGCTTTGCGCAGAAACTTGATTTTGATGCAGTTGCTAAGTCTTACACTGGGAGTAATCGTGGGACTGTCTTTTAGCACTTCCAATATCGGCCGATCAAGTTGGACCAGAAGTTTAACGAATGCGGTCTTGTCTGCTACATCATAGAGAAGTGTATTTACAAGTCGTGATGCAACGAAATCCGCACCAGAACGCAGCTTAAAGTCGCAACCATCCTTGCACATACCGTTATGGACGCACTCACGATGGGGGATAAGGAGCTTTTGATGACTATCCCAATAGGTGGTCATTGAAGCAATTTCTGTATCTGGAATGACATCTCGAATTTCTGCGCGGTCATGCACATTGTATGTCTTGATGTGCAGGGGACTATATACACGCCCGTAGTGCAGAAGGGCCTCTCCGACTCCAAGGCGTCCGAGGAGATCATAGTCTGCCTCATTCATATTCGTGGCGGTGCTGATTGCATCTTTGTTTTCTTTTTCGACCAGTTTGAATATAACTTTTACATTCGTATTAGCTACAATGTTTCGGCCAACCTTTGTGGGGGACTGGTCAGCGATAATGATGCTTGTACCGTAAGAGCGTATCTCGGCAATCATGTCTTCCAAAGATTCGATTGTGGATCCCTGCGAATCTGCGCTCTCATCAGATTTGGCCGCACTACCGGCAAGCAGGACATGTGCCTCGTCAATCAACATTACATTTTTCAGCTTTCCATCGCCGGCAACATTGTTTTTCGTGTAGACGCACATCATGATCAAAAGCAAAGCCATAATGAGGGATTTCTGCTCTTTATTATTGATGGCATTTAGTTCAATTACAGTGGGCTTGCTTAAAAGATCTTCGAGGGGGATTGTATGAACGGTGTCGTAGATATTGCTGTTCTGCTCTATCAAACTCACAAGCCTGACAACACCGGCACTTTCCATATTGGATTTGACCTCTCCTTTGTAATCCATTCGCTGCATTTTGCGTTTGAATACTTTAATGAATTCATATAGCCCGAAAAACTGAACATCTGGGTCATCGGTGGTGCTGTCATTTCTCCAACCATATTCGTTATAGCAATCGTTGATTGCCGAGAGGAACAGATCTGGCAGTGGATTCGGCATAGAAAATGCAGCCTTAAACGCTGACATCAGGCTTGGCACAAAACTCTCTACAGTCACGCCTTTCGGCGGCACAAAAGGATTGATAATGTACGGGGATACTGCCGCTTTTCCTGGCGTAAAAATTTGCAGATTCGGGATGGCATCAATCAGCGACCGATACTCGCTTTTTGTCGGCTCAATTGCCAAGAACGGAATATGGAAGTCTTTCCAAAATTGCAGCAGCAAGCCTAACGAGAAGTTTGTCTTGCCTGAACCGGGCATACCCACGATCAGACCGTGCTTCGTGAAATCATTCAAAGGAATACCGGCATGTGCATTTGCGCTTTTACCGGACATACTTACATTTTGGATAATGCCGACCTTAAAGTTGCCCTCCGCAATAATGCTTTGATGCAGACGTTCCCGATTGGCAAGGACTTTTTTACTATCTAACCCGATCAATTTTTCGTCATCAATCGGGAATTTGAAAACTCCGCGGAACTCTCGCATCGTCATTAAATGTTTTAGACGCTGTAGATGCACAGGAGCTGCCTTCCCGCTCCAAAAACGCAAATCCCTCGCCTTGTACAGCAATATGTTGTTAAAAATCCATGGGCTGGCAAAAATATTCTGCGCAGGAGCCATAGCGAAATCAGATACATCAACTGCAGTCAACGCACTGCCCGTTGCTTTCCCTTCTACCTCCACAGAGTCAATCAACCGGTTTGCCAAATCCACAGCGCTGTTTGCTTCTGAATAAATCAGAAAATTATAGAGAAACAGCGGCTCATTATTGGCTTCTGAATAATAGTCGTATGCGTCTACAAGCATCTGCGTATTGGCATCGACCCGAAGGCCATGTCCAAATCGGATTTGACTGACATAATGGTTGAGAAAATTTTTATTCTCTTCAATACCATAGATTTCTTGGACACTGTATTTTGTCGGAATGATCTGCAGAGAAATAACGCTATTCGGATATTGGGTCAATGCATTGGTGATTGCAGCCGTGTTTATATTTTCGGACGGGTCAACCACTTCGTTATAGTACATAAGACCGTTCGCTGATAAAGCATTTGGAACAGCTTTCTCTTTTTTTGAGACTGAGAGAACTCGTGAGCAATTTGCCTTTTCAAGTGAATGCGCAAAGCTTTCATAATCGCTGATTTTATCAAAGGCTTCTACCACATAATTTTTCTCTTCCAGATCAATTTGGATGCTGGACATAGTATCGGCGACAGCTTTCTCGTTTTCGATTCTGTTTGCACCGATCCTTCTCACAATGAAATACAGTTTTACCTGTGCTTTGTAGGTTTGGTTGCTGACAGGGACACTTTGGAAAAGGAACTCAAAGGCTGCTTGGTTAGGGATGGACTTACGATGCATGGATGAAATGATTTGCGTAAACAAAACTTGATTCATGTAATTTGCACGATCAAGCGCCTTGTCGTAGAGTTCAAAGTAAGGCACGGCGGTCACTTCGGCGACTGCCATGGTAACAAAATTGCCGTTTGCAAGTTCCAATGTATTAACCACAAAGCAGCCCCCATTCTGACTAAAATAGCATTGAATATACTTTGTACTGTTCGCAAATAAGGTTAGCCGTGTTACTCAGCTTGTCCTTGTTTGCTACTACATATTTTTTGAACTTCATACTTTTCCCGGAAGCAGTGATTTCGGCGTTGATCTTCATTTTTTGCTGTGCAACCAGCCATCCAACGATGTCTTGGGTAACACCTTGAGAGTCATCCGAAAGTAAAACATAAGCCTGTAAGATGTTACAGGAAATGCTATCTCCTGCAGATTGCAACAAATGCCGGTAGAGTGAAAAAAGCTCCTTTTTTTCCTCCGATGTAAAAAAGTCGTCCATATTCAATCTTGTTAATTCGATGTAAAAT
>ENA-OYZL01000783-OYZL01000783.1-human-gut-metagenome-genome-assembly--contig:-NODE-783-length-13511-cov-13.243683_pt1 | contig 13511 bp, 9 predicted proteins | sample MGYA00243292_ERZ653479 | MGnify/ENA primary metagenome ERZ653479 (study PRJEB26926, sample SAMN06165116) | human gut metagenome | biome: ENVO:00009003; feature: ENVO:2100002; material: ENVO:00002003... | reverse complement strand
GCTCGGAGATGTGTATAAGAGACAGAAATAAGATACTGCAAACCATTGATTTTAAAGGGTTTGCAAAAAAATAACAAAAATATTAGCACTCAACCCTTGACAGTGCTAACAACAGATGCTATATTCCTAGTAGAACACGAAAATAAAGGAGGGATTAGCATGAATATAAACAGATTTACACAGAATTCCATTCAGGCGGTGCAAAATTGTGAGAAGATCGCCGCAGATAACGGAAATCAGGAATTGGCGCAGGAACATTTATTGTATGCGCTGCTTACACAAGATGACAGTCTGATCTTAAAATTGTTTGAAAAGATGAATATACAAGGTCAGCTTTTGATAAACCGGGTAGATCAGGCGATCGGAAAGCGTCCGAAAGTTCAGGGCGGTCAGCTTTTCGTAGGGCAGGATCTGAACAATGTGTTGATCCATGCCGAGGACGAGGCGAAACAGATGGGAGACGAATATGTTTCCGTAGAACACCTTTTCCTTTCCCTGTTAAAATATGCAAGTAAAGAGATGAAACAGATTTATCGGGAATTCGGGATCAGCCGGGAAGGATTTTTGCATGCGCTGTCTACTGTCAGAGGCAATCAGAGAGTGACAAGCGATCATCCGGAAGCAACGTATGATACGCTGAACAAGTACGGACAGGATCTGGTAGAACGGGCGCGGGATCAAAAACTTGATCCGGTGATCGGCCGTGATGAGGAGATCAGAAATGTGATCCGTATTCTTTCCCGTAAGACGAAAAATAATCCGGTGCTTATCGGAGAGCCGGGAGTCGGAAAAACAGCGGTTGTAGAAGGACTTGCCCAGCGGATCGTCAGTGGCGACGTTCCGGAAGGTTTGAAAGATAAGACGATCTTTTCGCTTGATATGGGAGCGCTCGTTGCAGGAGCAAAGTATCGGGGCGAGTTTGAGGAACGACTGAAAGCAGTTCTTGAAGAAGTGAAAAACAGTGACGGAAAGATTATTCTGTTTATCGATGAGCTGCATACGATCGTCGGAGCAGGAAAGTCGGACGGCGCTATGGATGCCGGAAATATGCTGAAACCGATGCTTGCAAGAGGTGAACTTCACTGTATCGGAGCGACGACGCTTGATGAGTATCGTCAATATATTGAGAAAGATGCGGCTTTGGAACGCCGTTTCCAGCCGGTTTTAGTTGACGAGCCTACAGTAGAAGACGCCATTTCGATTCTGCGTGGTCTGAAAGAACGTTATGAAGTATTTCATGGAGTGAAGATTACAGACAGCGCTCTTGTCGCAGCGGCAATGTTGTCGAACAGATATATTTCGGATCGTTTTTTGCCGGACAAAGCGATAGACCTTGTAGATGAAGCTTGTGCGCTCATTAAGACAGAACTTGATTCGATGCCGACAGAGTTGGACGAATTAAGAAGAAGGATTATGCAGCTTGAGATTGAAGAAGAGGCGCTGAAAAAAGAAGAAGACAGATTAAGCCGTGAACGTCTGGAACATTTACAGGAAGAACTGGCGGGTCTGAAAGAAGAATATGCCGGTGAAAAGGTACAGTGGGAGAATGAAAAGCATTCTGTTGAGCGGGTACAGAAAATTCGTGAAGAGATCGAACATGTGAATAAGGAGATCAGCAAAGCGCAAAGAGAGTATGATCTGAATAAAGCCGCGCAGCTGCAGTATGGTGAACTGCCTCAGCTTCAGAAACAGCTTGAAGAAGAGGAAGAGAAAGTAAGAGAAAAAGAATTGTCTCTTGTTCATGAAGCGGTAACAGACGAAGAAATCGCAAGGATTGTTTCAAGATGGACGGGAATTCCCGTAGCGAAATTAAATGAAAGCGAAAGAAACAAAACACTTCATCTTGCTGATGAACTTCATAAAAGAGTCATAGGTCAGGATGAAGGAGTCGAACTTGTAACAGAGGCGATCATCCGTTCCAAAGCCGGAATCAAAGACCCGAGCAAGCCGATCGGATCGTTCCTCTTCCTCGGACCTACAGGCGTGGGAAAAACAGAACTTGCGAAGGCGTTGGCGCAGAGCCTGTTTGACGATGAGAATAATATGGTGCGGATTGATATGAGCGAATACATGGAGAAATATTCCGTGTCGAGACTGATCGGAGCGCCTCCGGGATATGTAGGATATGAGGAGGGTGGCCAGCTTACTGAGGCAGTCCGCCGTAAACCATATAGTGTTGTACTTTTCGATGAGATTGAGAAGGCACATCCGGATGTGTTTAACGTACTGCTGCAGGTACTGGATGATGGCCGTATCACAGATTCTCAGGGACGTACAGTTGACTTTAAGAATACAATTCTTATCATGACTTCCAACATCGGTTCTCCGTATCTGCTGGATGGTATTGATGAGAATGGTGAGATCAAACCTGAGGCTCAGAGTCAGGTTATGGATGACCTGAGAGGCCATTTCCGTCCGGAATTCCTGAACCGTCTGGATGAAATAATTATGTTCAAGCCCTTGACAAAATCCAATATTGGTAAGATAGTAGACTTGATGGTCGGCGAGCTTGACAAACGTCTTGCAGACCAGGAGCTTTCCCTGGAACTGACAGATGCAGCCAAGGATCAGGTTATCGAGAATGGCTATGACCCGGTATATGGTGCACGTCCGTTGAAGCGCTATCTGCAGAAATATGTAGAGACTCTTGCGGCGAGAAAGATTTTGTCCGGAGATGTTCACGCAGGTGATACTCTGGTGCTGGATGTTCAGAATGGGGAATTCATTGTTACGGTAAAGGACGGAAACTAAATGATACCCAAAGATCCAATGATTCTGCTGAGTTATGTGAATACTCAGCTCAGGGATTACTATGATTCCCTGGAAGCACTCTGCACATGCAGAGGATTGAAGAAAGACGAACTGGTGGCGAAGATGCATTCCATCGATTATGAGTATGATGAGGCAACCAATCAGTTCATATAAGAAATATGTGAAATGCTCTCTGACAGCGGGAATTGCTGTCGGGGAGCATTTTTCGTATTGCATATAAGAAAGATCCCTGCTTTAATTGCCCAAAAGTGATAAACTGCGGAGCAGTTATTGGGTCATGTGTTTCAAAATCAGTACAATTTTAAAAAATAGATAAGGCAGCACAAAAAATGTCAGTAATAAAGATTAAATCGTTAAAATATAAACGAAAATAATCAGGAAATATGTAAAAAATGTATAAAAAAACAGGAAATAAAGTATAAATATTCACTATCCACACAATTGATTTTTGTATGCTGTATGATATAATTGCATCTGTAAAAAACAAGCGCATATTAAATAGGAAGAAACACGTATATGAAAAAAATCTCCTGAATGATAATCGCGCTGTACGAAAATACAATATGGAGGTGGCAGTTTTGAAAAAGTTGGTGACCGTACTGGGTGCTTTTTTTGCAGTTCTTCTGGCTTGTCCATTGAGTGTATTTGCGGCAGAAGGCAGTAAAGCACCATCTACAGTACCTGTATGGCTTTGCATTCCCTTTGCAGGGCTTTTGTTATGTATTGCAGTGATGCCTCTGGTGAAAGCGGAGTGGTGGGAGTCTCATCAGCCACTGGTTGTTGCCTTATGGATCATTCTGATGGTGGTTCCATTTGCTTTCGTTTATGGAGCCGGAAAGACTGCAGAGACAGTTCTGGACTGTATTGTGAATGATTATCTTACATTCATCATTCTGTTATTCGGCCTGTTCTGCGTATCAGGTAATATTACCATGGAGGGTGATTTCGCAGGTTCCCCCCGTGTTAATGTAGGTCTGCTTGCACTGGGAACTCTTCTGGCAAGCTGTATCGGTACCACCGGTGCCAGTATGCTGATGGTACGTCCGGTAATTAAAATGAATTCATGGAGAAAGAGAAAAGGACATATTATGATTTTCTTTATCTTCATGATTTCCAATATGGGTGGATGTCTTACCCCGATTGGAGATCCGCCGCTGTTAATGGGATTTATGCGAGGTGTTCCATTCTTCTGGAGCCTGCATCTGTTCCCTGTACTGATCTTTAATATGGTCATTCTGCTGTTTGTATTTTATCAGATTGATAAACGTTCCTACAGAAAAGATATTGCAAATGGCCGTAAACCGGATATCCGTAAACCGGGTACTCAGTTTCGTCTGGATGGACTGCACAATATCATTTTCCTTGTGATGATCGTTGGCGCGGTAATTTTAAGCGGTGTACTTCCGGGAATGTCCGCATTCCAGGATGCTGCAGGCAATGTAAGAGGCATTCATCTCTTTGGAGAAGTAACCCTGACATTCCCGGCTCTGATCGAAATCGTGATCATTCTGCTTGCTGCTTTTCTTTCCTTTAAGACAACAGATAAGCAGATCCGTATCAGGAACCATTTTACCTGGGGTGCGATCCAGGAGGTTGCGGTTTTATTCATCGGTATTTTTATCACCATGCAGCCTGCATTGATGCTTCTGAAAGCTGTAGGACCGAATCTGGGAGTTACTGAACCGGCAGAGATGTTCTGGGCAACAGGTGCACTTTCCAGTTTCCTGGATAACACACCTACTTATCTGGTATTCCTTACAACAGCCGGAACGCTGGCATTTACAAATGGAATCACAACCACACTGGGAACAGTACCTACCAAGATTCTGTCTGCCATTTCCTGTGGTGCGGTATTCATGGGTGCCAACACTTATATCGGAAATGCCCCGAACTTTATGGTAAAGGCAATCTCTGATGAGAACGGTGTGAAGATGCCGTCATTCTTCGGATATATGCTCTGGTCTGTGGCATTTCTGATTCCGGTGTTTGTTATTGATATGTTTGTATTCTTTTTATAAGGAGGGAGGATCATTATGCAGGATAATCAGGAAAAATGTAAAGAACTTGCAATACGCATTTATAACCTGGACGAAGAAGTTTATAAATGTGTGGGTTCCTCTCTGGGACGTACATTTACAGGACAAAAAGAAACAACTCTCCGTCATCTGGCAGCACTGATGTATACCAAGCCGGACGGACATCTGCTCAGAAGTGAACTGGCGCTGATCAGTAACATGGCCCGTACCATCAGGGATAAGAGCGAGAGAAGACGTCTTATGATAGAGTATGACAGTATTCTGAAAGAGATTGAAAGTCTTCCGGATACATTTGGACAGACAGATATTGTAGATAAAGAACGTATCAGTCTGAATAATCTGATCGCAAGACGCCAGAATGAGATTTCCGAAAATGATCATCTGATCATCTGTATCAGCCGTACACAGGGAAGTGGCGGTAATGATATCGGATTTGAACTGGCGGATCAGCTTCAGATCAACTATTATGATGCAGAAATTTTTGATCAGGTTATGAAGCGTCTGCAGGCAGACAAAAATGCAGTCAGTGATACTGGTAATTTTGAAGGGTTTGATAAATACAGAAAGAAAAAACACACAGATCTGAAAACCTGGTTCAGGGAATTCAATCGTTATCATGGACTTCCGAAGCAGGACGCAGTATTTTTCAATATGAGTGATCTGATCTGTGAACTGGCAAAGAGTGAAGACTGCGTGATCATGGGACGTTGCGCAGATGCGATTCTTAAGAATAATCATATTCCTCATATCAGTCTGTTTATCAGTGCTCCGTTCCAGGTTCGTGTGCAGCACGTTATGGATATCCGTAATATGAATCTGAAACAGGCAGTACGTTTTCTGAAGCAGATGGATAAGCAGCATAAGAAATATTATGAATTTTATACCGGTGAGAAATGGGGAAAACCGGAGAATTATGATTTGTGTATCAACAGTGCCAACTATGGACTGAAGGATACAATTGAGCTGATCCGGAGAATGCTGGATCAGAAGGTTCACTGATCAGAGGGAGATTTATCTGTCTGATTTAACCGAATCAAGTAAATAGCGGAGCGGATTGCGAATATCCGCCTGACAAAGAAAATAAGCTCTGTGGATAAAAGAAAAATCCACGGAGCTTATTTTTTTGCCAAGTCCAGGCAGATATTTGTAAGCAGCAAAGCAATCTGGGAATGCCCGGCGCTTGCTGTAAACGACTTTGATTTTAACGCCAGTTGAATGTACTCATACCATAAATATAGATAAAGGCAATTATAATCGGAAGTACAAATCGGAAGAGCGGTTTCATCCAGCTCTGTACCTTTAAGCCCTTACCGGTATTGCTCTCTTTGATAAAGTTATCCCATCCCCAGCCGAACTTATTACAGCAGAAGAGTGCAAGTATGAGAGAGCCAAGGGGTAAAATATTGTTGGAAACAATAAAATCCCAGAAATCAAGCCAGGTAGTTCCTTCGGCAAATGGCTGGAAGTGGAAAACGCTGAAACCAAGGGCTGTGGTAAGTGCCAGAAGAAAGACACCTGTGCCGCAGACCACGCTGCCTTTTGGACGAGACCAGCCGGTAAGCTCACGTATCATTGCCAGAATGTTTTCGCACACTCCCAGAACTGTTGACATGGCTGCGAATACCATGAACAGGAAGAATAAGGAACCCCAGATGCGACCTCCGGACATGTTGTTAAAAACTGCTGCCATTGTATCAAACAGAAGGCTCGGACCTGCGTTTACTTCCAGATTAAAGGTGAAGCATGCAGGGAAAATAACAACTCCTGCCAGAAAAGCAACCAGTGTGTCCAGTGCGATCACATGAATAGCTTCCCCCATTAGAGAATGTTCTTTACCAATATAGCTGCCAAAGATAGCCATGCCACCCATACCTGTAGACAAAGTAAAGAATGCCTGATTCATTGCCCCTACGATCACCGAACCATCAATCTTTGAGAAATCCGGTTTCAGATAAAAGGTCATTCCCTCACCAGCGCCTTTCAGAAAAAGACTGTGCACAGCGAGAGCAAGCATCAGTACCAGCAGTGCAGACATCATATATTTTGTCACACGTTCCAGTCCTCCCTGAAGATTGAAGGAAAGGATGAAAAATGCAATGACTACAGTGACCAGTAAGAAGAATACATTCACAGAGGGAGAGGAGATCATGGCTGAAAATCCCAGCGAACCATTTTTACCTCTGAGAAACTGTACAAAATAATAAATGATCCAGCCGCAGACAACAGTGTAAAATGCCATCAGGGCAATGTTGCCAAGCAGACAGAACCAGCCGAAAATCCCCCATTTCTGTCCTGGTTTTTCCAGCTTACGGTACATGAAAAGGGGACTTGTCTGAGCCGCTCTTCCGATGGAAAATTCCAACACAAGAGCCGGGATTCCCAGGATGACCAGACACAGAAGATAGATCAGCATAAAGCTGCCGCCGCCATTTTGCCCGCACATCCACGGGAATTTCCACACATTTCCGCAGCCAATGGCGCAGCCGGCGGAAAGCATAATGAAGCCAAGCCGGCTTCCAAGCTGTTCACGTTTCATAAGATAACGCTCCCTTCAGAAGTTCATATAAGGGATATTATAAGATAAAAAATAATATTTGTAAAATTGATTGTTTTGTTGTATATTATTGAAAATATCGTTTATAAAAAATAACGATTCAATGTTTCAATGGAAAAATACTGGAAAGTTATGGGAAGGAATGAACTATGGATACAAATGTGTTAAAAACTTTTATTGCAGTATGTGAATATTCCGGATTTTCGGCTGCTGCAAAAGAACTGGGATATACGCAGTCTACAGTTTCTTCACAGATTAAACAACTGGAAAAGGAACTTGATGTCAGGCTGTTTGACCGTTATTATCATAAAATCAATCTTACGGAAAAGGGAGTTTTAGTTTTGCAGCAGGCTCGAAACATTCTGAAGGCACAGGCGAAAATGCTTGATTCGCTGAATTCGGCTGAAAGCATTGAAGGCGAGATCCGGTTGTCTATGTCCAGTTCTGTCTGCAGCAGATATTTTAAAAATGATTTTCTGCGTTTTCATCATCAGTATCCGGAAATAAAAGTGGAGATAACAGAAAACGGTACAGAGCAGATGTTTGATAAATTGCGGAAGAACGAAACAGATCTGGTTTTTACTCTGGACAGGCATATTTATGATTCGGATTTTATTATTTGTGCGGAACAGGAAGAACAGGTTCATTTTATTGTAGCGGCTGATAATCCTGTTGCTGGCTGTTCATGGAAATTAAGTGAAATTTCTCAGAATGAGTTTGTGTTAACAGAACAAGCCATGAGCTACAGAAAAATACTGAATGAAACCCTTGCGTCCCAATCACTGGAAATCCGTCCGGTTCTTGAAATCGGAAATCCGCTTCAGATATGTGAATTGGTAAAAAACAGCAGCCTGCTTTCCTTTCTTCCGGATTTTATTTCGGAGAAATATGTGAAAGACGGACAGATTAAAAGACTGGATGTTGCCGGCTGCCCGGTAACTGTATGGACACAGTTGCTGCTCCACAAAAATAAATGGCGGTCTCCGGCAATTAATGTGTTTATAGAATTTTATAAAGAAGTTATGCAGAGATAGAAAGCTTACTTAATTTATATCAGATTTATATCAACTCCGCAAAACAATTGGAGGAGTGCAAGATAAAAAATTAGCCAGACAAAATAAAAATGAAGTAAAAAAATTAGAAATATCAAAGCTAAATCTAAAATAATTATAAACTGCACAAAAAACACTTGCATTTTTTGTCTAAAAGTATATTATATATGATTAGTCAGGCTAATTAAAGAATAATATCAGACCTGAAAGAGGACAGAGGCCGGAAAGGAGTGAAGTTATGTGGTGCCCGGAAGAGGAGAAGAAAGAAAAACGAGAAGAGAAAAGCATGCCTGCGCTCTTTATGGAGATCAACCGCCAATATGGTATGAGATGTATGCAGCGTATACGGGAAATCGGTATCCAACAGGGACAGATGCCGATCATTATGATCGTATACAGACATAACGGCTGCAGCCAGAAGGAGATTGCAGAGTGGATGGGTGTAACACCGCCCACTGTAAATGTAAGTATCCAGCGTCTGGAGAAAGCAGACATTGTCTGCAGGAAACGTGATGATAAAGATCAACGCATCATGCGTGTATATCTGACAGAAAACGGAAGAAAAATCGTGGAGGAGCTCCAGCAGGAAAGCAAAGCTGTGGAGAAAGTGATGTTCAGCAATTTCAGCGAAGCAGAGCTATGTCTTTTACGAAGGTTTTTTGGGCAGATTCTGGATAATATTTCGGAGATACCTGTCAACAGGTAGAAACTGAAAAATACATGATGGAGCAGATTGAGAAAACTGTATCAGCATGTTCAGATAAAAAATAATATTGTCTGTGAAAGAACTGACACGTGAGTTTAAACAGACATACATATTAAAAATAGGAAAAGAGGGAATCAAGCAATGATTAAACTGATGAAATATCTGAAGAAATCAGCGGGATACATTGTCCTGATCATAGCACTTCTGTTTCTGCAGGCGTACTGTGATCTTTCCCTGCCGGATTATACCTCCAAGATCATTAATGTAGGTATCCAGCAGAAAGGTATTGAAGACAGTGTGCCGGATAAGCTTCGGGATTCAACCCTGCAGAATCTTCAGATTTTTATGGATGAGGATCAGAAAAAGGAAGTTTCACAGAATTATACACAGGAAGATGATACCTGGTTATTAAACGATGATATTTCCAAAGAAACCAGAGAGAATTTAAATGAGGATTTCTCAAAGGCAATGATGATGGTAGCTGCCTTTTCCGAAGACAGTGAGCAGGGGCAGGCAATGGCTGCACAGATGGGCCTTCCGGAGGGAACAGACCCGTTGACAGCACTGGCACAGATGCCGGAAGAAGCAGTACAGCAGATTATGAGTCAGATGGATGAGAAGCTGAAAGATATGCCGGAGTCTATTGTGACACAGGCTGGTGTTTCCTTTGTTGCTTCAGAATATGAAGCACTGGGAAAAGATGTGGATGCCATTCAGATGCATTACATCCTGATGTCAGGTATCAGAATGCTTGCCATGGCACTGGTGATCATGCTGGCAGCAATCAGCGTCACATTTATTTCGGCCAGAGTGGCAGGCAGACTTGGTCATGACCTGAGAAACAGCATTTACCGCAAGGTTATGAGCTTTTCCAGCAGAGAATATCATAAATTCTCCACAGCATCCCTGATCACACGAAGCACCAATGATGTGCAGCAGGTACAGCAGGTTATGGCAATGATGTTCCGCATTGTTCTGTACGCGCCGATCCTTGGTATTGGTGGAGTGCTCAAGGTATTAAACACAGATTCTTCCATGACATGGATCCTTGGTGTGGCAGTTGGTCTGATCCTGATTGTGATCTTTGTGCTGTTCCAGGTGGCAATGCCAAAATTCACTATCTTACAGACTCTGATCGACAGACTGAATCTGGTATCCCGTGAGATTCTGACAGGTATTCCTGTTATCCGTGCATTCAGCCGTGAGAAGCATGAGGAAGATCGTTTTGAGAAAGCGAACCTGGATCTGACAAAAACAAACCTGTTTGTCAACAGATGTATGACTTTTATGATGCCCATTATGATGTTGATCATGAACGGAGTATCTGTACTTATTATTTACAGTGGTGCCCATGCAGTAGACAACGGAACCATGCAGGTTGGTAATGTTATGGCATTTATCCAGTATGCAATGCAGATCATTATGTCCTTCCTGATGATCACTGCAATGTCTATTATGCTCCCGAGAGCAAATGTCGCAGCGCTTCGTATTGATGAGGTTCTGAAAACAGAGGTTTCCATTCAGGATCCGGAAACTCCGGTACATCCGTCAGAAAGTGTGAAAGGTGAGATCGAATTTGACCATGTATCCTTTGCTTACCCGGAAGCAGGTGAGAATGTACTGACAGACATTTCCTTTAAAGCAAAGAAAGGTCAGACGATTGCAGTGATCGGAAGTACTGGAAGTGGTAAGAGTACCCTGATCAATCTGATTCCCAGATACTATGATGTGACAAAGGGTTCTGTTAAAGTGGATGGTGTGGATGTCCGCGACATGACTCAGAAAGAACTTCGTGACAAACTGGGATATGTGCCACAGAAGGGTGTACTTTTCTCAGGTACCATTGATTCCAATATCCGCTATGGTAAGCCGGAGATCACTGATGCACAGGTAAAAGAAGCAGCAGAGGTTGCACAGGCTACAGAATTTATTGATACAAAACCGGAGAAATATGAATCCCCTGTATCACAGGGAGGTACCAATGTTTCGGGCGGACAGAAACAGCGTCTGTCCATTGCCAGAGCCATTGCAAAGGATCCGGAGATATTTATCTTTGATGACAGCTTCTCTGCTCTTGACTTTAAGACTGACAGTCAGTTAAGAAAGGCATTGAAGGAGTACACCAAGGATGCAACTACTGTGATCGTTGCCCAGAGAATCAGTACCATCCTTGGTGCAGACCAGATCATTGTACTGGACGACGGACATATGGCAGGTATTGGAACTCATAAAGAACTGATGGCAAATTGTGAGGTATATCAGCAGATTGCAAGATCTCAGTTATCAGAGGAGGAACTGGCATGAGCGAACAGAGAAGAAGAGGTCCTATGGGAGGACATGGACGTATGATGTCCGGCGAAAAGGCGAAAGACTTCAAGGGCTCCATGGCTAAGCTTTTCCGTTATATGGGACGATATAAATTCCGCTTTATACTGATGTTTATCTTTGCAGTAGCGGGAACTGTGTTTAGTATTGTAGGGCCTAAGATTTTAGGTAAGGCGACCACAGAGCTGTTTAACGGCCTGGTTGCCAAGGTAAACGGAACCGGTGAAATTGACTTCGGAAAGATCGGGATGATCCTGTTATGGACACTTGGATTATATGTGTTAAGTGCATGCTTTTCCTTTGTACAGGGATTCGTAATGTCAGGGATCTCCAATGATGTCACCTATAATCTGAGAAAAGATATTTCAAAGAAAATCAACAGACTGCCTCTGAACTATTATGAGAGCAGAACAAACGGTGAGATCCTCTCCCGTATCACCAATGATGTGGATACTCTGCAGATGAGTCTGAACCAGAGTCTGACACAGCTGATCACATCAGTGACAACCCTGATCGGTGTATTTATTATGATGCTTTCCATCAATGTGTGGATGACTCTGGCAGCACTTCTGATCCTGCCGGTTTCCATGTTCATCATCCAGACTGTCATGAAGCATTCCCAGAAATACTTCCAGGATCAGCAGAGCTATCTGGGTAAAGTAAACGGTCAGATCGAAGAAAACTTCGGTGGTCATAATGTGGTCCGGGTTTTCAACAAAGAGAATGATGTAGTAGAAGAATTTGAGAAAGATAATCAGAAGCTTTATGAATCTGCATGGAAATCTCAGTTCTTCTCAGGAATGATGATGCCGATCATGCAGTTTGTAGGTAACCTTGGATATGTAATGGTAGCTCTCTTAGGTGGCGTGTTTGTAATCAAAAAAAGTATTGAAGTGGGTGATATCCAGTCCTTCTTCCAGTACATCCGTAACTTTACACAGCCAATCCAGCAGATCGCACAGGTTACAAACCTGTTACAGTCCTCAGCAGCAGCTTCCGAACGAGTATTTGAATTCCTGGAGGAGCCGGAAGAGAGTCAGAATGAGAAGAACCCTGTAGATGTTAATACACTTACAGGAGATGTACAGTTTGAACATGTAAAATTCGGTTACAATCCGGATAAGATCATTATCAATGATTTCTCTGCAGATGTGAAGGATGGCCAGAAGATTGCCATTGTAGGTCCCACAGGTGCAGGAAAGACAACTATGGTGAAACTGCTTATGAGATTCTATGATCTCAATGGCGGAAGTATTAAGGTAGACGGTTATGACATCAAAGACTTTAACAGAAGCAGTCTGAGAGAGATGTTTGGTATGGTGCTTCAGGATACCTGGCTGTTCTCAGGAACCATTATGGAAAATATCCGTTACGGACGTCTGGATGCTACAGATGAAGAGGTGATCGCAGCAGCAAAGGCAGCCCATGTGCACAACTTTATCATGCAGCAGCCGGGCGGCTATGACATGGTTCTGGATGAAGAAACCAGTAATATTTCCCAGGGACAGAAACAGCTTCTCACTATTGCCAGGGCAATTCTTGCCAATAATAAGATCCTGATCCTGGATGAGGCAACCTCCTCTGTAGATACCAGAACCGAAGTACGTATCCAGAAAGCCATGGACAATCTGATGAAGGGCAGAACCAGCTTTGTGATCGCACACAGACTTTCTACCATCAAGGATGCAGACCTGATCCTGGTTATGAAAGACGGTGACATTATCGAGCAGGGAAATCATGAAGAGCTTCTGTCTAAGAAAGGCTTCTATGCAGACCTGTATAACAGCCAGTTTGAGAATAAGGCAACTGCCTAAAATATAAAGTTACAATCCCTCAGGGGTATTTGTGAAAGAGAATATATCCGGCTCCAGGCTAATGCAGATATTTCCTTCGCCAGGAAGATATAGGATCACACAGATACCGGCTGAGGGATTTTTGCCGGATTTTTGTCTTTTCTGTAAGAGGGGAATATGTTATAATTAAAAACCAATCTACGAAAATTGATATATTTTGTTACTGTTCACTGGTAATATCCCGCGAGGTGTTTTTTGTGAGCGAAGGTCACA
>ENA-OYZL01000775-OYZL01000775.1-human-gut-metagenome-genome-assembly--contig:-NODE-775-length-13574-cov-6.271914_pt1 | contig 13574 bp, 8 predicted proteins | sample MGYA00243292_ERZ653479 | MGnify/ENA primary metagenome ERZ653479 (study PRJEB26926, sample SAMN06165116) | human gut metagenome | biome: ENVO:00009003; feature: ENVO:2100002; material: ENVO:00002003... | reverse complement strand
AGAGACAGGCATCAAAGAGCCGGCACAGCACGAACGCTGCCGCAACAGCCCCCACCATGTAGACGTAGTCCCAGTTGGAATTGCCCTTGAAGTAGACCAGCAGGACAACCACGAGGGCAGCGATATAGACCACTGCACTGAAGATCATCGATGCAACGCCGTTGACGCAGTGCTGTCCGCATTCCATGCAGACTTTTCCTTTGGTACGCAGTCCGCCGGCGAACGCCTTTTTCCACGGGTTAAACGATTTCGCTCCGCAATAGGGGCAGGTATAGATCGATTTCATAAATCAAATTCCTTTCGAAAAGTTTCCGGCGAGGCTGAAGCTGCCGGATAAATTTATTGGATAAATTTATTATAGTGTGTTCCGGACAAAATGTCAAGGCGACAAAAAAACCGACTTTCACAAAGAAAGTCGGTTTTTCGTTCAGCAAGGAAAACAGCATTTACTTCGCGAGAACTTCTTCCCAAGAAGTGTCATATCCTGCTCCGTGGAGAGCCACGTAGTACATGATATAGAAGCTGTCGGTGGAATCCACTGTGCCGTTGCCGTCTACATCAGCGGCGGCGATTTGTTCCGGTGTCAGTCCGCCGTCATTACCTACGGCAACGTTGGCGATGTAGAGCATAGTGTAGAAGATGTCGGTGGAGTCGATATTGTCGCTGCCGTCGAGGTCGCCGCAAGTATAAGTTGCATTTACATCTGCAAATCGAATATTATGTTCCCTTGCGTAAGTTTCGGCGAAAGAGCCGATATAGCCACGAATGATCAGATTATTGCAGTTATCAAAAGTACCATTTCCAATGCTTGTCACACTTTCCGGAATGGTGATTGTCTTTAAGCCGGTACAGCCGTCAAAAGCATGATCTCCAATACTCGTTACGCTGTCTGGAATGGTGATTTCCGTCAGACCAGTACAGCCGGAAAAAGCATTTTCTCCAACAGTTGTCACACTTTCCGGAATAGTAATTGTCTTTAAGCCAGTGCAGCCGCGAAAGGCATAATCGCTAATACTCGTTATGCTGTCCGGAATGGTAATTTTCGTCAAGTTGGTGCAACTATCAAAAGCATAATTGCCGATGCTTGTTACACTTTCTGGAATGGCGATTTCCGTCAAGCCGGTACATCTGTAAAAAGCACTATCTCCAATGCTTGTTACACTTTCCGGAATGGTAATTGCCGTCAGACCAGTACAGCTATCAAAAGCTCCTCCTGCAATACTTGTCACGCTATCTGGTATGGTAACACTCCCAGTACAAGTTGTTCCATCAATCAAAGTTCCATTGATGATCACAAGTGGATTTTCCTCTTGCTTGGCTATAAGCCATGGTGTATTCGTAAAAACAAATCCTTCAATATTCGTCACACCGTCTGGAATGGTAACTTCCGTCAAGCTGGTACAGCCGTAAAAGGCACTGTCACCAATACTCGTCACACTGTCCGGAATCGTGATTTCCGTCAAGCTGGAACAGCCTCGAAAAGTACTGCTCCAAATATTCGTCACACTGTCTGGTATGGTGATTTCCGTCAAACTGGTACAGCCGTAAAAAGTACTGCCTCCAATACTCGTTATACTATCTGGAACAACAATTTTTTTCAAATTGGTACAGCCGCAAAAAGCACACTCTCCAATATACGTTACACTGTCCGGAATAGTCATTTCTATTAGACTGGTACATTTGTAAAAAGCCCCGCTGTAAATACGCGTCACACTGTTTGGAATGACGACTTCCGTCAAGCTGGCACAACCGTAAAAAGCGTTATTTTCAATGCTTTTTACGCTGTCTGGTAAGGCGATTTCCTTTAAGCTGATACAGCCGGAAAAGGTCTGAAATCCAACACTTGTTACGCCGTCCGGTATTGTGATCCCTGTCAAGCTGGTACAGCCGTAAAAAGCATAATCTCCAATATTTATCACGCTGTCTGGTATCTTGACCTCTGTCAAACTGGTGCAGTCGCGAAAAGCATTATTTCCAATACTCGTCACAGGTTTTCTGTCAATCTCAGCCGGAATTTCAACGGAAGTAACGCCCATATTGCACCCCGTAATTTCAATTTCACCTGCATTGGTTACACCATAGGACAAATTTCCATAAGTACCTTCTTCCGCACTCGCTGTCAGCATCGTTCCCGCAGATTCCAGCACACCCTGCAAGTCTGTCACGCCAACGCTTCCCACGCAAAGCACCCCCGCAGTCACCGCGGCAAGCACTTTTTTCCACAACTTCATCTTCATGCCTCCGTTTCTTTTTCGTTGCAAAATACTTGCAATCACAATATACCATATTTTTCGAAAGAAGTCAACTCTTTCACAAAAAAGCGGGACAGAGAAGCTTCCCTATCCCGCCTGTATCTATTCTTTCGAATGACTTAATAAATGGTTTTCTTTGCGGTTTCTACCACAATATCCGCACAGAGTTCCAGCCCCAGTGCTCCGCTGTTCAGGCAGAGGTGGTAGTTGTCCTTGTCGTACCAGTTTCCGCCGGTGTTGATGCTGTAGAATGTTTCACGACGCTTGTCGATCTTCCGCAGCATTGCCTCTACCCGCCGTTCGTCCACGTGATACTCCTGCACGGCACGTTCCGAACGGGACTTGGTGTCCGCGTAGATGAACACGTTGAACAGGTTTTCCAGATCCCGCAGGATATAGCTTGCACAGCGTCCCACGATCACGCAGTCGCCTTTTTCCGCCAGTTCCCGAATGATGTTGGTTTCGATGATGTAGACCTTATCGGACAGCGGCAGGTTTTCCTCAATGGTGCGTGTAGGGCTGGAGGTCAGCATCAGAGTGTACAGAAAACTCTTGGGGGCAGCTTCCTCTGCGGTTTCCAGATAATCCATGGAAACATTGCAGCGTTCAGATGCCATTTGTAAAATTTCTCGATTATAACACGGAATGCCCAGCCGTTCTGCGATCATTTCGCCGATCTCACGGCCGCCGCTTGCATATTCTCTTTCAATGGTAATGATTCGATGACTCATAGTAAAATGCCTCCTCTTGTTTGAAAAGCGGGCGTACCCGTTTTCCAGTGCTTTTTCTTATTATAGCATACTTTGCAGTTTTTTGCACGTTTCACACGGGATTTTTTCTGGCTTTTATAAAAATTCTACATTTTGCACATCTATATGGTGAATGATTTATGCATTATGACAATATCCGTTTACTTGGTAGCATTCTGAATGGCTTCGATGATTTCCGGATAATACCATGTGCAGTCCTTGCGGTTCAGCAGACCGAAACCGTTCTTCGTTTCGTTGTTGTCCCAGATAAAGCACTTGATGCCGTGCTTCTTGGCTGTGCTGAGATAATAGCTGAACCATGCTACTCTTGCGGAGGTGTTTTCGTTCTTGTTCACGCAGCCGGTTTCGTCAATGATGACCGGAATGCCCTTGCTGACAAAGGTGTCGTCCAGATACTGGAACATGGTGTCCAGTTCCTGCTTGTCGGCATTGCTGCCCCAGTCGGCACGGGTGTCGTCCGGACCGCAGAAATTCCACGGGGCGTAGATGTGCAGGGATACGATCACATGGTCGTCTTTCGGAACCACCAGACCGCCGACAGCGTTCTTCTCCACGGACTGGGCATAGGTGCTGACAACCAGCGTTCTGTCCTTGTTGGAGCCACCGGAAGAACGGACTGTGTCCACAAATGCCTGATACAGGGCGTTGATAACGTCATAGGATTCCTGTGTGCCACCGGTCCATTCCTCTGCGGAACCGATCATACGCGGTTCGTTCATGCCCTCGAAGATCAGGCGGTGGTCGTAGTTCTGGAACGTGGCACAGATCTGCTTCCAGATGTTTGTCAGGGTGGACTTATCGCTTTCCAGTTTTTCACTGGAGGGTGTCAGCCATGTGTAGTCATCGTGGTGTACATTCACAATGACATACAGCCCGTCGTTATAGGCGTAGTCTACAACTTCCTTGACGCGGTTCATCCACGCCGCATCGATGGTGCCATCGGCGGACATGTGCTCGCTCCACGTTACCGGCACACGAATGGCATTGAAGCCGGCAGCCTTTACAGTGTCGATCATCTGCTGGGTGGTTTTCGGGTTGCCCCAGCCGGTTTCCGTATCGCTGGAGCTGGTGTTGTAGCTGTCCAGTGAGTTGCCCAGATTCCAGCCCACCTTGATGTTCTCCACGATCTGCTTGCTGGTCATGGCGTTGACCTGCTCCGCAGTAGGCGTTTCACCGGAAACTGCTGCCACTTCCCCGCCCTTGGAGGACTCGTCCGACTTCGGCTCGGTCTTGGTGGTCGTTCCGGTGCTGTTGCTGTAGCGGACGCTGATGTTGTTCAGGGTAATGCTGGGCTGGTCGCTCCACCAGTACCCCAGCATCACATCGCCGCTGGGGTCAATGCTCTCCTTGACATCGTCCGGCACGATCCACGTCAGGGAAAGGCTGGAGGAATCTGTGAACACGCAGACGTTCTTGGTTTGATACCAGCCGGCATCGGTGGCACAGTCTGCGTTCTTGTCCACAGACACGCCGAACGCACCGGTGAACTTGCCCAGTGCACCAGTGCTGCTGATGTCAAAGGTGACTGTCTGAAGCGTATCCTCTGCCCCGATCAGGTCGGACAGAGCGATCTTCGCCGTCTTGGCTGCCTCATCGTTGAAACTCAAAGTTGCAGCCGGACTGGCGGAATTGGTACCGTCTACCGGCACTTCCTTGGTACGGGTGTAGGTACACACAATGCTGGACAGCTTCACCTGCTGCACGTTGCTCCACCAGTGTCCGAACAGGACTTCGCCGCTGGGGTCGATCTCCGTCTGGATCTCTGCGGGAACATTCCATGTGAATTCCGCATAGGCACTGTTCTGGGACTGCTCAAAGTCTGCCGCCTGATACCAGCCGGCATCGGTGGCACTGGCACAGCCGTCCTTGACGGAAACGCCGTAGCCGCCCTTGAAGTCGCCCAGACTGGACGAACCGTCGGCGGAGTACACGATAAAGGTAAAGGACTGTACCACGTCGCCCTCCTGAATAAAGTTATCCAGCTTGGCTTTGTAATTGTTGGTGGTATCGCTGCCCTTGTCCAGCATGGCATTGATGTCGGTCAGTTCCGTGCCCAACGTGGTGGAAACCGTTTCTGTGGGGCTGACGTGAACTGTGGTAGTTTCCGCGGTGGTGGTTTTTTCCGCGGCGGTAGTGGTTTCCTTTTCAGAGGATTCCTCGGCAGCAGAAGACTCCGGCTGGCTGCTGTCGCTGCTCTGCTTGCCGCAGCCGGTAAATGCCGAGCCAGCCAGCACACCGGCGAGAAGCAGTGCCGTCAATTTTTTCCATGATCTCATATAGTTGTTCCTTTCTAAAAAAACAACGGATGCCAAAAGGATTTCAGCATCCGCCGTTTGTCTTTCAGGCAACACTGCACATGCTTAGTACAGGATTGCCTTTCCATCAAAATGTGATCAGTCTACTGTGACGATCTCGCCCATCTGGTTGCGGCCTGCACCAATGGCATTGGATTCGTCCGTGTCGATGTGCATTGCAGTTGCATAGTTCGGAGAAACACGGCAAACCACGTCACCCAGAATTGCCTTTCTGCCGTCTGTTTCAACACGTACCCAAACGATGTCCTTATCCTTTACGCCTGCCTTTGCTGCGTCTTCCGGAGTGAAGTGAATGTGACGCTTTGCCACGATCACACCCTCAGAAATTTCCAGCTGACCTGCCGGTCCCACAATGGTACATGCACCGGAACCTGCAACATCACCGGATTCGCGAACCGGAGCAGCGATGCCGATCGAACGTGCGTCTGTTGCAGACAGTTCTACCTGATTGGCACTCCGGAACGGACCCAGAATGGAAACGTTCGGCAGTTCCTTCTTCGGTCCAACGATCGTTACGCGTTCTTCACTGGCAAACTGACCCGGCTGCGACAGCATCTTCTTGACAGTCAGTTCCTTTCCCTCACCGAACAGCACTGCGAATGCTTCCGCAGTCAGATGTACGTGTCTTGCAGATGTTTCAACAATAAACTTTTCAGACATGGTGTAATACCTCCCATAAATGCTAACCGGCAATGCACCGGCTTCTTACAATATTGTACTACTTTTTGCCGCTTTCGTCAAGGGTATAGTCCGATTTTCGTGAAAATCACACAGCCGCCCGGTTGTACACGCAATTTCCATATTTCTTGACATCTTTTTCAAAATGTGATACAATAGGACAAGAAAAAAGAGAGGAATTTGCCCTATGTATTACGTCTGTTATGTACTGCTGTACTGCATCATTTTTGCTTTTGGTGCGGCGATTGGCAGCTTTCTGAACGTCTGTATCTACCGTCTGCCCAAAGAGGAATCTCTCTGGCGGAACAACTCCCACTGCATGACCTGCGGTACACCCATTCGCAAGCGGGATCTGATCCCGATCTTCAGCTGGTGCCGTCTGCGGGGAAAATGCCACAGCTGCGGGGCAAAAATCCCCTTTCGCTACACGCTGGTGGAAAGCCTGAATGCGATCTTATACGTGTTGATCTTTGCCTATTTCGGCATCTTTGAACAGCCGGTCTATGCGGCTCTGGTATGTCTGTTCTGTTCGGCTCTGATCGTGGTCTTTTTCATGGACTTGGACACCCAGCTGATTAGTCTGTATGTGATCGGATTCATCGGGCTGCTGGGCGTTGCGGTTACGGTTTACGATGTCTGCACCGGAAATGGCACGCTGCTCTCCCACCTGATCGGAGCCGCAGCGGCATCGGTTCCGCTGTTCCTGCTGGTAATTCTGTCCGGCGAACGTGCCATGGGACGGGGCGACGCGGAACTGATGCTGGCAGGCGGCTTGTTCCTCGGTGTCAAAGGTGTTGTGGTAGGGCTGTTTCTGGGGCTGATCCTCGGCTGCATCTTCGGCATGATCCACAAGGCAAAAACCGGCGATTCCAAATTTGCCTTTGGACCGTACCTCTCCGCCGGCATGGCAATGGCTCTGGTGGTCGGAGAACCCATTGCAAATCTGTACTTACAGCTCTGCGGTCTGAAATGACCGCCCGAACACAGAAAGGCTCATCTCCGGTACGCTCCGGAAATGAGCCTTTTCTTTTTGGATTATTTCGAGCGTTACGCCGCCGGAGAAACACCCTCCACATGAATGGTGTAGTCCGTCATGATCTTATTGCTCCAGAAGAACCACTGCCCCGTCTTGGCGTTGTAGTTGTTCTTGGCAGACAGCACCTCCGTGCCAACCTTTACGGTATAGCTGTCAGAGAGCGTGTAGCCCGCCTTGGGGGTAATGGTGAAGTAGCACACGCCGCTGTCGTTGAACAGCGGGTCGCTGAACGTGATGTTGCAGCCCGCCGCACTGGATTCGTCCAGACCTACGTTTTTGCCGTTTTCGCTGGCGGCAATGGGCGGTGCGGTGGTGGTAGTTGTTGTAGTTGTGGTGGTTTGAGGGGCGGTGGTTGTTGTGGTTGTAGTAACAACTTCAACAGATTTAGGAAGGCAAGCAGCAATACTGTTTTCTCGATATACAGTGTTTACCATTTGAGCAAGTGGTGTGTCAGGATTAGCCTTATAAACAACTCCGTTTTTAATCCAGAGTTCGTGAAGACCATCTGTTACCATTTTAGTAGTAATGTGATATGTACACCAACCACACTGTTTTGTTTGCTCTAGCTGATTTGGCTTACCGCTTATAGAAACATCGCTGTTATTATATTTGGGGAAAATATGCAAAACACCGTAATCATCATTAAATGTGATTAAAACATCTTCTGATTTGGTATAGGTAACTGCATTCTCATAATTGGGAATTTCACTGATACTTCCGCCGCTACGAAGAATGTGAACTGTACTATACTCAGGATCATCATAAATATAATGAATTAAAAGTTCATCAGAAGAAGTTGTGGAATCAGTCTGTTTATTACTGGTTGTTGTTGCAGTGGTGCTTATAGTCGTGCTGGTTGTGGCGGAAGTTGTAGTCGTTGCAGCCGTAGTTTCTGTCGCGGAGGTAGTCGTCGTTGCGGTACTGCTTGCAGTGGTTTCCGCAGTGGTCGTTGCGGCAGTTGCAGTGGTTGCGGTTGTTGCAGCCGTGCTTGTGGTTGCGGCGGTCGTTGTGGTAGTTGTCGTGGTAGTCGTTGTTGTGGTGGTTGCTGTAGTCGTGGTCGTTGTGGTGGTTGTTGTCGTTGTTGTGGTAGTTGTTGTGGTTGTAGCCGCAGTCGTCGTGCTGGTAGTTGTTTTGGCTGTGGTTTCGGTTTCAGGCGGCGGAGGTGTGGTAGTCGTGGTAGTCGTTGCCGTATTTTTCGGAGCAACGATCTCGCACTGAATCTCCTCCGGACTGACACCCTTACAATAGAGGTGCACGATCTTATCCGCCGAAGCAGCCGATGTCACAGCACTGTTTGAATTCATCATAAAGGTTTTCAGGTTCTGATCCGAAGCCAGCAGGGTGTAATCCTTGCTGTACACATCATAATTCAGCGTGGACGGATACTTGACAAACTTCACGCCCACTTCGCCCGCATTGTTGATATAGTCGCACTTCGTCCAGTCGAGGGTGATGTTGGTGTAGGTGCTGTCGCCGTTGAGGGTGAGCATGGGGGTATTTTGTGTTGTTGTTTCTTCGGTTGTAACTTCACTTTTCTTTGCCCATGAAAAGCTGGTATCTGCATCCGGTTGAAAATTTGCATATACACCCTTATAACTCAAAACATAATAGGGATAATCAGACCATTTCATCAAAATATAAATTGCAACTGTATTATCAGAAATTTTTTCTACTTTTCCAAGATTTGCGGTTTTCAAATCTGCGGAATCATAAAAATGAATTCCTGTATTATCGCCATCTGCTACTAAATTTCCGGTACGCTCATTAACTCGGTACATTTTCAAAAATTTTTCATTATCATTTGCATTTCTGATAAATTCATCTGCATCTACATTTGTAAATTGAACTTTGACAACATCACCAACTGCATATCCACTATTTCTCAAGTCAATTGCAAATGTGCCTTTGTAATGCGTTCCCCCTCTTTTTACAATGCTTTGAATAATTGCCTGCTGGTCAGCTGGAAGTGTATAATATCCATCTTTATAAGTCCCATAATCATAATAATAAGTTCCATCTTTTATAATCTGTTGCAATAGGTTATTACTGCCAACTAATATCTGATATCCTTCATAACTCCAATAACCTCCACCCCAACTATATGGCACAAAGAAAAGCCCACTATAATCGAAATAAAATGTATTATTTTCTGTAGTCAATTCGCTTTCATCTTGAATAACTGTACTGAAATCTTCAATGTAATCCGGAATTTCGACTTTAATGCGAACATTATCATATATTTTAGCCAGTGTTCCGTCTGCTTTTGTCTGCATAGACGAACATGGTTCTACAATTGTACCACTGTCGGAATATGTGATTCTTCCCCAAATTGCCACCCAGCATTTTGAACGAATATTTCGATTTGTTGCATCGGTTGGGTCAACTAGTTTTACTCGATAAATGACATTAATTTGTTTTTCAACATCACTCATTCCATAACCAACATCATTTATGCCATTTTTTCCATAAGACACATCACCATAATACGCTTTATAGTGATTAACAGCATCAATTTTTTCGGGTGATAATCCAGGTTGACTAATATCATAAGGAAAATTATTTTCGGCGAAAACATCCGTATAATTTACCCAACTATTATCATCATCCAAATCAGAATCGACCAGCACTTTTACATTTTGAAATCGTACTTCATAAGAGCCAGACACATCAGTTCCACAAGCAGCATACTCTCCGCCTCGTCCGTCGCCCTTCTGTGCTTCAACGCACGGAACAACTGCACGATATACAACATCTGTTCCATTGTAATTATATAAAAAAGAGTAGCGTTGCAAGCTAAATTCTACCTGTGATACTGAATTTAACGGATAATCTGTTAAATTGATTGCTGCACAATTGTCATGCGGCGGATTGTTACTTGTACCATTATATGTATTTACAAAGTCATTGTTTGGATAAAAATTGTTTGAAAAAGCAGATGACCAGTCATTCGAAGTATTTCCATCATCGTCTTTCCATTTTTTTACTCTATCATCCAACAGCGTTACATTACCATTTCGATTAGTTGTTGTTTTTTTTATTGTTGTCGTCGGATACGCACTCGCATCTGTATAATTCGTCTTCAACACCAAATTACACTCCTGCACCGACTGCACCGCAGCATACCCGTCACAGGAAACCGCAATATCCACTTTCTGGCTGGTTTTCACCGCATCATGATAGGTCAGCGAAACCGTAAACACCGCATTGGCATCGCTGCTGGCACCGGTGATCTGATACACCTTTTGATTATCGGTGCTTTTTTCTGTATCCAGTGTCACGTATCTTCCGGCATCTGCACACAGAATGCCATACGCATTCCGCTGCACCTCGTCCCAGTTCCAGTACCGGCTCTGGGGCAGCTGGGTCTGTAATTCGTCTGCCAGATTATTCGCCACAGTCTGATAATTCTGAACCTTTGCCGCCTGCACATAGGCAGAGATATTCGGGGCACAGAGTGCCGCAATGATCGCCATGATCACCAGCACTACGATCAATTCCACAAGAGAAAAGCCTTTTCGATTTCGTTTCATCTCTCTCACCTCTCCGAAAATATACAGACGGACACGCCGAAGCGAAGCTTAACTTAACAGATCCAGAATCTCATTCTTGTTGTTGGATACCCGAATGGCATCATCCCGCCGGATCGTGCCGGCTCTTACCAGCCGTGCCAGATCGGCATTCAGGGTGTACATGCCAAGTGCCGCACTGGACTGCATGACCGTTGCCAGCTGGAAGCACTTATTGTCACGGATCAGACTGCCTACCGCATCGGTTCCCACCAGAATTTCTGTAGCAGCCACACGGCCGCCGCCCATTGCCAGCGGGATCAGAGCCTGTGTGATAACGCCCTTCAGAATCGTGGACAGCTGTGTCCGGATCTGGTTCTGGGCATGGGGCGGACAGCTGTCAATGATACGATCCAGCGTCTGTGCCGCACCGGTGGTGTGCAGAGTGGACATGACCAAGTGTCCGGTTTCTGCGGCGGTGACAGCGGCGGAAATCGTTTCGTAGTCACGCATTTCTCCCACGAGAATGACATCAGGGTCTTCACGGAGAGCAGAACGCAGGGACGCTGCAAAGCTCTTGGTATCCACGCCGATTTCACGCTGGTGAATGACCGACATGCCCGACTCGTAAACATATTCCACAGGGTCCTCAATGGTGATGATATGCTCCGAACGATTCTTGTTGATATAGTCGATCATGGCGGACAGAGTGGTAGATTTACCGCTTCCCGTCGGACCTGTCACCAGAATCAGTCCTCTTGGCTGGTCTGCCAACTCCCGCAGCACTTTCGGCATTTGCAGCTGTTCCAGTGTGGGAATGGTGTTGTTCAGCAGACGAATCGTGGCTGCCACCTTTTTCATCTGCCGGAAAACATTGACACGCTGGCGGCAATAGTCCGGCGTTTCAATGGCAAAGTCCACGTCGTCGCCGTTTTCCAGCTGTTCCCGCTGTTCATCACTCAGCATGGACAGGATCATTTCCCGTGTTTCTGCCGCCGGAAATGAAAAGCCGCTGTCCAGCAGCTGCCCGTGGATATGGAACGAAACCGGCATGCCCTCGCTGATGTGAATATCAGAGCATTTCTTCTCCCGTGCTTTCATAATAAGTTCATTCATGGTCATGGCGGTATACCGTCCTTTCTGCAATCATTAGTCGGAATAATATGCGATCTTCATAACTTCTTCCGGCGTGGTCACGCCCTCTTTTACCAAGTCAATAGCACTGTCCAGCAGACTCCGCATGCCCTGTGTTTTCTTGGCATACTCCAGCATTTCCTGACTGTCTGCACTTTTGGCGATCATACGTTTCAGCGTTTTGTCTATATATACCATTTCGTGAATGGAAATACGCCCTTTATAGCCCGTGTTGTTGCAGACCTTACAGCCCTTGCCGCGGGTAATCATGGGAATGCCGTCCCCGACAATGGCGATGTCATCTGCTGTCGCCGGTTCTTCGTATTTACAGAACTGGCAGACCTTACGCACCAGACGCTGTGCCACGATACCTACCACAGAGTTGGAGATCAGATACGGTGCCACGCCCATATCCGCCAGACGGACAATGGACGAAATGGCATCGTTGGTATGCAGGGTGGAAACTACCAGGTGTCCGGTGATTGCAGAACGCACGGAAATTTCAGCCGTTTCTGCGTCACGGGTTTCACCGATCATGATAATATCCGGATCCTGTCGCAGCAGGGCACGCAGTCCCACTGCAAAGGTCATGCCGGCAGTCACATTAACGGAAGTCTGCGTGATATTGGGCAAATCTTTTTCCACAGGGTCCTCAATGGTAGAAATATTTACCGGTCGCTGGGACAGATGCTGCAATACCATATACAGCGTGGTCGTTTTACCGGAACCAGTCGGCCCCGTAATATAGATGATGCCGTTGGGGGCGGACATCATCTTCATCAGCATGTTATAGGAATACTCGTTCATGCCGAAGTGACCGGCGTGGTCGATCTTGGTATCCGACACCAGATAACGCATAACGATCTTCTCGCCGTGTGTCGTCGGCAGAACGGAAATACGCATACTGATGTCGATTCCCTCCAGCACAGCGTGGAAGTTGCCGTCCTGCGGGATACGTTTTTCCGCAATGTTCAGGTTGCTCATGATCTTGATACGGGCAACAATGGAGTTGTGCAGTGCCTTTTCCAGTGTCAGATAGCTGACCATCTGACCGTCGATACGCATACGCACCTGTGTGAAATCCTTAAACGGTTCAATGTGAATATCGCTGGCGTTGGTGCTGTATCCCCGCACCAGCAGCGAGTTGATCAGCTTGATGATCGGCACATCGTCGTCCGCATCGTCTGCCGTCAGCTGGGGCACCTCAATATCTTCTGCGGAAATATTCGCCTTTTTGGCTGCCTGCTTGGTACTGATCTCGGCATAGTAATACTCGATCGCCTTTTTGATTTTCGGACTTTCACTGAGCAGCACTTCCAGCGGCATATCCACGATCTGCCGAATATCTTCCTGTGCGTAGAAATTCAGCGGGTCAGACATGGCGAGCTGTAGACGGCTGTCGTTTTCCGACAGGGCAATGACGTTGTATTTTTCCGCAAGCTGCTTGGGCACCTTGGCAACCACGTCTACATTGACCTCATACTCCTCCAGATTGACCATCTGGAGATCCAGTTTTTTCCCCAGTGCCTCCAGAACCTGTGTTTCTGTGACAAATCCCATTTCCTGCAGCAGTGTGCCGAAACGCACCTTCTTGCCGCTTTGTGTCTTCTGGAATTGCAGTGCCTGATCGATCTGTTCCTGTGTGATATAGCCATATTCTTTCAGCACTTCACCAATGGGTAAATTCTGCAATGTTCTCACCTTTTTCTATTGTTTCTATAGCGACACCGTACAAAGCCGTCAGGCGGGCTTTGTGCGGTGCTGCCCTATGGCAATACCGCACAAAGAGCATCTGGCGACTTTGCACGCCATCTGCTTGCAAATTTCTCGTCATATTTCACAAAAATGCTCGTGAATACATCAAGTATTCACTCCGCTTTTTG
>ENA-OYZL01000753-OYZL01000753.1-human-gut-metagenome-genome-assembly--contig:-NODE-753-length-13822-cov-10.861626_pt1 | contig 13822 bp, 20 predicted proteins | sample MGYA00243292_ERZ653479 | MGnify/ENA primary metagenome ERZ653479 (study PRJEB26926, sample SAMN06165116) | human gut metagenome | biome: ENVO:00009003; feature: ENVO:2100002; material: ENVO:00002003... | reverse complement strand
TACGAGATGTAGAGAGGTCTCGTGGGCTCGGAGATGTGTATAAGAGACAGTACATCGTCTCTTAAAACAACTTCTGGATTTCTTAAATAAAAGTCACTTTTTAATGCTTCATAATTATCAATTATATCACGGAGTTCAGCTGTGATTATTGATAAATGAAAATTTTTGCTTCTAAAAATATCTGAATATTTTCTAGTAAACTTTCGTGAAATATCATTGTCTTTGGGAACCATATTTCCAGCAAAATAGTCACCATTTTGCTCACACCATGTGTCATTCTCTATTATTAACTCTACATCTTCAAGCAAAACATGATATACTATGTCAAGCAGCGATGTAGTTTCAGCATCATCAATATCATATTTTAAATCACGAATTAAGTTAATTAACTTCGAAAAATCACTTGGCGTTTGGTTTCCTTGTTCGCATTTTTCCTTTAAAAGCAAAAGGTATTCTTTTAGTTTTATATGCATAAATACAATCTCCAATCAATAGTATTTTCTATATTATATCACTAATCAGAGCGAAAATCAACGAAATGCACCGAATTTCTATTTACTGCATAAAACACAATTGTATTTTTTATGCAGTATATCAAGAATTCGACATTTATGAACTTTTTGCGACACAACGCAAAAGGCACCCCATAGGAGTGCCTCTCACAAATATATTATAAGGAGTTTTGTAAATGGTGGAGCAGATCTGAGCGGTGGCTCGCTCTCGACCTGCAAATCGAAAGCCGCAGTATGGGGATACGGCTTTCAGACCCTGCCCGAACGCCCACCCTTACGAGCAGGCATTGGCAATGTAAAATTCAAGGAGTGCCTTTATTTTCTGTCGGAAGCACGCCGACTCTGGTGCAAGCTTTAAGTATAGCCCTCTGAGCCTGCATACGCTGTTTTTTCCTCTTATGGTAGATGAAAAACTTGGCATCAAAAAACGAAACCTCGGCTATTCCACCCGACGACGCACAGCCAAAGTGTGCAGGTTTTAAAGTTATACGATACCGATATTTTACGTTCTCGGTCTACGAACTGTATAACAGGCTTGGAGTTCCGTGTGGGAATTGCACCCACTCTGACTTTGCGGAACATACGGAGCATACGCTCCGTGGGTAAAAATTATTGGAGGATCTTTATGAAAGTCAGATAGTATTTACACTATCCTCAGTTTAAATTATAACATAGGTAAAACGAACAAAACGAACACACTTGATTATTTTTTCAAATATCTTTTGACTGCCATTCTACAGCCGTCCGCTGTACCTCCGACCTTGTGTCCTATCTGTATCCAAGTCAATCCTTTTACAAACCTGAGTACAAATATCTTCCTCATTTGTCTATCCTCTATCCCCTTGATAAATTCCTCCACAGTCCTCTGCTCACGCTCTAACCGTGCCTGTTCGCACAGCAATGAAAGTGTATCGCCGCTTGGCAGAAAGCCGTCTATGCGTGTGCTGTGTGGCGTGTAGGACGGCGGAGTGCATACGCTGATACTGTCGGCAACGTACTTGCCTGAAAGCTCTGCCTTGATGTCCTCAATGGCTGAGGCGTTCCTGCGGTAGGCTTTCAGGCGTGACATGGTCATAGGGTCGTTTCTTTCCATAGGCTCTCTCCTCTCTTATTCCCAACACAACATACCCATTCTTTATTCCCCAGCCGTTGAGGATATATATTATCTTGTATGTATGCCCTGATATCTCATGTTGTGCGTGTTCTCTTATTGTGCCGTCTGAGCTGTGATAAGACGTTCCGTCAGTCGGTATAAATCTTATCAGATCTCCTGTCTGAAAACCTCTGTCATTCTTCCTGACCTCGAAAGTTTTCTCACCGCTCAGAACAGCGTCACAAAATTCTGTGTTAAGTTTCAGATCATGTGTTTTCACTTTACCCCTCCTATAAACTCATCTGACTATCATCATAGTCAACTTTCCTTGTTGTCAGCCTGCCGTTATAATCAGGGTAGCTATTCAACCTTTTGTACCTTCCGCTGGTCTTGTCAGCCATAAAGCTATTATCTTGTTCAGGCGGCGTTGGCAGGTAATATTCCTGTGGAATTTTCAAATCGTTAGCCGTGCAGATATCCAGAATGTATCGCTTGTATGCCAGAACATGGTTTCTGCACAAATTGGCATTACAGCCGTCAGGCCATGATGGATCACTACAGCCATGATCGATAATGGACTTGTACTGCTCTATTGACTTCACAAGGTCTGCCGAATACTGCTTTAACAGTTCTTCGGGTGTTTTACTCTTTGCCATATTATCCCTCCTCACACCTCAACTCTTCCAGCCTGCAATACACCAACGTATTGCCGCAAGTCTTGTCAGCGATCTCTGCCTGATAGAAAAACTGACCTGTCTTACTGCTCTTGCGGATAATGCACCCTGTCAGCTCGTAGCAATCGGAGCCGTTGTAGCTCACCCTGCGTCCGAGACTTTTCTTTACTTCGTGTATCGTCATAGCTCCTCTATCCTCACATAAATGCCAGGTATGTCCGCCCAAAACTTCTCGCATATCTCACTCGCCACAAGCTGGTCGTCAGTCCAAAAGCCGCATAGTGTCATGCAGTCCTTGAACATCTTCTGCAAGTTATCCGTGTCAGGCTTGCTGGTCTTGTACTCTCCGTCCTTGTGCTTGCCGTCATTAGGAAACAGCCATTTTGTTACCAGCCTTATCCCACAGATGTATTTCTCAGGCGGTCTGTGCCTTGCAAGGTTTGCCGTGAGCTTTTCTTTTGCCTCCTTGACTTCGGGTGGATCATAAAATATTGGCTTGCCGTTTCTTACCGCCACCTTGTGTTCCTGTGCTGTAGCCGTCGGCGGTATCATCGCCATAAAAAATTCAGTCATCATCTTCCTCCTCGCATTTGAAATCTACTCCGTGCCACTTGTGTGACTTGTCATCATACACCAATGCTCCCGACTGTTTGACCATATCCCAAATGTATTTGAGTACCTGCGGCTGTTTCACGAGCCACCAAAGCGTGCGTGATTTTCGATAGTCGAAATCTTCATTAGGCAGCTTATGAAAAAGCGGTGGCATTTTCTTAGCTGCATTAACAACGTCTTGCCTTGCCTTACTTCTTGTTGCTTTCATCTGCGTGTGCTCCTCTCGTGCGTCATTATTCTGATTACTTTTTCGTCGGGGCAGTTTCAAGCCCCCGACAAAAAGTATTGTTTATAATAATAGATTTGTCTGTCCGTCCGACAAACTCGGTAATTTTCGATATTGTCCGACAAGGAAAAAGTTCGATTTTGTCCTGACACTTTTTCGATTTTTTCCTGTCTGTCTAAAGTTCAAAAAATTCGATTTTGTCTTGTCTGTCTACTGAGCTTTTAAGCCGCATTCTCCCTCTTCTATCCAAAAGCCACCATGCTCTTTGAGGTATCTTCCAACGGTCTTTTCGCTCTTTCCTATGTACTCCGCCAGCTCAGAAATGCGGCACTTGCCGTTCTCCTGCACACCGCTGAAAGCTGTTTCAATGCTCTCCTTGCGTTCCTTGCTGCGGTCTTCATTGGTCTTCTTCTTGCTGAAATTCTTCTTCCAATTCGGTGTGATGTCCTCTACCTCGCAGTCTTTAAGCACGCCCACAGTATCCTCTCTGTGAACAGGATAATCAAACCACATATCGAGGGGAGCAAACTTCGGGAACTCTCTCAGAGTACCCTCTATACGCCATGCCGTGCGGTTTCTTACTGCAAGCTTAGCCTTGTCTATGTCTGTCATCATAATCTTGTATGAGTTCGGGTGCAGGTACTTGTGGGTTATCTCAAGCATTTTTGACGGCGTAACAAGATCGTCCTGTGAACAAAGGTCATCAGTATTTCTGTAAAATCTCCTCATCCAGTCCTCACAGATACGGCAAACAGTTTCGTCCTCCTGCTGTTTGTAAAGGCTGTCTGAAATGTCAAGCTCTGAAAGGTCAAGAAGTGCGTCAGGGTCACGGGCGAATACTCCTGAACCGCTGGCTCTGTCCATTGAACGCTTACCGCCCTGAGCGCCTTTCGAGTGGTGGTGGCAGTATATGACCGCACAGCCAAGCTCTGTGCATACCTTGTCAAACTGATTGCAAAAGTGCGCCATTTGGTCTGCTGAGTTCTCGTCGCCTGTTATGACCTTGTAGATAGGGTCTATTATTACAGCAATGTAATTCTTCTTGCTTGCTCGGCGTATAAGCTTTGGTGCAAGCTTATCCATTGGTACGCTGTGACCTCGCAGGTTCCATATGTCTATGCTGTTGAGGTTTTCAGGCTCTAGGTGCATTGCGGTGTACACGTCCTTGAAGCGGTGCAGACAAGATGCTCTGTCAAGCTCTAGGTTGACGTATAGTATCTTGCCTTTGGTGCATTGCCAGCCAAACCACTTGACCCCCTCAGCTATCGCCACGCACATCTCGATAAGTGCATATGACTTGCCTGCCTTTGACGGACCTGCAATGAGCATTTTGTGACCCTGTCTGAGAACGCCGTCAATAAGTGGTGGTGCAAGCTCAGGCAGGTTATCCCACTCAGCACTCAGGCTCTCAGGGTCAGGGAGATCATCATTGATACTCTCTATGTAATCTTTCCATTCCGAAAAACTCTCCTTTCCTATGTTCTTGTCAATGATGAACTGTTTCTTGCCGTTTCTCATAACGCCTGGCATACGGCTAAGTCGTGAGGGATTGCGGTTTTGTTTATCTATGTCAAGACCGCTTTCCTTGCAGACCTTGTAAAGAAAATCAACACGCCTGCGGTATTCATCATAGTTGGGAGCGTCTATCTTGACGATAGCGTGAACGCTCTTTCCACCGCTGTATACAAGCACAGCGATAGGAAGTTCAAGCTCTCTCATCACGGCGTTCTGCTGTTCTATAGGCATACTGTCGCTTTCAACAAGAGCATAGCGGTAGTCTGTTACATTCTCGTTCTTTACGCCCTTGCCGTCAAGAGGATTGAAGCGGATCCACGCTCCGGCTTCTTCCTTGTAGTCGCCAAACACCGCACCAATGTCGCCGTTACATTCGCCAAGCCTCTTGATAAGCTCCCCTGCCGTCCTGTCACAGCAGCCCTTTGTGGGCAGATACTTGGTCTTGCCGTCCTTTTCTGTTTCCCACGTTTGCGTAACATAGCCCACGTTCTCTCCTGCCTCAAAGAGTGTTTCAAGATATGTGACTATCTCCTTGACAGGATCCCATTGGGCAGGCTCGGTGATCGGTATGCCCTCACCGCCGTTTACTAGGGGACTGCTTTCTTCTGCAATTATCTCGCCGTCCCAATCGTATGCCTTAAACTCATGGGGGCTGTATCCTCTTTCCTTTGCCATTTGCACGATAGTTCCTGCGGTCACGGGCTGAGCATTGCCGTTAAAGCCTTGCCACTTGCGTTCACACTCACCGCTGTGATAACGGCTGTCTGACCTCGACCAACTGTCCCAATCGTTCACGGAATAGCCCTCGTGTTTGAGAGCCATTCCCACATTGACCCATTCTTGATAATCACAGCTTGCAGGGTCTATGTATTCAAGCATTTTAAGCAAATTTGTGTTATCCATTCACTTCTCCTTAGTTCTCAGGTGTGTATGTTTTCGGGTCGATATCTCTCGGCAGCCTCCAGCCATTGGCAGAAATACGGGCTATCATCTTGCTTGCACTGTCAAAGCTCCAAGAGCCAACGTGTTCAAAACCCTTGCTTTCAAGCAGCCTTATCTGCTTTGGAGTGGTAAGTCCTGCATTGCGGCGCTTTTCAAGTCGGTCAAGGATAAGCTTTGCTTTGCCTGCGTTGTCTATATCGTCAGGGAAAATGCCCAGCTTTTCAAGCTTTGCTTTCTGCTTGTCGGTAGCAGGAGCACACTCCCAGCCAAAAGCAGGAACGTAAGAGGACAAGTCCTCAGCCTGTATTGACATTTCATACTGCAATGGGTCAACGAGCTTTCTCTTGCGTGTTTTCATTTCTTTGAGCTGTTTTGCCAAAGACTCTTCACGCTGTGCCACAACGTCCTCGCTTGCCTGTTTTTCTGCCTCTTCGATGTCTACTGCACAGCCTGCCTCATTGGCAAGGTTTTCGGTCATTTTCTCAGCGACCTCTTCATTCTGACAGATAAGGTGTGCAGGTCTGCAAAGCTCGTGGCGTTCTGTGTGCCACAGAAAGTCAAGCAGCAAAAGCTCTGTCTTTCCCTCGCAGAGCCTTGTGCCTCTGCCTACCATTTGACAGTAAAGCCCACGCACCTTTGTTGGTCTTAGCACGATAACGCAGTCAACTGACGGACAGTCCCAGCCCTCTGTGAGGAGCATTGAGTTGCACAGCACATTGTATTCGCCTTTGTCGAAAGCTTCAAGTATCTCCGCTCTGTCTGTGCTTTCTCCGTTGACCTCAGCGGCGTTGAACCCTTTGCTGATAAGGATATCACGGAACTTCTGAGAGGTCTTGACAAGCGGCAGGAACACAACTGTCTTGCGTTCCTTGCAGTATTTGAGCATTTCATCAGCTATCTGATAAAGATATGGGTCAAGTGCCGTGTCGATATCACTTGCCTTGAAGTCGCCTGCCTGAGTTGATACTCCTGAAAGGTCAAGTTTCAGCGGTATGGTGATAGCCTTGATAGGTGAAAGATAGCCCTCTTTGATAGCCTGCGGCAGGGTGTATTCATATGCAAGGCTGTCGAACACCGAGCCTAAGTTCTTCATATCGCCCCTGTCGGGTGTAGCCGTTACCCCAAGCACCTGAGCCTTTGGAAAATGGTCAAGCACTCTCTGATAGCCGTCTGAGATAGCGTGATGAGCCTCGTCAATTATTATGGTATCGAAGTAATTTTCCGAAAAGCCTTTGAGCCTTTTCTCACGCATAAGGGTCTGAACTGAGCCTACTACCACACGATACCAAGAGCCTAAACAGCTTTGCTCTGCTTTTTCGGTGGCACAGCCAAGCCCTGTTGACTTCATAAGCTTGTCCGCTGCCTGGTCGAGCAGCTCGCCCCTGTGGGCAAGGATAAGCACACGCTTACCCTGCCGCACACATTCTTCCGTAACAGCCGAGAAAAGTATTGTCTTTCCCGTTCCTGTCGGCAGAACTGCAAGGACTTTGTTTATTCCCTCAGACCACTGTTCGAGTATAGCAAGCTTAGCCTCGTTTTGATATGGTCTTTCATTCATCATCAGAACGCACCGGCTTTCCAGCCCCCTGTCTGAGCAGGCTGACTATACTGCGGTGTCTGCGTCTGAGCAGGCTGAACGGTAGTCACATTCTCGTCATAGGCATAGAGCTTCTTAATCTTGTTGGACTGCCTGTCCTCGCCGTCCTTGTTCTTGTAGTTGTCAATGTAGACGTGACACTTGCCCTTTTTGCCTGTGATAGCGTTCCAGTTCATTTTCAGCGGTTCGCCATGCTTTTTTAGTCCGAGAGCCAAGAAAAGTGCTGAGAGTTTCCACTCAAACTTGTTGCAAAGGAAGAAGTTCTCTGTTATCTCCACGCTGTCCTCAGCTCCCCATATGGTGAATGTGACCTTTGCCATATTGCAGGGCGGCACTTTTGCCGACCCCTCGTGTCTTGCACGTTCGTACTTTGCAACGGTGAAGTCATAGTCCCCCTCAGGGAGCAGGACAAAGTCCCCACCCTCGTTGACTATCTCATCTTCCCAGCCGTATTCCATAAAATTATCCATAGTTTTGTCCTCCTTTTAAAATGGTACTTTCTGATTTTCTCTGATAAGCGGCAGCATTTGCTCCCAAGCACCTATCAGACAGCCCTGTACGAAGTCGTCAGGATAGTTTGTAATAGGGGTATCATAAGGAAAATAGTTTCTCTGAGATACCACAAGGCGTATGTCTGATTCGCTCACATTGTTGGCTCTCATAAGGTCCGCAAGTGCTTTCGGTATGCCATCAGGGATAACGATAGGTGGTGGTGCAACGTCCTCAAAGCCGCTGAGATCAGTAAGAGGCTCGTCTGCTTTCTGTTCTGTCTGTACAGGCTGTTTTGTCGTGGCATCTTCAACAGCTACTGCGGAAGCAACTGTAGCAAAGCTGTTGCTGTGTTGCCCACTGAAAGTGAACAGGTGCGCTATGCCGCTGTATTCAAAAGGCATTTCAGACGGAAGTCCGTCACGATTTTTAGCGTCCCAGCAAGGGTGATGTGTGGTGTACATAACACGGTCGCCGCCCTGAGCCTTGAACTTCTTGCCGTCCTTATCCACAGCTACTGCATATGTTTTGTAGTTTGCAAACAGCACCATATCTGCCCATTCTTTCACAAGAGGCGATATCTGAGAAGACGTTTTCTTGCCGAGCTTCAGTTCCCAACGGTCATAAGCGCCCAGCTCGTCAGGCTGTTCAAACTTTCTCATCTGAGCGTGAGCAGTAAGCACAACGTTGATACCGCTGTCAACTACCTCCTGCAAGAGATTAAGAAACTTGCCTATCTCCTCTTTTTCGTAAACATAGCCATTGCCGTAGCCGAAATCTTCAATGCCTTTCTTTTGATGTGCCGAGCAGATCGTTTCAATGCAAAGCTGTTCAGCCCAATCAAATGTATCAATGACAAGGGTCTTGCAGAGCCTGCCGTTCATAGCTTCCTTTACCTCGTTTTTGAGCATTTCCCAGCTTGACGGCTTAGGGAAACGTCTGATGTTCAGCTTCTTTGTACTGCCCTCAGTATCAATAAATACAGGGTCGGGGAACTGAGCCGCAAAGGTGGATTTGCCTATGCCCTCAGGACCATATATCACGACTTTCTGTGCGGAGCTTACGACTCCTGATGTTATCTCATACATTAAAATGCACCTGCTTTCCAAGTTTTCGTTTCTGTGTTTTCTTCCTTGTCATTGTCCATTGACCTGCCGTCCTCGATAATGATACTGCACTCGTCACCTGTGGAAACTCTAGTGGCAATCGCCTGCAAGCCCTGTTCTTCGAGCCACTTGCCGAAGTCATCAAGGGTGTCGGTATCCATTTGTTCAAGCTTGTCCAGCAGGACAAAACCGCAGTCAGGGTTGAGCTTTCTCACGATAGAGGTAGCGACGATAAGCTGTTCAGCACCGCTTATACTGTCCCACTTATGCCCGTTATACAGCAGCTCTCCGTCCTCAACTGAAAGCCCCTCAAGGGGCAGGTCGGCATTTTTGAGCAAGTCAGTTTTAGCCTGCCTTACGTCCTCTATCTGCTCAGTGAGATATGTATACTGTGAACGGTAGTCCTCAGCGTCTATCTCAGCTTTCTCCCTGTCGAGGTTTGCTCTTATCTTCTTGTTCAGTTCCTCGATTTCCGAGATATTCTTTTCAAGCTCCGCTGTGCTTTCGTCCACAAGGTCTTGAGCGTCAAGGCTTGCAAGCTTGAAGTTGTTCGCTGCCGCTTCATAGCTTGCTTTTGCACGCTCATAGGCAGACTTAGCAAGCTCCAACTGCTTTTCGTAGTATTCTTTCTGGTCACGCTTACGCTGATTTTCGCCGTTGCGAGCAAGTATATCCTGCTGCTGTCTGATAAGCTCCGAAGCTGAAACAGGCTCGGCAGGGACGTTTGCATACACAGGCATTTCCTTTGCGAACTTAGACTTCTGGTCAGCTATCCTGCCGATAGCGGTACGCTGGTCATAGAGGGAATGTTCCTTATGTTCCAACTGATAGAGCGTATCACCCACACCGATTATTTTCAGCAGAGTTGAAGCTTTTTCCTTGCTTGACTGATTTATGAACTTAGGCAGGTCAAGTGCAAACTGTTCAACGAAGCTGTTCAAAAGCTGTTGACCGCCTTTTTTGCCTGTGCTGTCGGTGACTTTGAGGGAGCTGTTCTTGCCCGAACGCTCCACCACGATACCATTATCGAGGGTGATCTTCAAATGCGGCTCGACAACAGACCCCTCACGCTGAGGAGAGGACGGCTTATACTTATCTCCCCCAAGTGCCCAAGCGATAGCGTCAAGGACAGAGGTCTTGCCCTGCCTGTTCTTGCCGCCGATAACAGTAAGCCCATTCTTTGCAGGCTCAAGCTGTACGGCTTTTATCTTCTTTACGTTCTCAAATTCAAGTGAGTTTATTTTTACTGACATTTTAGTTCGCTCCTCTCATATTTTCAAGCTTATCCCTTGTGCTGCATATTTTTCCGTACACTTCTCCGATATCAAAAGCTCTACGCTCACATGCCGGCATTCCTTCGTAGATATCGAGTATATCTGTACAGGCTTTGTCTGCGGTATCATATGCTTGACAAATCTGCTCTTTTGTGCTATCATCAAGGTGTATTGAATTGATATTTTTCAATATCTCTGAGCTTGTGCTGTTGGCAGACAGTGCAGGCTCGTTTTTTGTGTTGTTCACTATGTATCGTGTGAAAGTTTCAATGCAACCCTCAATTTCCAAAGTTGCGAAAAATGGGCAGTTATCGCAGTCAGCATTTGTCGCACAATGTTTCGCCGCATTTATGATATCTTCGTTTGTAAATTCCTTATTCATCTTTATCCTCCCTTATCGGCTGTACGCTCATATACTGTCTGCCGTCATAGTCCATCTTCTTCACAGGTTCAATCCCTTTCTCACGGAGCGACCTTGCGGCATCGCCAAGCCCTCTGTCAAAATCCTCACGGGTCTTGTAGAATGCACATCTACGGCAGTAGTCCTTTGTTGGCGTTACTGTAAGCGCACCGCATTCGTCAGGCTTGACATTTGAATGGAACACGCAGATATTGACCGCTCCGCTGCCGTTGTCAAGAGGCTTGTCCCTTTTAAAGACCTCTCTCATCACTATCATCGTTTTCGTCCTCCTCGTTTTCAAAACGTTTCTCCCAGTGCCTATCCGCCACGCTCAGCACAAGATACATCACTACATCTATCCCTGCAAGCACAGCTATTGTTATCAGCAGTATTCCTACAATGTTCATTACCACTTTCCTTTCATTTCAACTTCGACCTTGACCACGGGTCTGCCTGCTTCTCTCACTGCACGCTTTATGCTCTCCTCTGCTTCCTCGTAGGCAGTTTCTTTTACGCTTACATACCACCTGTACGCTACATACATTGTAAGCACCACCAAGAGCGCTACCGCTGCGGCACATCTGATTATCTCTAGTACGGCTATCATTTTCTCACGTCCTTTCCGTAAAGCGTGCGGAGTTTTTTAAGCCTTTTCTCGAAGTTGTCGATATCAATACCCCAAACCTCGTAGGCTATCTCGGTATTGACCGAGTGCGGCAGCCATGACTTCACGCCACGCTTTGCCATTTCTTCCTTAACAGCTTTCTTGATCTTGATAGTCTGCGTTTCACCTGTGCCGAACAGCTCCTTGATATCCGAATTGGTTATTTCGGGCTTTTCATAGTACAGCCGCACTGCCATTTCAATGTCAGGTGACCTCATTTAGTCCACCTCCTCGATTGCAACGATATTTCCGTCCATGTTCGTGTCATATGCCTTCATGATAGCTTCACGCTTGCTATCTGCATGAACTGTGAACACCTCTCTGACATTAAAGTCACTTATCGTCGTTGCCTTGTACAGTTTCATTCTTGTACCTCCTTTTAAAAGCTTGATTAATCCTTTTCGCAGAGCAATTTTCCGTCAAGAGTCCAATACTGAATGACCTCTCTACAGGGGTCATTTTCTGTTCCTGCACCTTTCAAGGCTCTTGTTACGATCACCTGTTCAATCCTGGCACTGTCACACCCTCTTGGAGTAGCAGTAATTTTCTTTTCCACGTTTCTCTCACCCCTCTTTAATCACCTGCCCCCTCACGCCTTAGGATATGGCGTCGGGTTTCTTGTCTTGCCGAGAAGATAGTCAACCGAACAGTCGAACATCTCCGCAAGTGACATTAAAGCAATAACAGCCTAAACGTTTCTTTTCCTTTAGGTGTAATAAACACCTGCGTGCTTGAAAAAACTGTTTTCTCATTAGAAAACTCCTTGATTTCAAACAAGCCGTTCTCCATTGGCTTTGCATATGGCATAAGCTTGCCCTTTTTATCTCTGTAAAGATACTTTTTATCAAGCAGGAAATTCACAAAAGTATTTTGCTTGACTTTAAGTTCCTTAGCTGTTTCTCTTATTCCCGTCAACAGATTTCTGTCCACGAGTTCATCAAAGTAATCAGCTTTCGGTTGCATAATCTGTTTATCAACAGTAAGCTGTGAAACACTTACTTGCAGAGCTTTTACCTTTTCATTGGCAATTTCCAAAGCCCTTTTCATAATCATCTCAGGACTGTTCCACGCTTCTTCAACTCTTATGAAGTACTGACGGAACTGCTTTCCTTTTTCACTTCTCTGCAACATACAGATCTCCTTTGCCATTGGGATTGTAAGTTGGTGGTCGGTAAGTTCACGACTTACCTGCCTGTTTCCCTCAGTACGAACCTGCTCATTTTTGAGCGGGTTGAAATCCTCACCCTCCGTAAATCCGTATTCACACATTCTCGGAAACCAGTCTTTATAAGCGGTCTTGACTTCAAGTGCCTCGTGTAGTTCCCTGCCCGATACTGTTGGGCGTTCAGCATTTTCATAACTGATTTTGATTAGTTCATTCATTAGTCATCTGTCCTTTCGTTTGTTTCGATATCTTCCAAAAGCATATCCGTCGAGCAATCAAGAATTTGTGCCATTTTCTTAAGACTTATAACATTAGGTATTCTTGCACCATTTTCCCATTGAGATATCGTATTTTGAGATACTCCCATTTGATTAGCAAACTCAGCTTGTGAAAAGCCCTTTTTCCTTCGAATAAGTTTTAATTTCTTCAATTGATTTCACCTCCAAACTATGATTATTTTGAGATTTCAGCATGATTAAATATCTCATATAAGGATAATATCACATATAGCGATTAATGTCAATCCCTTTTTGAGATATTTGTAAAAATAGCTTGACTCTAATCTCATAGAGTGATATTATTTGTTTAAGAGATACAAATTACATTGGTTATCTCATAGGAGGATTGCAATGAACAGAATAGCAGAATTACGTAAGAAAAAAGGAATAAGTCAATCAAAATTAGGCGAAATAGTTGGTGCTGCACAAAACACTGTTTGTAATTGGGAAAATGGATCTAGACAACCAGATAATGCAACACTTATTAAAATGGCATCTTATTTTGAAGTTTCTACTGATTACTTATTAGGATTATCCGATGATGAAAATGAAAGAATCAAATTAATTGCCAGACATTTGGAACAAATTCCTGAAGAAGATCGAGAACAGCTTGTTAAAAATTTTGAACAAACAATAGATATATACTTATCAGCAAAAGGATTAAAAAAATAAATAGCTTATAGGAGGCAATAAATTGAGTAAACCCAATTTCGAAATGGCACAAAATTCGGCAACCAATTTTTTATTAAGTCATAATATCAAAAGTTTAGCATTTAATCCCAAAGATTTGAATCTTGTTTCTGAAGGCATAATTATTGATACCATTGAAAATTATGCGAAACTAACTAATCAGCCGATTACTTGTTTCATAGGGCGCAATATTGATGATTGCTATGTCATAAAATCACAAGATTATTCAATTATTTTATATCGTGAAAACAGCACTGTATCTGAAGAACATAGAACTTTTGGTATCGTCCATGAATTGGGACATATATACTGTGGCCATTCATCAGATGGTCAAATACAAGAAATTGAAGCTAATTTTTTTGCTGCACAAGTTTTAATGCCAGAAATAGTGATATATTACGTTATGTATCACTATCTTAACAACAAATTGGATTATACAAATTTAATGGATATGTTTAATGTTTCTTTTGATGCCGCAAATAAGAGGATAGCCACTTTTAGTCGTAAAAATTTTTGGAACTCTAGCAGAAACGATACTGTCTCTTATACACATCTCCGAGCCCACGAGACCTCTCTACATCTCGT
>ENA-OYZL01000731-OYZL01000731.1-human-gut-metagenome-genome-assembly--contig:-NODE-731-length-14155-cov-5.132837_pt1 | contig 14155 bp, 10 predicted proteins | sample MGYA00243292_ERZ653479 | MGnify/ENA primary metagenome ERZ653479 (study PRJEB26926, sample SAMN06165116) | human gut metagenome | biome: ENVO:00009003; feature: ENVO:2100002; material: ENVO:00002003... | reverse complement strand
TTCTGGAGCAGCTGCGCAAGGTCAAAACTCCGGTGATTCTTGTTGCCAATAAAATCGATAAACTGGCAGACAAAGGTAAGCTTTTCGGCATTATTGAAAGCTATACTAAAGATTTTACCTTTGCGGCAGTAGTGCCTGTTTCTGCTTTGCAGGATACTGAATTCCCGGGTTTAGTAAATGAGATCACCAAGTATTTGCCGGAAGGTCCGGCATATTTCCCGGACGATATGATAACCGACCAGCCGGAACGGATAATTGCTGCGGAAATGATTCGTGAAAAGGTACTGCGGTCAACTCGTGATGAGGTGCCGCATTCTATTGCTGTGGAGATTGATGAATTCAAGGTACGTGATAATGATGATATTTATATTCGTGCCAATATTTTTGTGGAACGTGAATCCCAAAAAGGTATCGTGATTGGGGCTAAGGGCAGCTTGCTGAAAAAGATCGGCGAGCAGGCCCGGAAGGATATTGAATCACTGCTCGGCAATAAGGTTTTTCTTGATCTGTGGGTTAAAGTAAAACCTGATTGGCGCAATAAGGATAAGGCTTTGAAGCAATTCGGCTATGAAGGCTGATTTATTGACTGAAAATACAGTAGTATGGTATGCTTATGCTAATAACAATTTATGAAGTTTATATAAGTAAGGAGAGATGACCTATCGACGGCGACCCCGCTATGACATGCTTATTTGAGCTGTCTATTGCATTATTGATCACTTTATTGAACGGCTTTTTTGTTATGGCTGAATATTCTTTAGTCAGAATCAGAAAAAGCAGGCTGGATGAATTGATCCGGCAGGGAAAAAGCAGAGCTAACACAGTTTTAAAAATGAGCGAAAAGCTTGATACCTACCTGAGTGCGACTCAGCTTGGTATTACTGCTTCGTCTTTGCTTTTGGGCTGGTTTGGCGGCCCGCTTCTCGCTGAAATGTTCCGCGGTATGTTTGGTGTAAGTGCCGGCACCTGGTATGATCATTCGCTGGTTTTTGCCTGTGCGTTTCTTATCATCGTTTTTCTGCATGTTGTTTTCGGCGAACTGGTGCCTCGCACTATCGCCTTAGGTAAGGTCGAGCAGGTAGCGATGGCGGTCGCTTATCCGTTGGTTTTTTTTCATTACCTTTTATATCCGCTGGTTGTGCTTTTTAATCGAATCTCCCATGCTGTATTGTGCCTTTTAGGCGTTGATCCTGTCCCTGATGAAGATATCTCGCGCAGTGAAGATGAGCTGCGGATGATAGTCAGTGCCAGCGAACGCGGCGGTAAGCTGGATCATATGGAAAGCCGTCTGATTGATAATGTTTTTGATTTCGCCGACCGCGTGGCTCGTGAAGTCATGGTGCCGCGTCAGGATATGATTTGTTTGTATACTGATGATACGCTGCAGGAAAATCTGCAGGCTGTGCGTGAAAGCCGGCATACACGTTATCCTTTATGTATGGAAGACAAAGATCATGTTTTGGGCGTTATTCATGTGCGTGATTTGATGGATCTGGACGATGACGACGATCCGGCTTTTGATCTGCGGACACGAATGCGCAATATTGTCGTTGTTCCCGAAGGAATGTCAACGGCTAAAGTGCTGCAGATGATGCAGCATAAGCGTATCCAGATTGCTGTAGTTGCTGATGAATATGGCGGTACGGCTGGTCTGGTTACAATGGAAGATCTCCTGGAGGAAATTGTCGGTGATATTCAGGATGAGCATGATGGCGAAGAAGCAGAAGATATTTTGCGCTTAGGCGATGACAGCTATGAGTTCGACGGCCTTGTTTTACTGGACGAGATTTCTGAACTTTTAAATATTGAATTTGACGAACCGGAGGAAGATACCATTGGCGGTTTTGTCTTCGGACTTTTAGGGCGTAAGCCTGAAGAAGGTGACAGAGTCGTTACCGGCAGCTGGCGCTTTGAGGTTACTGAAGCAGAAGGTTTTAGAGTAACACGGGTCAAAGCTACCAGGTTACAGGAAGATGGTACTGCGGTACAAGCTGATGAGTAATACTGCATATCAGGACGAAGTAATTATTTTAAAAGTAAAGGATTGGCAGACTGCGGATAAATACGCAGTCTGTTTTTCGCGTGCCCATGGTAAAATACCTTTTTTAGCGTACGGTGCCCGTTATGCGAGGACTACTGGCGGACGGCTGATACAGCCTTTTGCGATGCTCGATATGCAGCTATATTCTGGTAAACGTCTGGACAGTATGAAAAGCTGTGAATTGATTGCTTTGCCGCAGCAAATGGACATCAAACAGATGGCTTATGCTTCGGTGATTGCTGAAGTGACAGAAGCTCTGACGGAAGCACATGAGCCGCAGGAAGATATTTATGAGCTGCTTGTAGGAGCAGTACAAATACTTTCCAGGAATAACCCGCGTCTGGTCGCGTTGTCGGCTATTTGCAAGCTGCTTGTTTTAACAGGATTTGCTCCTGTTTATGACGCCTGTGTCAACTGTACTGAAGCTGTTGAAGGAGATGCTTTTTTTAGTGTCGTTCAGGGCGGCCTTATTTGCGAAGCCTGTCACGGAGGGGAAGAGTTGCCCTTTAGCAGCGGCGCTCAGAAGCTGCTGCAGGAGCTGATTGCGCTGGATTTCAATGATCCACAGCCTTTTACTGTGCGCGGCGGCGATTTGATGCAGCTGGAACAGATACTTTATCGGTTTATTGTTTACCAGATCGACAAGCCTTTGAAAAGTTTAAGCTTTTTAGCGCAGTTAGGATTGTAAAAGCATTGACAAAGGACGTCTGATTTGATATATTTTCTTTTAAGCGATGAAAGGGATAAGTAGTTTTCTGTTTTAGCGAGCTGGGATGGTGTAAGCCGGCAGATGAGAAAACAAAGGCACCCGGGAGCTGCAATTTTATAAACATCGAGGCGGACCGTATGAGCGGTCAAGCAGGGTGGAACCGCGGAGTGATTTATGTCTCCGTCCCTGTAACTTAATTGTTACAGGGACGGAGACTTTTGTTTTTGTCGTTGTAACAAATAAAATAGGAGGCAGAACATGAATTTTCAAACAATTATTTTGAAGCTCCAGAAATTCTGGGCAGACCAAAACTGCATCATGGGCCAGCCCTATGATGTCGAAAAAGGTGCGGGAACTATGAATCCGTCAACTTTTCTGCGCGTTTTAGGACCGGAACCATGGCGTGTGGCTTATGTAGAGCCATCTCGACGTCCGGCTGACGGGCGTTATGGGGATAACCCCAATCGGTTGTTCCAGCATCATCAATATCAGGTAATTATTAAACCGTCTCCGGATAATATTCAGGAGCTTTATCTCCAGAGCCTGGCCGAACTGGGTATCCGTCAGGAAGAACATGATATCCGTTTTGTTGAGGATAACTGGGAATCACCGACTTTAGGTGCTTGGGGACTTGGCTGGGAGGTTTGGCTGGATGGTATGGAAATTACCCAGTTCACCTATTTTCAGCAGGTCGGCAGTATCGACGTGAAACCTGTTACTGTTGAAATCACGTATGGTTTAGAGCGACTGGCTATGTATATCCAAGGTGTGGAAAATGTTTTTGATATTGAATGGGTGGATGGAGTCACTTATGGTGACGTTTTCCATACTAACGAAGTAGAACAGTCTTTTTACAATTTTCAAGTAGCTGATACAGCACTGCTGTTTGATCTGTTTGATAAATATGAAGCTGAGGCAAAACGCGTTATTGAGGCCGGATATATCCGTCCTGCTTATGATTATGTATTGAAATGTTCTCATACTTTTAACCTTTTGGATTCCCGCGGCGCCATCAGCGTCAGCGAAAGAACGGCTTTCATTGGCCGTGTGCGCGCTATGGCACGTTTGTGCGCAGCTGCTTATGTTGAACAAAGGGAAAAACTTGGCTTCCCGTTATTGAAAGGGGAGAATAAATAATGGAAAAATTATTATTTGAAATCGGTACTGAAGAGATCCCCGCAAAATTTATGCCGGGTATTCTTAAACAATTACAAGAGCTTGCTGCAGGTAAAATGCAGGAGCTGCGTATTCCGTTTGAAAATATCAAGGTTTATGGCACGCCTCGCCGGATGACCTTTATTGCTGAAGGTGTAGCAGAAGCTCAGGCAGACAGTACGATTGAGGCTAAAGGGCCGTCTGCAAAAATTGCTTTCGTAAGCGGAGCTCCTTCCAAAGCGGCAATAGGCTTTGCCCGCGGGCAGGGGATAGACGTTAAAGATCTGGAAGTGCGTGGAGAATACGTTTATGCAGTAAAACATTTGGCAGGTCAACCTGTTGTCGATTTACTGCCCGGTTTGCTGCTTGATATCCTGGAGTCTTTATCTTTCCCGAAAAATATGCGCTGGGCCGATTATGATTTTCGGTTCGTGCGTCCTATCCGCTGGCTGGTAGCACTGTTCGGTGAAAAAGTAATACCGGTAGAAATTACCGGCGTAAAATCGGGCAGGTATTCTATGGGACATCGTTTTATGCAGCAATCTATGAAAGAGGCTGTGGAAACTAAAGGCCTGCTGAGCGCGGCTATCAATAAGGTTGGCAATGTAGTGCATTCTGCTGTTATGGGAATGCAGGGAGCTGTTGAGATCCCCAACGCTGATGCATATGTACAGGCACTGGCTGACAACTTTGTGATGGTCGATCAGGATGCCCGTCGTGAATTGATTCGTCAGCAGGTGACAGAACTGGCGGCTGCCGAAGGCGGAATTGCTGAAATTGACGAAGACTTACTGGAAGAAGTCAATTATCTTGTTGAATATCCTACTGCATTATGTGGGAAATTTGAAGAAAAATTCCTGTCGTTACCGAAGGAAGCCATTATCACCCCAATGCGTGAACATCAGCGTTATTTTCCGGTAGTGGATGAAGAAGGCAGGCTGCTCAATAAATTTATTACAGTCCGCAATGGCGGTAAAGAGTTTTTAGATGTTGTCGCACACGGTAATGAACGTGTTTTACGCGCTCGTCTCAGTGATGCTGAATTCTTCTTCAATGAAGACCGCAAACTAAAATTGGAAGACCGTCTGGAAAAACTGAAAACAGTTTCATTCCAGGAAGGTCTGGGCAATATGTATGATAAGAGTGAGCGGTTGGCTAAACTGGCTGAAATGGTTAAGTTTGCCATCAATGTTAAAGTTGACGATACTAACCTCAAACGTACAGCTTTGCTGTCTAAAACAGATCTTGTTGCCGGGATGGTGGTTGAATTTACAGAGCTGCAGGGAGTTATGGGGCGTGAATATGCCAAATTAGACGGCGAACCTGCTGAAGTTGCTGAAGGTATTTATGAACACTATCTGCCGCGTTTTGCCGGTGACGAGCTGCCGAAGGGTACTATTGGACGTATTGTCGGCATCAGTGATAAAATGGATAATATCGTTGCTACTTTCAGCCGCGGACTTGCACCGACAGGCTCGCAGGATCCTTATGCATTGCGTCGTCAGGCTTTGGGTATCATCAATATTCTTATCAGCAGTAACTATCATATGCCCCTGATCAAAATTCTGGCAGGTGCGCTGTATCTGCTCAATATCAAACCGGAAGATACCGGTAAATTGATACCGCAGATTTTAGAATTCTTTAAATTACGTTTGAAGAATATGATGATCGAACAGGGAATCCGTTATGACGTTGTCGATGCTGTTTTTGCCGATGAACGCAACGATGATTTAGTAGATATTTACGCGCGCTGCAAGGCTTTGAATGCGTATGTAGTTTTGCCGGAAGCAGAAGCTGTTATTCAGGCTTCTATCCGTGTCTGCAATCTTTGCAAAAAAATTGAGACTGAAGTTGCTATAAGCAGTGCGCTTTTTGCCGACCCGGCAGAGCAGGAACTGCATGATGTTCTGATTCGTCTTAATAAAGAGCTGATCCCGGACATCGTGACTTATAATTATGCCGGTGCATTAAAACTTGCCGAGCAGGTAGTTGAGCCTGTAAATAAATTCTTTGACAGTGTTATGGTCATGGATGAAAATGTTGATATTAAAAATAATCGTCTGGCCCTTCTTGAGCAGGCGAAAGAGGTTACAAATGCTGTCGGCGATTTGAGCTGTATCGTTCTTTAATCGCACATTTTACGGCAGTTGTTTTGTCAGGCCCTTGGTTACAAACACCAGAGTACATTTAGTACGCGGCGTGTCTGTCATCAGGGGCTTTCCTTGTATTTGCAGTGAGATTCGTGGGCTTGATTGTATTGTTAAGAAATATACTAAGAAGTACATTGTGCAATCTTTACATATATGGCGCAGTCTATGAGATGGATTTTAGTTATAATCTGCTGATTTTACTTTTTCCCAGGTATCATTTAGTGTATACTAATATATATACTCTGTTTTTCCAGTGACGAAAATATTATTTAAAGAGTAAAGGAGGGCCGTACTGAAAATAAGCATATTTTGTAAAATTTAACACAAAAAGTTAAAAAGCGATGAAAAAAGTCCTTGAATGTGGTGTACAAATATGATATAGTATACACTATATTAAGGGCGCAGCCCAAAAAGTATAATATAAAGGAGTGCTACAATCATGAAAAAAGAAGAACAGTTTCTTCTCTGGTTTGAGCAATTAGAAAGAAAAGACGTTGATATCGTTGGCGGCAAATCCTCTTCCCTCGGTGAAATGACTGCTAAGACAGATGTTCCCGTTCCTTACGGTTTTGCTACTACGGCTTACGCTTATAGATACTTCATTAAAGAAAGCGGTCTTGAAGAAAAGATGCGCTCTATTTTGTCTGAATTGACTGACGTTGAAAACAGCGTTTTACTGCGTGATGTCAGCGCTCGTCTGCGTGATGCCATCATGGCTGAGAAAATGCCTCAGGATCTGCAGGACGCTATTGGCGCTGCTTATGTTGAACTTGGTAAAAGAGTCGGCGAAGAGAATCCCTATGTCGCCGTTCGTTCCAGTGCTACAGCTGAAGATTTACCGGATGCAAGCTTTGCTGGTCAGCAGGATACCTATCTGAACGTACAGGGTGCTGAAACCATTATCGCAAAGGTAAAGGAATGCTACGCTTCCTGCTTTACCGACCGTGCTGTTTATTATCGTGAAAAACAAGGCTTTGATCATATAGAAGTTGCTTTGAGTGCCGTTGTACAAATGATGGTTTTCTCTAAAACTTCCGGTGTTATGTTTACTGTTAACGTTGCTACTGGCGATGACAATAATATCCTGATTGAGGCAGCCTTTGGACTGGGTGAATATGTTGTTCAGGGTACTGTTACTCCTGATAATTATACTATTTCCAAACATGACCACAAAATCATTGACCGCTGCGTAAATGAGCAGGACATCATGCTTGTACGCAAAAAAGGCGGCGACTGTGAAGAAGTGCAGGTCCCTGAAGAACTGCGCAAAGTACAGACTTTGACTGACGAGCAGATTTTGGAACTGGCTGATTATGCTAAAAAGATCGAAAAACATTATGGCTGCTATATGGATATGGAATGGGGCGTTGATGAACGTACCAATAAAATCTGGATTCTGCAGGCCCGTCCGGAAACCGTATGGAGCCGCCGCAATAAAGAAGGAGGAGCAAAAGTGCAGGAAAGCAAATCTATGACTACTACTGATCATAAAGTTATCGTGAAAGGTTTGCCTGCAAGCCCGGGTAAAGTTTCTGGCCGCGTACACGTTATTCTTGATCCTTCCCGCATCGATGAATTTAAAGAAGGAGAGATCCTTGTTACTGAGATGACCGCTCCTGACTGGGTACCGGCAATGAAAAAAGCCAAAGCTATCGTCACTGACAGCGGCGGAATGACCTGTCATGCTTCCATCGTTAGCCGCGAGCTGGGTATTCCCTGTATCGTTGGTACTAAGAGCCGTGGTGAAGCTGCTACTGTTACTATTCCTGACGGTATTGATGTAACTATCGATGCTACTCATGGCGTAGTTTATGAAGGCATTATTGAAGAAGCTAAAAAAGAAAATCAGGCAGGCGCTGCTGTAGCGGTTGCTGAATACTTCCCGCCGACTGGCACTAAAGTTTATATGAATTTGGGCGATCCGGAACTGGCTGAGAAATATTCCAGTCTGCCCTGTGATGGTATCGGTTTGATGCGTGAAGAGTTCATCTGGACTACTTATATCCATGAACATCCTTTGTATCTCATTAAAACCGGACATCCTGAAAAAGTTGTCGATCAGCTGGCAGAAGGTATGCGTCAGGTTTGTCAGGCAATGGCTCCCAGACCGGTTACTCTGCGTTTCAGCGATTTCAAATCCAGTGAATATCGTGATTTGAAAGGCGGCGATGAGTTCGAACCTTATGAACCTTCAGCATTATTGGGCTGGCGCGGTGCTTCACGTTATTATGATCCTAAATACATCGAAGCTTTCAAACTGGAATGCCAGGCTGTAGTGAAAGTTCGTGAAGAGTTTGGTCTGAAAAACCTTAATGTTATGATTCCTTTCTGCCGTAATGTAGAGGAATGTGAAAAAGTGGTTAAGATTATGGCTGAATGTGGCTTGGAGCGCGGTAAGGACTTTAAAGTATGGTTGATGGCTGAAATTCCTTCCAATATCATTCTGGCCGATCAGTTCAATAAGTATGTAGACGGTTATTCTATCGGTTCTAACGATTTGACCATGCTGGTGCTTGGCTGTGACCGTGATAATGATACTGTTTCCCATATCTATGATGAACGTAATCTGGCAGTGCGCCGTGCAGTACGTCACCTTATTGAGGTTGCTCACAGCGAAGGCAAAACTGTTTCTATCTGTGGTCAGGCTCCCAGCGTTTATCCTGAATTCTGTGAATTCCTCATTAAGAGCGGTATCGACAGTATTTCCGTAAATCCTGATACTGTTAAATTTACCAAAAAATTAGTTGCTCAAGTAGAGCAGCGTGTTATGCTCGACGCTTTAACAGGTCGCGGCCGTAAAGAAGTCGAAGAACTTGACTGGAAATAATAATTAAGAAAAACCCCGTTGTCTTTTAAGACAGCGGGGTTTGTTTATTAAAAATAGAATTTAGAGTTTTTTAGCTTTGATGGCGATAAGATTCATATATTTCCCTGCACCGGCATTCATTGAAGCTCTATCGTTGATGGCATGTTCCTCATCACATTCCAGCCAGTCCTGCCAGGCTTCCTCCATACACTTCAGCTCTGAGATGCTTTCGATATTGATCGTTTGAGATTGTGAAAGCAGTTCGTGCCACCACTTACAGCTGTGAAAGGTATCAAGATCTTCAGCACCCCAGGAAATGAGCAGTTCGGACGGCAGATTATTGTGATAATCTTTTTTGAAGCCGGGGAAGGCTAAGGCAATGATACCATTTGGTTTGATATAAGGAGCTAGTTTGGTGTCCATAAATTCAGGTGTATTGCCAAAATAATGATATGAATCGACACTGATCACCGCATCAAAATAATTTTCAGCATAGGGAAGGTCAAGGGCATTGGCATGGATTGGTATGATGCGATCTTCAAGCCCGAGCTTTTTGAAGCGCTCAAAATTTTCTGCAGCTGTTATCCAAAGGTCAGTTGCATAGACTTGTACGCCGAATTCTTTTGCTAAAAAGATTGATGTAAGTCCTTTGCCGCAGCCCAAATCAAGTATTTTCATATCTGACGTGAGTTTTATTCCTTCTGTAAGTTCTTCTAAAATTTTTAAGGCATTAGGGCCCATCATATTTTCAAGCAGAAATTGCTTGTCGTATTGTTCGCTTTTAGGATATTTCATTATAGCACCTGCTTTCTCTGTCTTTGTGTTTATTATATTACAGGTTTTACAAAATTACTTCCTGCATTTTTTTCTGAAAAGAAAAAGAGAACGTCAGGTAATGACGTTCTCAAGGATCAGATTTTCTTTTTAGCAATGATACTGTATATTGTTTTAGATGACAAAAAGTATTCTTCGGCAAGAACAGTAACAGGAATTCCACTTAGATAACGGCAGAATATTTCCTGATTACGTTCAGCAGTTTGTTGTTTTGTACCTTTGGTCGATCCCCAGGGGCGTTTGTTATTGGTTTTACGAGGGATATAGATATATTCACCGTCTATGTATTCCTGAATAGCTGATAAAAGTGGCGGTGGTAATATTTTTTTACCGTTTTGATAGCACATATTGCTTCCTCCCAGATTTATAATTACCGGGATGGCAGCAAAAGCTGTTTTGTTTTAGCGATTGCCTGTCAAATAGCCTTTGCTACCTGACATGACCGCATCGATATTTCTTAAAGGATTGATAAAGCAATCCTCCTTTCAAATAATAGATTCTGGGTTTATCTTATACGATAGCGGCAGATATTGCAAGAAGCAGATTTGTAGGTTTGCTGTAATGCGTGGGAAGTAAAATTCCTGGAAAATATTTTGATTTTGGTTTGACGTACCACTTAATGGATGGTAAAATATTACCAATAGAATATTACCTTTAAAGCGGTCCTGTGAGACTGTAAGGTAGACTTTTAGGTAACTTGTACTACAAGCCTTCTTTGCCATCTTGCAGGCACAGAAGGCTTTTTTATGTGATTAATAGGAGGTAGGACAATGGCAAAAGCAAACGTATCTCTGGGTGGCAGAGATATCCTTGATCTGGATTCACTTTCCATCGAGGAATATGAAATGATTCTGCAAACTGCGGCAGAAATGAAGAAAATCATGAAACGTGATATCAAAAAGGTGCCGTCACTGCGGGGAAAATCCATTATCAACCTTTTTTATGAACCAAGCACCAGAACAAGAACCTCATTTGAGCTGGCTGGAAAATATCTTGGCGCTGACGTAGTTAATATTACTACTGCCAGCTCCAGCGTTGTAAAAGGTGAATGCCTGCGCGATACTATTCTTACTGTACAATCTATGGCTTGTGACGCAATCGTTATGCGCCATCCGATCGAGGGTGCCGCTGCTTATGCTGCGGAGGTTGCTGATCCTGTTATCATCAACGCCGGTGACGGAGCGCATGCACATCCTTCTCAGGGACTTCTGGATATGTTTACCATTCGTGAACAGGGAAAAGATCTGAAGGGGTTAAAAATGGCGATTTTAGGTGACGTTCTGTATAGTCGCGTTGCCCGTACTAATATCGCTGCCTGGACTAAGATGGGGGCTGATGTACATGTAGCCGGACCAATGACTTTGCTGCCTCACGATATAGAAAGTCTGGGCGTAACCGTACACAAACGTGTTGAAGATGCTATCGAAGGTGCAGATGTTATTGATGTCCTGCGCATTCAGCTGGAACGTCAGAAAAAAGGACTGTTCCCGTCTCCGCGTGAATATGCACGAATCTTTGGCTTGAATGAAAAGCGTCTGGCGCTGGCAAAACCCGATGTTACTGTCCTGCATCCCGGGCCGATGAATCGCGGCCTGGAAATTTCCTGGGAGGTCGGCTACTGCGATAACGCCGCTATTCGTGATGAAGTGCAAAATGGTGTAGCAGTACGTATGGCACTCTTATTCTTGACTTTGACGGGGGGTAAGCAAATTGAAAACATTGATTAAAAACGGTCGTGTCATCGATCCCAGCCAAAATATTGATGCCATTATGGATTTATTGGTGGAAGACGGTGTAATCAAAGAAGTTGCGGCGGAGATTAAAGCTGCTGCCGATGAAGTATATGATGCCGATGGGCTTATAGTGGCGCCTGGTTTGGTTGACGTGCATACACATTTGCGTGAACCGGGCCTGGAAGCTAAGGAAGATATCGTAACAGGTACAATGGCTGCGGCAGCCGGCGGTGTTACGACTATCGCCTGCATGCCGAATACCAAACCCGTTATTGATAACTCTATCATTGTTTCCGGTATTAAGGAACGTGCTGCACGTGAAGGCTATGTTAATGTAGAGGTTATCGGTGCTATCAGCAAAGGCGAGGAAGGTAAAGAGCTGGCTGAAATGATCGATATGTCTGAAAAAGGCGCGATGGCGTTCTCGGATGACGGGCACTTTGTCAACAGTCCGCGTCTGTTTACACTTGCCGCCAAATATATAGGTGCTTTTGATAAAGTTTTGATTTCCCATGCTATCGAACCGGAACTGGGACATGAAGGCTACATGCATGAAGGTGCTGTTTCCGCACGTATCGGAGTGCCCGGTATACCTGCAATAGCAGAAGATATTGCTGTTGCCCGCGACTGTCTTATTGCCGAATATACCGGCGCACATGTACATATTGCGCATGTTGCCAGTAAAGGCGCTGTTGATATCATTCGCGGCTTTAAGAAAAAAGGTGTCAATGTGACCTGTGAAGTTACAGTACATCATCTGACTTTAACTGACGAGGCCTGTGCTACTTACAGCAGTGCTACCAGGGTCTCGCCGCCGCTGCGCAGCATGGATCATGTAGAGGCTTTGCGCGCTGCAGTTAAAGATGGCACGGTAGATGCGATCGTAACTGACCACGCTCCGCATGCTCCTGAAGAAAAAGACGTTGAGTTCCGTTATGCTCCCTGCGGATTTACGGGTTTGGAAACATCCGTTGGTGTAGTTTTAACTGATCTTTATCATACAAACATCTTCACAATTAACGAAATTATTGGTAAAATGAGTACAGAACCTGCGAATATTTTTGCACTAAAAGCTGGAAGTTTAAAAGTTGGTTATCCGGCAGATGTAACTATTATCGACCTTAACAAAGAATGGACTGTTGATAATACGAAATTTTATACACGCGGCAAGGTAACTCCTTTCCAAGGAAAACATTGTAAAGGCAAAGCCGTAGCTACGATGGTAGCAGGTAAATTCGTAATGAGAGATGGTGAAGTATGCAAACGGTAGCAAGAAAAGGTAAATTGGTATTAAAAGACGGCAGTGTTTATGAAGGCGAGCTGTATGGTAAACGCAATGCGGTAGGTGAGGTTGTTTTCACTACTGGTATGAGCGGTTATCAGGAAACCTTAACTGATCCGTCGTTTTGCGGGCAGATTGTTGTTATGACTTATCCTTTAGTTGGAAATTATGGTACTAACGATCTTTTTAATCAGGGGCGAAAATCTTTTTTTCAGGGATATGTGATCAGTGAACTGTGTGATCATCCCAGCAACTGGCGCTGCGAAAAAACGCTGGAACAGTTTTTAGATGAACAGGATGTACCTGTACTGACAGGCGTGGATACGCGTGCGATTACCCGTAAACTGCGCAATTATGGTGTACTGCAGGGTGTTATCGTGCCGGCAGAAATGCCGCAGGAGGAAGTGGAAAAGCTGCTGGCTACACCAGAAGTACATGATCAGGTAGCTACAGTAACAACTCCTGAAATTTATACGCTTGGCAACGGCAAATATCATGTTGCGGTCATGGATTTTGGTATCAAACAAAATATTCTTGAATATTTGGCCAGTTTTGACTGCCATTTGACGGTTTTTCCTGCATATACTATAGCAGAGGAGATTTTGGCAGCACGGCCGGACGGTATTTTCTTAGCTAATGGCCCCGGAGATCCGAAGGATTTACAGCCGATCATTGAAGAAGTTAAAAAGCTGATCGGCAAGAAGCCTATTTTCGGCATCTGCTTAGGTCATCAAATTTTAGCTTTGGCTAATGGTGCTGATACCTTTAAAATGAAATTCGGGCATCGTGGCGTCAATCATCCGGTTAAAGACCTTTTGGAAAATAAGGTTCTGATCAGTTCTCAAAACCATGGTTATGCTGTTGACGAAAAATCTTTAGCCGGTCTGAATGTGGAAATAACTAATATCTCACTGAATGATGGTACGATTGAAGGTTTGCGTTATCTTGACCATCCTTCTTTCGCAGTTCAGTATCATCCAGAGGCAAGCCCCGGACCAGGCGGCCATGAATATTTATTTAAACGTTTTGTAAAAATGATGGGAGGCCAAAACTGATGCCAAAGCTGCAAAATATCAAAAAAGTTCTTGTTATCGGTTCCGGTCCGATCATTATCGGTCAAGCTGCTGAGTTTGACTATGCCGGTACTCAGGCCTGCCGTTCTCTGAAAGAAGAAGGGCTGGAGGTCGTACTTGTCAACAGTAACCCGGCTACGATTATGACGGACGTGCATATTGCCGACCGTGTTTATATTGAGCCTGTTAATGTTGAATTTTTGGAAAGTGTTATTAAACGCGAGCGTCCTGATTCTTTGCTGGCAACTTTGGGTGGTCAGGTTGGCCTGAATCTTGCAATCGATCTGGAGGAAAAAGGTATTCTGCGCGAATATAACGTGCAGCTTTTAGGTACTCAGATTTATCTGTCTCTTATACACATCTGACGCTGCC
>ENA-OYZL01000722-OYZL01000722.1-human-gut-metagenome-genome-assembly--contig:-NODE-722-length-14278-cov-17.303593_pt1 | contig 14278 bp, 19 predicted proteins | sample MGYA00243292_ERZ653479 | MGnify/ENA primary metagenome ERZ653479 (study PRJEB26926, sample SAMN06165116) | human gut metagenome | biome: ENVO:00009003; feature: ENVO:2100002; material: ENVO:00002003... | reverse complement strand
CCCGCCCGCTGTATACAGGCATACCGTACTGATCTGGCCTTTTACACCAACGGGCGGAGCGTATGCCTTACAGAGCTGAAAGGATATCAGGCCGCTGTCGGTCAGCCGGTCATCCAGCCCCGCCGTCCAAACAGCCGCCTGGACAAGGTGCGCCATATGTTTCAGAAGGTAATGTAAAGATACATAATCGTCAAGACGGCAACAATCAGAAGTTATGGAGGGTAACAATGGAATATAGTAAGGAAGATTTAATGGAAGCAAAAAAGCAAATTTGGGGAGTGGGAGAGAACATGGGAACAGAGGAAAGTAAAAAAATCTGGGAGGAGAACGCACAATTTTGGGATAATGCAATGGGTGACGAATCTAATGAATTTCACAGAGAGGTAGTGCGTCCCAAAGTAACGGAACTTCTATCTCCTAATCCTGCGGATTACATTTTGGATATTGCGTGTGGCAATGGAAATTATTCTTCGTATCTTGCACAAAGAGGCGCTTCGGTTGTCGCTTTTGATTACAGCAAAAAAATGATAGAATTGGCTAAAAGACGGCAATCACAATATGCAAAACAAATTGAATTTTGTGTGGCGGATGCGACCGATAGAAAAAGTATATTAGAATTAAAAAGAAATCGAGCCTTTACGAAAGCAGTTTCTAATATGGCAATTATGGATATTACGGATATTGAACCACTTCTTATGGCTGTTTATGAACTGTTGCAGGAAAGCGGAATTTTTGTCTTTGCAACGCAACACCCTTGTTTTGTCACGTTGACTGAAAAATATATGACACCGCACAGTTACTATGATATAGCGATTGAAGGGCAACCGAAAGAGCAGATTTATTATCATCGTTCCATACAAGATATTTTTAACCTTTGTTTTAGAGCTGGATTTGTCATTGATGGATTTTATGAAGAATGTTTTAAAACCAACAAAGAAATTCCTATGGTAATGATAGTAAGGCTTAAGAAGGTAAAACGTGATAGCTTAAAATAAATTCAAGTTTGTCGGGTAAATAGCAAACCCAGCCGAGCCAGTCAACGGTCAAGATGAACGGCGCATATGCGCAGCCGTTGACAGCCCCGCCCGCCTTTGCTGGTAGGCAATCAAGGGGCGACAGCAAGAAGTGCCACCGCCCCGCACTATTATTCAGAAAGGGGAATTTCCATGACCGACCAGATAGCCTATCAAGAATATATCCAGCGCAGGTACAACGCCTTTTGCAAGACTGTTATCCGCTGTGCCGCCTTGGACAAGATTTTGAAGCTTAAACGGCAATGGGAACGGCAAGTTTCCCTTGACTATCTGATGAACGAGAAGTTTGTCCAGTTTGCCGCGTCGGAGCCGGACGAGGAATACCCATTTACCGTCTGCGGTCAGACCGTCCTGCTCTGCAACGCCGCCCTTGCCGACGCGATCTCTGTTTTGCCGGAGCAGACGCGGGAAGAAATCCTGCGCTATTACTTTCTGCGCCAGCCGCAGCGCGTGATCGGCGCGTGTATTGGCCGGTCACGCAGCACAGCGGGGCGGCATATCCAGCTTGCCTTGCAGCGGCTACGCGAAGAAATGGGGGTGAGCCGGTATGAGTAGACTTCTCCCCTATGAAACAATCCTCAAAGCCCGTGAGGGCGACCCAGAAGCCGTGAACGCTGTCCTGCTCCACTACGCCGGATATATCCGCTATTTCTCAAAAGTGAACGGGCAGGTCAACGCCGAGGTGGAGGACTATGTAAAGCAGCGGTTAATTGACTGTCAATTCAAGTTCCGGCTTGACGAACCACCGGACAAGTCATAAAAACTGAATACCAGCCGCCACCGACGCGGCCAGCGAAAGCAGTAAGTCTTGAAAAAGATTTACTGCTTTTTTTGTTGTCCGGCTCCGCTCCCGGCCATTTTGCCCCCTGCCGGTTGTAGTAGTAAGCGAGGAGGGAATTTTTCTGCCCTGGTGTTTGGCATTTGGAGCATTTACCCGTAGTAGAGGGCAAAGAGAAAGGATTTCTCCAACACCGGGTAGAAACCACTGCGTCCGGTGTCATTTTAGCGAAAGCGGGCAGGAATGCCCTTTACAGGATTAGTAGTAGCAGAAAAAGAGAAACAAACTTTTGTGGTTGCAGTTTTCCAAAAAAGTGGCGGACGGAAGTGAGAGAAAGTTTGCAGTCACGGAGAGCAAGTATCGACCAGTGTACCAAATTTCGCTTTTCGCTCATTTGTCCCCCGGTCAGATACTTGTTGGGGTTGCCACCCCAAACCCGCCTTTTGCGGCTTGCGCCGCTGAAAAAACTTGCCCCAATACTTGTGTTTTAGATAAAAATTGTCCGTTGCAGTTTGAAAGGAGTTGAGCCACCATGCCACACAAAACCTACAACACCCCCAAGCGGAAATGTGTTGTCAAGACCCGTCTGACCGAGGACGAGCGCAGAGCCTTTGAGGACAAATGCGCCGCCCTCTCCATGAGCCAGTCCGAGTATATCCGGCAAGCCGTTTTTTACAGCCGGATTTCTCATGTTATCCGGGTGACTGCCCACAGCGAAGAAATGCTCACCGCCATATCTTCCCTTGTGGCGCAGTACGGGAAAATCGGCAGCAACCTGAACCAGATCGCCCGGTATCTCAACGAATACGGCGCACCCTACAACGCCCTGTCCAGTGAGGTGAGAGCCGCTGTTTCCGACCTTGCCGCCCTCAAATTCGAGGTGCTGAAAGTGGTAAATTCATGGGAACTTATCCCGCCTATGGTTATCTCCGTGACCCGATGGATAAGCACCATTTGATTATTGATGAAGAAACTGCACCAACTGTGCGCCGTATTTTTGCGATGAGAGCATCTGGTATGGGTTATCGAGCTATTGCTATTGCACTCAATGAGGAAGGCATTTTGCCACCCAGGACGCTCTATTATCAGCGAAAGGGACAATCAGATCCACGAAAGGTAAACCATCAATGGGCAGAAAGCACAGTGAAAACACTGATTCGCAAAGAAGTCTATATCGGCAATATGGTACAGGGTAAGATTGGCACACTTTCCTATAAATCCAGAAAGCTGGTGAACAAGCCAGAGGAAGAATGGATACGGATAGAAAATACCCATGAGCCAATCATATCTCGTGAAATATGGGATACCTGTGTCAGCCTTGACCAGAAGAAAGTCCGTAAATCTCCAACCTCTGATGGTATTAAAAGTATTTTTACAGGTTTGGTCTATTGTGCTGACTGCGGCTTCAAAATGCGAAACCATGTCGAGAAATTCAAATATAAGGACGGCAGACCGGGACGGTACAGCTCTTTCATCTGTGGCAATTATGCAAGAAGCGGAAAAAGTGCCTGCTCCGTCCATACCATCTATGAATCGGTTTTGGAGCAGCTTGTTTTGACTGATATTCGGGAAAAGGCACAGTTTGCCCATCATGACCGGGAGAGCCTGATTGAACAGATCGCTCGCATGAAAGCAAAGGAAACACACAGCCGCTTAGCAATGCTGGAGCAGGAGCTAAAAAGTAACAGCCGCCGATTGGCTGAACTGGAACGGCTGATGCAAAATCTCTATGAGGACAAATGCAGCGGTGCAGTCCCTATCACTGTTTTCCAGACGCTTATGCAAAAGTATGAAGCGGAACGAGCAGAAAAAGCTGCTGCTATGCCAGAGCTGGAGAGCAAAGTCAGGATGCAGACAGAAAACAAACAGGATGCCGGACGCTGGACAGATATTATCAGTCAGTACACGGAAATCACTAAGCTGGATGAAACCATCCTGTTTGAACTGGTAGACCGTATTGAGGTGGGAAATACAGAAATCATTGACGGACAGCGTATCTGCGATATTCGAGTGTTTTACCGCTATGTTGGTAATGTAGATGACGCCTTGACACAGGAAAGGCAGGGACAGTATGGAAAAGCAATATAAAGTCGGCATCTACTGCCGCCTGAGTGTTGAGGACTCTGCTAATTCCTCCAAAGCGAAAAGCTACATCCCTGCTGATGAATCCGTCAGCATTGAAAATCAATATGAACTGCTTTCTAAGATCACGATGCTCAACGGCTGGACAGAAATCAAAAGTTATCGTGACGATGGATACAGCGGTGGTAACTTTCAGCGTCCCGGATTTTTGGAGATGCTGGAGGACGCACGACAAGGTCTTATCAATCTGATCCTTGTCAAAGACCTGTCCCGTTTGGGGCGTGATTTTGTAGAGGTTGGTCGCTATACCGATGTGATTTTCCCTTCTCTCGGCTGTCGGTTCGTGTCTGTTCTGGACTGTCTGGACAGCGAGGGTGACAACACTGATATGCTGCACTTTCGCAGCCTGATGAACGATTACCATCTCAAAGACCTTAGTGGAAAGATCAAATCTGTTCTTCATGCTAAAATGCGGCAAGGGCAATATATCGGCTCTTTTGCACCATACGGCTACCGCAAAAGCGAGGATGACCCGCATAAACTGGTCATTGACAATGAAGCTGCAACCGTGGTACAGAGGATATTCAAACTAAGACAGGATGGCATGGCTTATGGAAAAATAGTTGCCATTCTAAACCGTGAGAATATCCTCTCTCCCCGTTGGTATTGGGCAATTCATTATGGAAATGGTACTTGTCGATACACAAAGCTGTGGCAATACGCAACAGTCAAAAATATACTGAACAATCCAGTATATCTCGGAAATTTGACACAAAACACCACTGGCACTCGTTCCTATAAAGATAAGACCATGATTTACAAGAACGAATCAGAATGGATTGTCCATGAAAACATCCATGAAGCAATCATTTCACCAGAAGTGTGGGAAACTGTGCAGGAACGCAATCGTAAAGCAGCACAAATCGCTGCCAATAGTTCGCCGCCTACGCCTTCCTTGTTTTCGGGAAAATTGGTTTGTGCGGACTGCGGCAGTAATCTTGGTGTAAACCGGGAAAGCCAGCAGCGAAAAAATGGTACAGTAAAACAGTATGTATCTTACACCTGTATGCGATTTACAAGCTCTGGACGCAGTACCTGCTCATGGCATCGTATTTATGAAAAGACACTATCACAAATTGTAATCAATGAAATTCGAGCCTATGCACAGGCTCTTACATTGGATGAAACATCTGTGTTGGACAAGCTGAAAAAAAGACTGTCCACTGACAACACCAATCGCCAGAAAGACAGTCTTGAGGAAATCAGCAGGCTACGCCGCCGAATTTTTGAATTGGAACAGATGACCGCAAAACTCTATGAGGATAAAGTCGCTGGCTCCATCAATCCAGATACCTTTTCGGTTTTGATACAAAAGAGCGAAAAGGAACGGTTGGAAAAAATAGAGCGTATGAACCAGTTGCAAGAGGAAATCAACCAATATGAACAGCACAATACCGACCTTCAAAAATGGGCAGACATGATCCATAAATATCTTGATCTGCAAGAACTTGACCAGAACATTGTGGATGAACTAATCGACCACATCGAAATCGGAGAACGCACCATCATTGATGGAAAGCGGCATCAGGACATTAAAATCCATTATCGTTTTGTGGGACAGATATGTGATTGAAGTTCAGTGCTTCTCGCTTTTAAGAGATTTGGAAAACCCCTTTCCCGAACAGTGTATGTTCTTGATGATATTCTTAAATGGTGCAATCTCACTTTCGCCTTTTTCGCTGTCTACACCGTCGTCAATCGCTATGTAACGGACATTATGGCTGGGAAAATACAATTCTGTATATTGTCCTGTCATAATATAATTTCTGCCAAGTCGGGAAAGGTCTTTCGTTACAACACAGTTGATTTTTCCTGCCTCTATATCTTCAATCATTCTTTGAAAACTCGGTCTTTCAAAATTTGTTCCCGACCAGCCGTCATCAATATACTCATCAATCACATTCAAATGATGTTCTTTTGCATATAGACGCAACATACTTCTTTGTGTGGTAATGCTGGAACTTTCGCCCTGTAATTCATCATCTCGGCTTAACCTAAGATAAAGTGCAGTATTGTAAATCTGTTGTTTCATTGTCAGTTATCCTCCTTTATAACTAACCCATGTTTACAATACCTGCTTGCAAGTAAAGTATAACATGGGTTATTTTTCACATTCAATCTATTTCTTACAACTGCACCGAATTTATGCGATTGTCTGCTTTGCCTTTTCAAGCACAACATCAGTCAGAAGTTCTTCCATTGTCTTTCCCTTTTCAGAAAAATGCTCTTTTACAACAATCTTTGTCTTTCCTCTGTTTCCAATGCCACACTTGTTATTTTTCTTTTGAATTGTTTTTACAGCATTATCAATAACACATACCCCCTTTCTGTAAAATTAGTTTCTAAGCAATTCAACGGCTTTTGTCATAGCCCACAGGACTTCCACCTCTGCATTATCCAATGTAGCCGTACCCATTGCGTGCGACGCTCTGAACGCTCAAACTGTGGCTGTACGGGAGTATCATTATCAGACAGAGCAGTTCATGGCGATAAAAGAGGACAAGTCTTTTACAAGAACACAGATAGGTTATCGCTCGCTTTTGCCGGAGAAAGGTCATGGCGTATCTGTTTCAACGGCTCGCTGTCTGTCTAAGGTATTGAATTGCTTTATTCAGTTGTCAAAGAACACAAAAGAAGAAAATCGTCTTTCCTATATATCGCGTTGGAAAAGAGCAAAAGCGTAACCAATATTCAAAACTTTTTTCTTTTCCTGTACCATATAGGGAAAGAAAGTGTCATTCTGCTAAGTTGCTGATGAAAAAACTTCTTTTCATACCCTAACTACCCATGCAACACCGTTATTGCCAACTATGGAATGAAAGATTTTCTTTGCTCCATATAGGGAACGGCAACTGCCAAAGGTTAAGTTGAGAATGAAAATATTTTCTTCTTTCACTCCATATAGGGAATGGAAACCTCGATTTAATGAGTAGTTTTGAAAAAAAGTTAGATTTCCTTTCCTCGCACCATATCTGTACGCAAGTAGCCGTTTTGTTGCAGATTTTTTGAAGAAATTAAAAAATACCGTCATTCCCTTGTGGAACAGCGGTATCTTTCTCAATCATATCTGCTATGTCTGTTGTCATTTGTTTAATTTTTAATTCCTGCTTTTCTGTTAGTCTTGTATGTCTGTCGATTTCTTCCAGATAATTTGCTCCTGTTTGCTTTTCAATCTCTTTTATCATCAATAAAGAGGGCATGACCTGTCTTTCTAACCAACGTTTTGTTTTATCCATATTGACAGCAACAGGCGTCATAATAAACGGAAGTGAAGTCGTTACATTATCTAAAAATATATCCCATAAAATATAAACGGGAAAATCTATCTGTGTGAGGATAAGGCTTGCTATGGTCTGTTCGGGATTTCTTGAAAAAACAAGTTGTTCTATCGTTTGTTCTGCTTTTCCACTTTTTAAACGAATTTCAAATCGGTTCTTAATGTCTGTTTTTATACCTTTGCTTTTTTGTTCCTTTTCTTTTTCATACAAGCAAAAGTAAATAGAACTATTCTTTGAACCGATATAAAAAGTTTTTGCAGTATCTCCATGTGTACCCGATAATTTTCCGCTGTCTACTGCTTCATGGGTTCTTGAACGTTTCCATACCTTGTTGGCATAATAACGTTCTCTTAGAATTTCTATATCCAGCAATCCGCCCATATCATTGACCGCCAAATCTATGCGTTTAAAAACACCTTGATAATCTATACAACTGCTTAAAAAGTAATACCAGTCTATCCCTCTTGCCTGTAAAACATATTCCAAGTTTCGACACCCCATACCTCTTAATTCCAATAAAACACCCATAGAACTATCTTTAGAAGCATTTACACTAATATCCCCATAGATATACTGTTCTTCATAACCAAACATTCCGTAATCTTCATGTATAAAATATTCGCTTTTCATTGCCAGTACATTTTTTATAATTTCCAATGCGTCTGTGGTAGGAAAACGAACACGCAGATAGTCAATCGTTAAAGTGAAAGGCTGTGTACAATTACAATAATCAAGATAATGTAAAAGTATATGTTTCATTTCTTTACTGGCTTTTGTTTTTCCGTTTTCAATTTCATTTAAGTTCTGCCTGCTAATTTGCAATTCCTGTGCCAGTCGTGATTGAGAATAATCACAGGCATTTCTCTTTTGCTTTAATGTTTCAATAAATTCTATATCATTCATGCTTCATTCCTCCAATCAAAAAAGGCATATACTCATAGGAGCATACACCTTGTATCTTATATTTATTTTCTATTGATATGCTGTTTTAGACCTGTCGGGTAAAAAGAATATGGTGTGAAGTGAAATAAGTTCTTATAACCTTATAAATCGTTGCATATCAGCAGTTTTGTATTTATTTTTTCTCTTGTCTTTTGTAATAGTACCCCCCTGTTAGATAACGGGGGCTTTATGGCTCGCTGACGCTCGCCCCACCGTCAGAGTGAACCAGCCGTTTGCCAGCAAAACTGGCATGGCTTGATGTCTTACGACCGCCACCACGTCTGGATCACTCCGGCGGTGTTGCTGTCTTGCCTACCATTTCCTCATTTTCCGTGTACTTATATCCAACACCTCTGACAATGACGATATAGCGTGGTCTGTCCGGCTCCGGCTCAATCTTCTTTCTTAATTTTCGTATGAATGAAGTCAGATTATTAGGGTCTTCCAGATAGTCATATCCCCATACATTTTCATAAATCTGTTCTTTGGTAAAAACCTGCTCCTTATGAGAAATGAGAAAATAAAGTATATCAAACTCTTTTGCTGTAAGCTGTATGATATTGCCTGTTTTGTGTGATACAGTACGAGTAAAAGGATTGATTATAAAATCTGTCCTGTCTTGTTGTATATAAGCAGGAGTGGTACATATCTTTTTCGATAGCCATTCAACTGTTTGCTGGAAATAATGTTCTTCATTATCCCAAAATTCTGCTACTAATATCTTCCCATAGTATCACCTGCGCTTTTAAAGATTATTTTTCAAATATCAAATCAATTCTTCTAAAACCGCCATGTGCATCTATTAAAGTAGGAATAAAACCAACATAGGAATATCCCTCTTTAGCATATTTGTTGATTATTTCTTTTGGTTCAGAAGCAGAATGGAATAGCACACCTTTTGCCTCAAATTTCACTTCTACATACTTATATTCTTTCATAGTCATCAATACCGCCTTTCAATTATCTAAATGTTTTTCTAATTTCTTCTAATTCTTCTTCGTTTTCAACCCAATTTTCTGCATATCCACATGAACAACAAACATAACGTATTACAGGGATTTTCCCAAATAGCGTATAAGTGCTTGTGTAAATATTATTTCCGCTGGCATGGCGGTTAGGGTTATCTGGAATACGAACAATATCGGTTGAGCCACATTTAGGACATGATTTAGTATTTTTCATTTATATTCTCCTCACAACAGCAATTATTTTTTGTTACGTTTGATAAAAAACCAATATGCAAATACAATCAAGGCAAGAACACATAAAATACTATCCATGAAATCACCCACTTTATATACCTTTCTTTTTATCCTCTTTTTTCTTTTTGCGTTCCTTATATATCTTATTCCTTAAAGGAATACCACCGCACAGCAGTAGTACAACAGCCAATATTGTAAAGTCCATATAATTGCTCCTTTTTAAAATTCTTTTTTGTTCATAATTGACAAACTGATTTTCATTGAAACCAATAACATCAACAAAGCGATAATAATTGCAATAGCGATAAGAACTCCCATGCTTACAGTTGGCATATTATCTAACAGACTAACTAAATCAATATTGAAAATGGCTTCTGCTCCTTTCACGATAACGAGAGTGATTACTGCCAGACCGCCAAATGCACCAATCATAGCAATTCTTCCTTTATCTCCACCGAATTTTAGCTGAAAAGGAAGCATGATTGCTTGAACGACAATCATAATAGGTAAAATCATCAATGAACTCTGTACTAAGTCTGTAATAGGTAATGTATCTTTCAATACAGTTGTAATTATTCCTAAAACAGTTGCCAAAACCCAAGCCATACACCCCAATAATAGACCAAGAAAGTATTTTTCACTCACATAACGATTACGTGTAATAGGTAATGTAAACAGAAACGCATTTCCATTATCAAAATCATCATAACTGATTGTGCTTACTGTAAAAAGTGATACAATGAAACTCAGAAAACCTAATGGGAATATCACATCATCAGTAAATATCATCATTCCGATTACAATCGCCAAAATGAGCAACAGAAAATTTTTCTGTAACATCATCAATTTCAAATCTTTTACGAATAAGCCTTTCATTGTTCTGTCCCCCTTATCATCATGGTAATGACTTCATCTATTGTACCTTTTTCAATGGCAATTTTAGGATAATTCTCCATATAATACTGTTTCTGATTTGTCAGACAGCTATATCCATATGTTTCTTTTTTGGAACGCAATATAAACTGTTTATCCAGCTTGCTGTATTGTTCTGCGTCTACTTTTAATAAAGCATAGTCACTAAGAAGAACGTCCGTATCTTCATGCAGAATAATTTTTCCGTCATGTATCATATAAAGGTCATCACATAGCGACTCCAAATCACTGGATATATGAGAGCTGATTAAAATGGAGCGTTCTTCATCTTTTTCCAGAAATTCTCTTAACATTTCAAGCAATTCGTCTCTTGCGATTACATCTAAACCTGCTGTCGGTTCGTCCAGTATCAGCAGTTTTGCATTGTGTGAAATTGCAACCAGCACTTTTAATTTTGCTTTCATTCCTGTTGAAAATTCTTTTATCTGTTTATTCATAGGTAGTTGAAATTTCTGTACCTGTTCTATAAATAGTGATTTGTCGAATTTTGAGTACATATTCTGCAATATAGGGATAATATCTTTTATCTTCAGATACCCACTAAAACCAGAATCCGACAATACTACACCCAATTCCTCTTTATCTTTTGCTGTGAAGTCTTTTCTGTCCTTTCCAAGTATGGTAATATTTCCGCCGTCAGTTGAAATCAAACCTAATATCGCCTTAAATGTTGTGCTTTTTCCAGCACCATTTTGTCCAATCAAGCCTGTTACACATCCAGACATAAGCTCTAATGAACAATCAAGAGAAAAATTATCATAATGCTTTTTCAAGTGTTCAATTTTTAACATACATCAACCCTCCAATATCAACTCAAATAAACTTTTTATATCTTCATCACTAATACCACATCGTCTGCCTTTTTGGATAGCCTGCTCCAAATCCGCTTCCAATTCTTTTTTCTGTTCTTCCAAAAGCAGTTCTGTATTTGTAGCCGCTACATAAGTGCCTTTTCCATGTACTGTAACCGTAAAACCCTCACTTTCCAAATTGTCGTAAGCTTTTTTTACAGTTAAAGCACTTATTTTTAGTTCCTTAGAAAGTGTACGGACAGATGGAAGATTGTCGTTTTCCTTTAGTTCCCCGTTGCGTATGAGCATTTTAATCTGGTCAACAATCTGTTCATATATGGGAACCATTAGGGAAGTATTGATTATAATTTTCATTCTTTATATCCTTCCTTCTTTTCTTGATAACAGTATATAACAGTTACAAACTGTTGTCAAGTGTTATATAGTGTTTATTTTAAATTTTCTTTTGAAATTAAAAACATGCAAATCAATATAGAAATGCATGTTAAAAAATATAGTATTCTATTGTAATTCCTTTAACGCAAGCAGGTGTTTCATGGATTGTTTCTAATATCCTTTTGTTGGGGAAACTCCATTTTCCCATTTAGAGACTGCCTGTCTTGATACACCAAGTGTTTCTGCCACAAATTCCTGAGTCATCTGACATTCCATGCGGTGCTTTTTAATCACACCTCCTAGTGTTTTTACATACTCCTCTTTTTCTTTACGTACAGGCTTTGACTTAATATATTTTCTTAAGGCGAAAATAAGCAAATAAACGACATAGATGATGACACTCCAGATAATAAGTGCAAGTATAAGCGCCATTAATAACATTAATGAAATTTTCATTTTTATTTCCCTCCTCACTTCAAATATAGCTTAATATCGTTAGTTGCACTATCAACTATCAAGCAACTACAAATAATTTAACGTCATTCTATGTTCTTATTAATAAATCAATCTCCTTACAAGGTAAAATAAAAACCGACTGTATTAAAGTTGGTTTCAAATCAGCCTCAATATATAGGAGGCCACTCTGTTAATTTATCACTCTCTTCTTTAAGCTTTTTTTCTTCAGCTTCAAAATCTTCTATGGTCCAATCAGGATGATGGATTACAACATCCAAATAATATCTCACTTTATTTCTTCTCATGTTATTCCATACTCCTTTAAAATTCATTTGATGACTTTGTATAATCTTTCCTCTATTCAAATTATATTATGTTGAACAATATTTGTCATCTATATTAGATATCAAATAAAAAAAAGAAGGCATCGCCTTCTTAACGCATACAAATATAAACAAGATATGCTACATAAATTGCAAGCATCACAATACCCTGCCATTTAACAAGTTCTTTCTTCTTCCAGGCAAATCCCCATACTAGAGTACTTACAACAATTAAAATAAATGTATCAATCAAGTTTTCTGTAATAATGGCAACAGGACTAATGACCCCGGCAATACCTAATACAAATAAGATATTAAAGATATTAGATCCAATAACATTACCTAAAGCCATGTCGATTTCATTCTTTCTTGCAGCTACAATAGAAGTCACAAGTTCTGGAAGACTTGTTCCTAAAGCGACAATAGTCAAACCAATAAGGTTCTGACTGAGTCCTAGCATAGTTGCAATAGCTGTAGCACCTTCTACAACAAAGTCGCCACCAAATTTAATCGCAGCAGCACCACCTACAATATAAACAATACACTGCCATACTGGTAGTAGCTTGATTTCTTCATCATTTTCTTCGCTTAACGCTTTATTTCTTGCCTGTAATGCAGAATAGATCATCCAACCTAAATATGCGGCAAATAACACAATAAAAACTGCACTATCTACTCTACCTAGCATACTGTCTAAACCAAATACAAGTAATAAAGCAGCACAGATAATAGAGAATGGGAATTCCTTCTTTAATGTATCTGTAGAAACTGCAAGAGGTACAAATAGTGTACATACACCACATACTACCATTAAGTTAAATAAGTTAGATCCTACTACATTACTGACTGCAAGAGCATTGTTGTTGCTCATTGAAGCAGTTACGCTGACTGCACATTCAGGTAAACTTGTACCCATGGCGACAATTGTAAGTCCAATGATCATTGAAGGGACCTTTAATCTTTTTGCGACAGAAGAACTTCCATCTACAAAGAAATCTGCACCCTTAATCAATAATACAAAACCAACAATTAATATACCAATTTCCATGAAAGTATTTAACATTTTTTTATTCTCTTCCTTTATATATAAACTGATTAATAATCTACCATTTTATCATAGTGTTAGTCAATAGTATCCGACGATTGAAGTACATCAATTATTTCATCATAATTTCACATGTAAGGTGACGATAATGACTGATTACTTGTTTATTAAAAATCTGTTTTAGCATATGCTTCTTTTTCATCAATAACCTTATTAACTACTTCATCCATACCATCAGTACGATAATCACGATAACCATAAGAATCACCTAAAACATGATCATCTTCATCTAATAAGACATAATCCACTACCCAAGTATCAATAGACATGCTGACAGGAATCTTGTTTAATTCCTTACACTTTTTCATTCCATTTTCAAAATGATAGATTTCTTCTAGTTTGATTTTTCTCTCTTGTATACAGGCTAACATATGATGCTCACTAGAAGTTCCAATATCTACTGCAAGATAATACTAGCTCATTTCCATTTACCTCCTTTTGTTTATGTTTTCCATTGATGACTCATTTGATATAAAAGAAAGATGTAAAAAAGTCCACCGGAGTGGACTATATTCCATTTAATTCATCAAGCATTGCGCTTCTGTTTTTATATTGAACCTTCCATTTCTTAATGATTTCATCAACGATTTTATCACCACCAGTAATAGACTTCATGATTCTTAACTCTTCTACAATTTGGTAATAATGCTTTCTGCTTCCAGTAGATTCAGCCTGTTTTTCAACATTTTCTCGATATATCTGAAGCAGCCGTTCAGGATATTTCTCACTAAGCAAATCGGTATATTGATGCAGCAAATATTTATCGTCACTTCTTAAGAGAACGTCTAATAGCTGTTCATATAGTTGCTCTGTTTCTAATATTTCACATAAGAACCTTCCAGGAGTAAGCCTGTCTCTTATACACATCTCCGAGCCCACGAGACCTCTCTACATCTCG
>ENA-OYZL01000702-OYZL01000702.1-human-gut-metagenome-genome-assembly--contig:-NODE-702-length-14673-cov-5.406006_pt1 | contig 14673 bp, 9 predicted proteins | sample MGYA00243292_ERZ653479 | MGnify/ENA primary metagenome ERZ653479 (study PRJEB26926, sample SAMN06165116) | human gut metagenome | biome: ENVO:00009003; feature: ENVO:2100002; material: ENVO:00002003... | reverse complement strand
CGTAAGATCGTCGGCAGCGTCAGATGTGTATAAGAGACAGATCATATCCCGCATCATACGCTGCATATGGATTCTGGAGCTTCTTTCGCACCGATGGTATTTCCCTCTGCACAGGTGTGTTTTTGCGGCTCCGTTGTTTCAGTTCCCACAAGGGATCCTCTTCTATCCGCTTAAGATATTCCTCGTGGCTTCTTGATTCCTCTTCTTCTTTTTTCTTCTGTGGTCTGATCGTTAAAAAGTACATTAATCCAAAACAAACAACCAACATTAGAATTGTCATTGTAACCTGATCCATTTTCTTCCTCCATCTTTCTAATAAGATTACTGGTTCATCATGCCATCGATCTTACGTTTCTTGTATTCCTTATAATTGCCTTCTTCGATTGCCTGACGAATCTCACTCATCATTGTATTATAAAAATACAAGTTATGCAAGACACATAATCTCATTCCTAGCATTTCTTTTGCTTTTAAAAGATGTCGAATATAGGCTCTGCTGTAACTTCTACAGGCTGGGCACTGGCATCCTTCTTCGATCGGGCGATGGTCCAGTTCGTATTTTTTATTGAACATATTAAGTTTTCCCTGATTCGTATATACATGTCCATGACGGCCATTTCTTGTTGGATATACACAATCAAAGAAATCAACTCCACGGTCAACTGCTTCTAAAATATTCACCGGTGTTCCAACCCCCATCAGGTAAGTTGGTTTATCTTCTGGCAGATATGGCACTGTCTTTTCAAGGATATTGTACATCTCTTCATGTGTTTCTCCAACCGCAAGTCCACCTAATGCATATCCATCTAGATCCATCTTGGAAATCTCTTTGGCGTGTTCGATTCGGATATCTTCAAATGTTCCACCCTGATTGATCCCAAATAACATCTGATGTGGATTGACTGTATCTTCCAGAGAATTTAAGCGGTCCATCTCTTTTTTGCATCGTCTCAACCATCTTGTTGTACGATCAACAGAATTCTGCATATACTCTCTTGTTGCAGGATGTGGCGGACATTCGTCAAATGCCATCGCGATCGTTGATCCTAAGTTTGACTGGATCTGCATACTTTCTTCTGGTCCCATGAAAATCTTTCTTCCATCAATATGAGAAGCAAAAGAAACGCCTTCTTCTTTGATCTTACGAAGCTTCGCCAATGAAAACACCTGAAATCCGCCAGAATCTGTAAGGATTGGGCGGTCCCAGTGCATAAACTTATGCAGCCCTCCAAATTCCTTGATCAGCTTATCTCCTGTTCTTACATGCAGATGATATGTATTAGATAACTCCACCTGTGTTCCAATATCTTTGAGATCATCTGTACTGACTGCACCTTTGATCGCTGCCACAGTCCCGACATTCATAAATACTGGTGTTTCGATCACACCATGGACCGTTGTTAAACGGCCTCTTTTTGCTCTTCCGTCTTTTTTGATTAATTCATACATTCTTATTCACCATAAATTTTCTTAATATTATCCATTGTTGCACCAAGATTCTTTAAAACTCCATCAAGAATCGTAACAGCTGCCATTGATTCTACCACAACTACAGCTCTTGGCACAATCATTGGATCATGACGGCCATGAATTTCAATCTCTACATTATCAAGATCACGATTGACTGTCTTCTGTGTCTGTGCGATCGATGGTGTCGGTTTGATGGCTGCACGGAATACGATCGCACTTCCATCACTCATTCCTCCAAGAACTCCTCCAGAATGATTTGTCTCTTTTGCTACCTTCCCATCAACACAGATAAAATCATCATTATTCTCTGACCCTCGCAGGTTGGCAGCCTCAAATCCATCTCCGATCTCGAAGCCTTTTACTGATCCAATGGACATAATGGCTTTCGAAAGTTCTGCATCCAGTTTATCAAAAACGGTTTCCCCGATTCCAACTGGCATTCCTGTGATCTGACATTCAATGATACCACCGATGGAATCCATCTCTTTAATCATCTGGTCTGCTTTCTCCTGTACAAGTTTTGCTGCCTCTTTATCTGGCATGTTAAATGGATTGTTATTCATCTCCGCAAAGTCAAAATGATCCTTAGATACTTCAATTCCGGCGATCGCTTTTGCATAAGCTTTGATCTCAATTCCCAGTTCTTTCAAAACTTTCGCTGCTACAGCTCCTGCTGCTACACGTCCGATCGTCTCTCGTCCAGAAGATCTGCCGCCACCGCGGTAATCTCTGAATCCATATTTCATGTCAAATGTAAAATCTGCATGTCCTGGACGGTAAATATCTTTGATATTGCTGTAATCTTTAGACCTCTGATCCTTGTTATATACAACCATGGAGATCGGAGTCCCTGTTGTTCTTCCTTCGAAGATACCAGAAAGAATCTCAACCTGATCTCCTTCTTTTCTCTGTGTTGTATACTTTGACTGCCCTGGTTTTCTGCGGTCCAGATATTTCTGAACATCTTCTCTCTCAAGAGGTAATCCAGCCGGACATCCATCTACCACGACACCTACGCCTGCACCATGAGTTTCCCCCCATGTTGTAATTCGAAAATTTGTGCCAAAACCTGATCCTGCCATATATGTTCCTTCCTATAATTTGATATTTGCAAGTAAGTCACCAAGACTTGTTCCAGCTGCATCTTCTGTGTATTCCACACCAGTTTCTTCTGCTTTCTTAGCTGCTTCTTTATCATCTTCTAATGCTTTGATACTTAAACTTACTTTTCCATTTGCAACTTTAATGATCTTAACTGTAACAGCATCTCCTTCTTTCACAACTTCTTCTGGAGATTTTACTCTCTTCTGGCTTAACTGTGAAATATGAACTAATCCACTGATTCCATCACCAATATCAACAAATGCTCCATATGGCATGATATTTTCAACTGTACCTTCTACAACTGTACCAACTTTTAATTCATTGATCTTATTCTCGCGTTCTTTTCTTTCTTTTTCCTTCTCAACAGCTTTTGCAGATAAGACAAGTCTCTGTTCTTCTGGTTCTACTGTGATGATCTTTGCTTCCACATCTTTCTGTAACCATACGTTCAGATCTTCTACATATTTTGTTGATAATAAAGATGCTGGAATAAATCCACGGATTCCTTCGACATAAACGATAACTCCACCATTTACAACACCGCCAACTGTCAATGCCAGAACATCCCCATCTTCTTTCATCTGCTCTAAACGGTTCCATACTGCGTCTTCATTTGTTGATGCTTTATTTAAAGATTCTTCTAACTGTGCTTCGAAATCTTCTCTTGTTTCTTTTACTTCTTCTGCCATAATATCCATTCCTCCATTTGATTGAACTATATACGTAACCTTTATTATAACATAGAATGAAAAAGATTCAAGAATGCCTGGATTTCCTATAACTACAAAACATTTTTACAGATACGAAAATGCTTGTTCCTATGAGAAATAAAAGCCATAAATTGGGATGTTTTTGGTTTTTTTCATCTTTTTTTGATGGTATTTTATCTTGTTTTACCACAATTTGTTTCACTGCTTTTGGAAGGACTTTTGTGATCTTAAATGTGATCCTTTGATCAGTTTTATTTCCTGCCTGATCCACTGCTTTCAGATGAAGAACATGCTTTCCAGGAGCCAATTCTTTCCATGTAATCTTATGATGTTCCAGTTTTTGTTCTTTTCCATCCAAAATAATCTTCTCCCACTGATCTGTTTTATTTTCCAGAAGAATGCTGATCTGTTTTCCATATTCACATTCAGATTTCTGATCAAGCCCTTCTATTTTGATCACCGGTTTTTGTGTGTCATAAAAAAACTGTATTTCTTCACTTGTTTTTTCATTTCCGGCACTGTCTTTTACATGCAGACTGACACTGCATTTCCCATTTTCTGTGATAGGATCTTTTATATAAACTTTATCTTCTTTCCATTGATATTCCTTTTTTTGCCCATTCACAAGAAATGCCATTACCTGCACTGGTTCCAGACTTTCAATGCGAAATCCTGGCTTCAGATTTTTTGTTGATATCTGTTTTTCCTTTAAATTCTCCTGCAGAAAATGAATCTGTATGCCTTTTTGATTGACAGTAAATTTTCTGCTGCACCTATTTTGATTTCCTGCAAGATCTTCAGTTTTCACATCAATGGTATAATATCCATCCTTTTTGATCATAACGGAATTCATCTTCTTTCCGTTAAGATAAATATATGTCTTATCTGGATTCAGATTTTGATCTTTCACATCTACTTGAATTTTTACAGGCTTTGAATATGATCTTCCATTGTCAATTCCTTGAATTTTAATCCTTGGTTTTTGTGTATCAATGATAAACGACTTTTCCTGTATGATCATCTTATTTCCTGCCAGATCTTCTGCCTGAACAGACAATGTCTGTTTTCCGTCCTTTAAAAATATAACTTCTGTTTCATAATGATCACCTTCCAACTTCCATGGCTTTACCTGTTTCCCCGATGTTCTTAAGATCATATTTCCCTTTTTCAGATTTTCATCCTTAACTATGATCTGAGCTTTCTGGTATTTTAAAATTTCTGATCTTGGATTTTGATAACGAACAAAAATCTCTGGATTATCTGTATCCACAAAACAAGTCGTTTGGTAGAGTTGTTCTGATTGATTTCCAGATTCATCTTTCGTATAGATGTCAAGCTGATATCTTCCATCCTTCCTGATCCTAGGAATCTGATCGATTCCTGTCAGTATCTCTTTTGTCTTCAAATCTGTAAGCTGCGCATAAAGATGCACCTGTGGTCCTTCTTTTTCCTTCAGATCATATGAGAAAACAGGAATTTTCGAATACCATCCACCAATAGGTTCCTGATCACATTGGATCTTTGCAAGTTCTGGTTGTTGTTTCCATACTCTCACTGGAATCTGACTGATCACTCCTTCTCTTCCAGCCTTCGAAACTGCCCTGATATAAACAAGATCATCAAAATCTTTGCTGATCTCTAACTTGTTATTTTTCATCTGCTTCCATTCATCTTGTCCTATTTTATATTCATAAAATTGAATATCAGAAACTGCTTTGGCTCCATAAGCTTCCAATACCACATTCTTTTTGCTCCATGCTCCTGGAGTATACGCTCCCGCTGTGATCTTGGCTGTTGTTGGATTATTTAATTCGACCATAACCTGCCTTATTTCTTCATATCCATTTTTATGAACAATATGAACCTTATAAATCCCTTCTTCCTGAAAACTGATCTGTGTACTTTGTTCGTAATCCCAGATCGGATTTATTTTCTGTTGATTCACGAAAACTGTAATATCCTTTGGTGCTGTCCCATTTTTTAGAAATATTTTCATCACTGTACTGCTTCGAAATGCAGGATCATTCCCTTCTCCTTCCAGAGTAATATCCCAAGGGATTTCCCAATCTCCCTTCGTATCGACCGGTAAAACCATAAAAAGAAGAAGTACTGTGATTCCCATGATGATATATATCTTATATTTTCTGATCATAACCCAAGTTTCCTCCTCAATTCCTCTGCTCTTTTGCTTGTCATTCCTGTCTGTTTTCTACCTTCCCTATAGACCCTTTGTGCCTGTGTCATTTTATTGTTCCTGCATAAATAAATACTATACTCCACATAGGCATCCATAACTTTTGGATATTTCTTTAGAAATCGTTCAAACTCCCCGCTGATATCTGGCTGTTTTGATTCCAGATAAACAAGCTTTCTTTCATACAATTTCCATGCAGGATCTCCTCTAAGATTTTCTTTGAAAACCCGCTCTGTTTCCTCCAAAAACTTTCTATCATCTCCTTTTTCTGCTTCTCTTTCATATAAATTGATCCGGTCTGCTTCCACTAATTTCTGATATTCTTCCTTTTGTGAATATTTTTGTATCTGTTCTAACATTTTTTCTGCTTCTTTCCATACATTCTCTGACAGTTTTGCTGTATTTACTGTATAAAAATGAAGATAAAAATATGCCGACCAGAAATCATGCACATCGGTCTGACAATCCTGTACGATCTTCATAAGTTTTTCCGCACTTATATCATTTCTCCTGTCATCTAAAACATCTAAAAGCACCAAATACGATGACACATTCTTTTTCATCCCTCTACATCTTTCAAGATACACTCGTGCCAATTGTGTATTCTTTTGTATCTGATCCGTTCCATAAAAATAAGCCATTGCCTTTTTTATCTCTCTTTGAGACTTTTTCTGTACAATGACTTCTTTCTCTCTTTGCTCTTCCCTCTGTATCTGATTCCAGAGATTCTGGATACAAAAAACAGCAATCACCACCATGAACCCTTTCTTCATACGGCAGATTCTCAATATTCTCTCAAAATCTGCCTGAATCTGCCTTATGTTGTGATATCTTTTTGCATCGTCATCGATCAGACATTTTTCTATGATCTTTTGGACAGCATCTGTTGCTTTCAATAAAGATTCCATTGTTTTTCCTAAACTATATATATCAAAATAAATGTCTGCTCTTTCTTCTGTCTTTGCCTGTTTTTTTGATGCATAGTTTTTGGTTCCATATCCACTTAATTTTTCTCCCGCAAACAATGCCGCTCCAAAATCGATCAAGTATATATTTCCAGATCGATCAAGCATGATATTTTCCGGTTTCAGATCCATATGAATGATTCCTTGTTCATGAATCTTATTCAGAACTTTGCAGATTTTGATCATCCACAATAAACTTTTCTTTTTATAAAGTTTTCCACAGACACTGCCATATCGTTTTAACGAATTTCCAAGAATATATTCCATCACCAGAAAAAGTTCCTTTTCCTTTCCTGCAAAAAATAATTCCGGCACACCTTTGGTATGTTTTAATTTTTGCAACATCACCCTCTCCCTGTCCCACTGTTTTTGATCCTTTACGATCTTCACAGCGACCTCTTTTCCTGTCTTTTGATCCAGTGCAAGAAAAACTTTACCCATTCCGCCTTCTCCAAGTATTTTTCGGACTTGATAACGTTGGTGATAAATCTTTCCTATTTCTTGTTCGGAACTTTGACGATCACACAGGACAGATTGTCTAATTCTCCTCTTCTTTTTACTTTCTGAAAACATTTCTGCACCCATTCTTTGATCTGTTCTTTTGATGCCTCTACCTGATAGATTTCTTCTTCCTCAAGCAGCCCATAAAAGCCATCAGTACATAATAAAAACTCCATTCCTGGATTTAATCTGCCTTTGTAACAGTCAATCCGGATATCTTTTGTCACACCTACACACTGAATCAAAATATGTCTTCTAGGATCTTTTTTTGCCTGTTCTTTTGTGAGATGTCCAGCACGCAGTTCCAACTCTGCCAGAGTGTGATCTGTCGTTACAAATTTACGGTCCCTGTCAAACCAGTAAGTTCTCGAATCACCGACATTTAAGACAAAAAATTCATGTTCTTCAACAAACAATAAGGTTAATGTGCTTCCCATGGATTTTGTTTCTTCCATCCGACGACTCATTAACAAAAGATTCTGGTTGATCTTGCGGATCAGATCGATCAGATTCTGCTCGATCATATCAATTCCCATAGTTTCTAATCCATCAAACAACGTTTCATCAAACCATTGTTTTAATACTTCCACGATATAATGACTGGCAATCTCTCCTTTTTTCAAACCTCCCATGCCGTCACAGACGACTGCGAGCAGATAAAGCTTTCCGTTCTTTTCCTTCTGACGCAACAGATAAGCATCCTGATTGGATGGTCTCCCATTCCCAATATCTGTCATTCCAATTGTATCTATCATAAATTCCTCCTAAATGAAAAAAAGCTCATAAAGATAAATCTTTACAAGCTTCTTTCACTGTTTTGTTGTGTTTGTTAATAGTTTATTCCTCGATATCTTCGATATCTTCTTCCGCCGCTTCGTCGTCTCCTCCGTCAATCTCCTGCTTCAGGATTTCGATATCTCCACGAAGCTTCTCAATCAGATTAAACAGGTCAATATACTCTGCCTGTGGGTAATCCATATGTTCTTCAAAATACTTCTCTCCCACCTGACGGTACAGATCATTTAAATCTCTCTTGGCGACTCTTAGATCATTATGTCTTTTTGCGGAATCTGCGACTTCTTTAGCTTTCTGCGCCGCTGCTTTCCCTGTGGTCTGAATCGTTTCTTCCAGACGTCCGAAAAAATCTTTTGCCATATACGTCACTCCCAACATTTTTCTTTCATTGTACCTTATCCTCAGTGTTTCGTAAAGGCTTTGTCCCTAGAATTACTAGTGTTTTTTCTTCTTTTTCCAATATATAAAACTTCCACCTAAAGATGCTGCCAACAATGCAAAAATCCATTTCTCATCGAAGGAATCTCCTGTTTTTGGTGTGCTCGCTGCATCCCTTGTTTCTGGTGATCTTTTATATTCAGAAGTATTGGATCGATCTGCTTTATTTCCCGTTGTCACTGTTGATTTCGATTCTTTTTTGATCTTCACTAAACGTACTGCACTGACTGGTTTGACAAAATCTGCTTTTCCTGTCGCTGTATTTTTTAATGTCTTTCCAGAAAGTGATGCTTCTTTTAGTTTTACCTGATACGATACTTTTATGAATTCATCATAAGATAAATTCTTTCCTGTCTCAATGACATACTTATTTTCTCCTGCAGTGATCGTGCACTGTCTGGTAATATCTGACCCATCTGGTGCATAAATCTTAATGCTGTTCTTGATCACTTTAGCTCCATTTCTTGAAAGCTGATCTTCGATCACAATATTTTTTGCGATCGCATCTTTGATCGTCTGCGTAACAACCAGCTGATACTCGCAGATATCACCAACTTTATATGTTGTTTTATCAACCTTCTTGGTGATCATCAATGCTGGCTGTACAGCTTCCATTACTACCACTTGATCATCTCTGACTTTATCCGCATCATCACTATAGCTTTCCGCAATGTTTTTGATATCTCCTGTGATCATCTTCTTAAATGCTGTCTGATATATTACCAGAAGTTCATCTTTGTCACTGACATCTTTTCCTGTGATGATCTTAAATTTTCTAAGATTCTCATCTATTATGATCTCACATTGCTTGGTGATATCTTCCCCATTGTATTTTACACGGATCTGTGAAATCTCCATTCCTTCTTGTTCAAAATGATCTTCTACGACTACCTGATGTGCTGTCATATTCTCATTTCTCTGTGTCACACGGATCTTGTATTCTCCGCTTTGTCCTTCTTTGTAAGACTTATGCACAGTACTTTTTTCAATCTTTAACACAGGTGGTTTTACAACAACTGTATTTTCATCCTGATCATCTTCTGTATTATCACTTCCTGCAACTGCTGTATTCTTCACGGCTCCTTCAATCCTCTTTTCAAATACAACCTGATAAGCTACCGTCATCACATCATTTTCACCAAGATCTTTTCCTGTTTCAATCGTAAACTGATGGTCTTTCGCATCAATCTTGCAATCCGATGTAATATCTTTTTCATTAAGTTTTACTTCGATCTTCTGAACCTTCATACCTTCTTTTTCGAACTCATCCACGACTTTTACATTCTGTGCTGTCATGCCTTCTTTTCCTTGTGTGATATGAAGTTTATAATATCCAGTTTCTCCTACTGCATAAACCTTTTTATCCGATTGTTTTGTGATTTGCAGTTTTGGTGCTTTCACCTTGATCGTCTCATCTGCCATCCCGCTTCCTGACGGAATCTCTTTATCTTCCCGGATCAGATCTCCATTGCTGTTTTTTGTCGCAGCAACGTGCATAATATTCTTTACTTCCTGTCCTTCGAGTCCATCTTCTTCGATCACTGCCTGATAAGTGATCTCTATCTTATCCGTCATGCGAAGATTTTCATAAGATCCTGTTTTCTTTCCTTCTTCCGAACCCATTGCTGGAATCGTACCATTTTTCAGTGCAAGTGGTGTTATGATCTCATAACTTCTTCCACTTGGATCAAATGTGATCTTACACTCAGATGCAATGTTTTTCCCACCAGATATAACCGCTACGGTTCCTGGTATGATCTTGATCCCTTCTGCCTGAAGTTCATCCTGAATCTCCAAATTTCTCATAAAAGTTCCCGGATTTGGATTGGTGATCACTGCCTGATAAGTTACATGATCTCCTTTTTTATAAAGCTGTACTGGAGCTGATTTTATCACATTATTTTTTGGCGAGTTGATATACACCTGCCTTGATGCCCTTGTTTCTGGAATTCCTGCTGCCCATGCAGATGCAGTATTATCGATCACTTTTCCATTTGTAAGGACTCCACTTTTTACTGTATATGTAATCTCGATCGTCTGTCCATATGGAAGGGCATAATCACCTTTTGACTTCAAAATAAATCCATTATTTTCTGTCTGTAATATGTAATCCTTCTTATCAAGACCATTGATTTTTATATCCTGTAACTTCATATCCATCACACTTGCAAAGGATGTATCCTGAATCGTAAAATAAGCTGTCTTTGCTTTTTCGTTTTGATTTTTCACTGTTACCTTATAGGTGATCTCATCTTTTGCCTGATATTCATATTGTTTTGTCTCTTTCCTGATCAAAAGACCCGGCGTATCTCCATTTTCTTTTGGCAGCTCGATATCTACACGAACCTCATTGGTCATTTCTATCTTATCATTAATGATCGTTTTCGCTGTATTTTTTTCTGTGATCATCGTTTCCTTTGTATTATAATGCCCATGTTCTTTCCATATCTTACGCAATTGATCTAACTGTTCTTTGGATGCATTCTCCGGAATATTCATCTTTACTTTGATCTTTAATTTATAAACAGATTTTTTATAAAATTCGGCATCTTTCGGATTCTTAAGTTCTGCTCTTACAAGATTGCCGTTTTGTGAAATATCAAACTGACTGCTTACATCCTCATCATCTCCGTAAACCTTGATATCCAGAATCTTTAAACAGGATTCGATCTGATCTTCAAATGCAAACTTATCAAAATAATGTGCCTTTGGAATTTCTCCCGCAATTACCTGACTGACTTCATAATCCCAAGATTTTGCCAGATCTTGCACTCTTAGATGTTCCGTCTTGGTCCCATCTTCTCCGATCACCTCTTTGGTTGGGTCAACTGGGTCAAAGCGGATCATATTCTGTCCATATCCTACATATTGCTCCTCTTTTGTTGGTGCTTTTTCAAGACTCCTTCCGAATGTATATTCAAAAGAATCTGATGCAAATGTAAATCCTACACAAGTAAAATCTTCACTACTGTAATTATCTAGAAAATCCGCATAATAAATACTAGTTTCCCCTGATCTTTTACAACTTAATTTTGTATTCTTTGATACATATTCTCCGTGAATCTTGTTTGCTTTGATCCCGATATACTGATATGTATCAATATCCTTTAACGTCATATTACTTTTGATCGTTACTGGTGTATTCGTTCCTGCTTTATAAAAATCACTTTTTAATGTCATCTCTTCGATTCCAACATAAGCACATCCATTGATGCCGCTTCCAATCGCCACATAACCGTCTTGATTCTTATACTTTTCGATTCCAGTAACCGTCATGACCAAATCTAATTTTTCCCAATGGCCATTACTTCCATCGGCTTTGCATTGATAGATCTCCATATTTGTTTTTCGGATCTTAATATTCCCTGCGGTATTTTGTGAAGTCTGAAACCATGTATACTTTTTAAGGAAATCCGGCATCTCGATCTCTGGTAATTTTGCTGCTTTCTTTCCTGCTTCTATGATCGTCTTCGTCTGATCTGTTGCATGCATCTTAAAACCGTAGGATGCATCCACTGAAAGTGCTTTTTCATCGTCAAATGATGAGAAAATATGTTTCTCATCTGCCCAACTGCTTGTGATCTTCCCCGCATTCTCAGTATTTAACTGTGCTTTCACCTTTCGCTGTCCAAACACAGATAAGATTACGGATGCCGTAAAAACTCCGATCATCCCAAGGCACATGAACCATTGTCTCTTTTTCTTCATAATGTACTCTCCTCCTTGTCATATCTTTATATTTCCCTCATTCTCCAACAGACAAAATGTCTCATAGCCTCCCGGCTCCCCTCATTCTTATGACAGGCTGCACTCACCTCCATGACCATGCAGAAGTCTCATTATCATATCCTTGTTCGCTCCCTGTGCTCTTCGTGGTATCATAAAAGAACCTCAATCCTATTGTTCATGGCATAAAATTCATTGCCCGCAGATCATGGCGGAATATGTCCTCCCGGACTGTGCCGGAAAATGGTCTTATTCAATTGTCAGCTTCCCTTGGATTCATCATCATTCGATCATCATATGTCGTGAATGGATTTGTCAGATCTGATTGATCTCATCTTAGATTTATCTTGTTGATATGTTTTTAGAATTATCTGATATTGTATTCTCTTCCATTTATTCCCTATCTTGGTTTATCATAACATTTTCGCATAAAAAAAGCAACCCATTTTCTTCCATGGGTTGCTTTTTTATGATTCATTAGATTCCAAGAATCTTCTTCACTTCGTCTTCCATTCCTGCTGTCTCACATACCGTATCATGAAGAACTGGTGCAGTTCTGATCTCTTCGATCGCTTTTGGAATTGCTGTCTTAGATACTTTGTTAAGTTCATCAACTAATTCAAAGTCATCTTCTGCATCGTATGCTGGATCGATCGCATCCATAACACTTCTTGTGAATTTATATGGACTTGCTGTAGAAGCGATCACTGTTGGAGTTTTGTCATCTCCTGTCGCTGCTTTGTATTTGTCATATGCAACTGCTGCGACTGCTGTATGTGTATCCATCACATATCCTTCTTTATCATAGACTTCTTTGATCTTCACTGCTGTTTCTTCTTCACTTCCGAAAGCTCCAAAGAACTCAGATAATTCTGCTTTCATGGCATCTGTGATCACATATTCACCGTCTTTTGTCAATGCTGCCATAAATTTGGCACACTGTTTTGCATCATTTCCTGCGATTCTATAGATCATACGCTCTAAGTTACTTGAGATCAGAATATCCATAGATGGAGATGTTGTAACATAGAATTCTCTGTTACGATCGTATTTTCCTGTCTCAAAGAAATCAAATAATACTTTATTCTTATTAGATGCGCAGACAAATTTGCCGATTGGAATACCCATCTGTTTTGCATAATAAGAAGCTAGAATATTACCAAAGTTTCCTGTTGGAACGACTACATTCATAGGTTCCCCGGCCTTTAATGCACCCTGTTTTAATAAATCAGCATAAGCCTTTACATAATATACAACCTGTGGCACTAAACGTCCGATGTTGATTGAGTTTGCAGATGAGAACTGGAATCCGTTGTCATTCATCACTTTCGCTAACTCTTTGTTAGAGAACATCTTCTTAACACCTGTCTGAGCATCATCAAAGTTTCCTTTGATTCCGATCACGTATGTATTGTCACCCTTCTGTGTTACCATCTGTTTTTCCTGAATTGGGCTGACTCCAGACTTTGGATAGAATACGATGATCTTTGTTCCCGGTACATCTGCAAATCCTGCTAAAGCCGCTTTTCCTGTGTCTCCGGATGTTGCTGTTAAGATCACGATCTCATTCTTTACATTATTCTTTCTTGCTGATGTTACAAGTAAATGTGGCAGAATAGATAATGCCATATCTTTAAATGCGATGGTTGCTCCATGGAATAATTCCAGATAATATGCTCCATCTACTTTCTTTGTCACTGCGATCTCTTCTGTATCAAATTTGCTGTCATATGCATTATTAATGCATGTCTTTAATTCTTCTTCTGTAAAATCTGTAAGGAATTCTTTCATGACTGCATAAGCAATTTCCTGATAGGACATCTGTGTCAGATCTTCCAACGATACATTTAATTTTGGAATGCTGTCTGGTACAAATAATCCTCCATCGCTTGTTAATCCTTTTAAAATAGCTTCAGAGGCGGTTGCTGTTTCTTCACTATTTCTTGTACTGTGGTATACTAAATTCATATTTCCCTACCTTTTCTTCTATTAAATATACGTGTTTCTGTTGGTTTTTGATTATATCATATGTTGTTCCTGTCTACAACTGATTTTCATGAACTATATCTTATACAATTACAAATGTCAGCATGAGACGGACACCACTGATCAATGCTTTTTCATCAAAATCAAACTTTCCATGATGGTTTGCAGGGTGGTCGCCGCCACCGATAAATGCAAAACATCCATCCATTTCTTCCAGATAATTTGCAAAATCTTCTCCTAACATCATTGCTTCAACATGGGTAAACTCTGACGGATCAAAGACTTCCCCTGCTTTCTCCATGACATCTTCTACAACACCCGGATCATTGATCAGTGCCCCATGGCTTGATTGTTGAAAATCAACCGAAACATCTACTCCATACATCTGTTCATGGGCTTTCGCGATCTCTTTGACTCTGCTCTCGATCATCTCCTGAGCTTGTCTGGAAAATGTTCTTGCAGTCCCTTCGATCTTTGCTTCCCCTGCGATCACATTTCTCGCTGTCCCGGCTTCGACCTTTCCGATCGTTAAAACTGCTGGATCTAATGGATTTAAATTCCTGCTGATGATGCTCTGAAAATTCATAACCATGGAAGATACTGCCACTGCAGTATCAATCCCTTCATGTGGTTTTCCTGCATGTCCTGATCTTCCGTATAAATGAACTGCCAGCCAGTTTGTCGCTGCCATTCTTGGGCCTGCTTCCAGTGAAATCTTGCCAGACGGTATACCGTTAAAAATCTGTCTCTTATACACATCTGACGCTGCCGACGATCTTACGCG
>ENA-OYZL01000694-OYZL01000694.1-human-gut-metagenome-genome-assembly--contig:-NODE-694-length-14799-cov-11.055819_pt1 | contig 14799 bp, 10 predicted proteins | sample MGYA00243292_ERZ653479 | MGnify/ENA primary metagenome ERZ653479 (study PRJEB26926, sample SAMN06165116) | human gut metagenome | biome: ENVO:00009003; feature: ENVO:2100002; material: ENVO:00002003... | reverse complement strand
GATCGTCGGCAGCGTCAGATGTGTATAAGAGACAGCTCACACCACCGTGCGTACCGTTCGGTACACGGCGGTTTCAATAGTTGACGTGCATGGACTGGTACGCTGTCGCTAAATCATAGTAGCCCCAGCTTATCAGTCTTTCTTTATTCAACGCCCAGTTTACCGCTTTGTTCCCGGCATTAAACCAGTATCCTTTGCGGTCATTGGCGATTGTTGCCGCATAATGACTGGCTACTCCCAGTCCGATTAGTTTTCTCATTCTCGTTCTGGGTAGTTTCCACTGCTTCCAGATACACATCCGTATCCTTCGGTACAGCCATCCATTCAGGTCTTCGATGTTTCTTTTCATGTCTGCTATACTATAGTAGTTCAGCCATCCCCTCATATAGATTTCTACTCGCTTCATGGCTTTCACTATACTTCTGCATCTGCTCCGGGAAGTGAGCCTGCGCAGGTTTTCCTTGGCTTTCTTCCATGACTTTTCATGCACACGGATATAGATTCCTTTTCCGTTCTTCCCATAACAAAAACCAAGGTATTTAAAATTTCGTATTGCAAACACACTGACCGTACGGCTTTTCTCCCGGTTCACCTTCAGTTTCAGCGTCCCTTCCAGATATTTCGTACTGCTCTCCAACAACCTCTCAGATGCCCGTTCACTCTTCGCTAACAGTACGATATCATCTGCATAGCGGATGCACGGTACCCCTCTTTTGTTGAATTCCTGGTCAAACTCATTAAGATAGACATTGGCTAACAGCGGGGAGAGATTTCCTCCCTGCGGCGAACCTTCTTCCGTCTTGACCACTACACCGTTTTCCATCACTCCGCTTTTCAGATACCTCTTTATCATCTGAATCACTCTTTCATCCTTTACATCTCTGCGCAGGATATTTACAAGGAATTCATGGTTCAGCGTATCGAAATACTTGGACAGGTCAAGGACGACCGCCCTTGTATATCCCTGTTCTGCATACTCCTTTATCCTCTGAACTGCATCTTTTGCACTCCGTTCCGGTCGGTATCCGAAACTTCCTTCTGCGAACTTCGGCTCATAAATCGGTATCAGCTGTTGTGATATCGCCTGCTGGATAATGCGGTCTGTGACGGTGGGAATACCAAGCTTTCGTACTCCGCCGTCCGGCTTCGGGATTTCCACTCTTCTGACCGGGGACGGGGTATAGTGCCCTTTCCGTATCCTCTCTGTCAGTTCATGGCTATGTTCCTTCAACCACGGAAACGCCTCTTCGATAGTCATTCCATCTACTCCCGGCGCTCCCTTGTTTGCCTTCACTCTTTTGTAAGCTCTGTTCAGATTGTCCTTACTCAGTATCTTACCTAAAATGTCTGGCTCTGCACTGTCTCTTTCTTTCCATATCCGGTTGAATGAGCGATGCGCTCTTACATACCCTTTACGTTCCGCGCTGTCTCTCTGCAAGCAGCTTTCCTTGTTTTCTGCATCCATCTGCCCATTCCTCCTTTCCGGGTCATACTTAAGACTCCTATTGATTCGGTCCTTCACCTCGAACGGATCTTGTTCCGTTTGGCTACTATGACCTCTGCTGACTTCTGTGCGTTCAGCATTGCTTTATGCAATGGTTACCTCTTTCAAGGCATACCGCACAGACCTCCCTAGGTACCACACGTTTCTTCCTCTCCATCCATCTGCCTCATTTATCATGCATGATTCCGTGTAGTTATCGGGCTTCAACATGGCTTGCTGCCTTACCCACATGCATGACCTCATATGAGATTTCTGTTCGTCAGACCAGAGATTTGCCCGTGAGTTAGTATATTCCTCACATCCAGCTTCCTTCAGATTCCATCTCACGATGGACACCCTTGCTTTCGGCTATATCCTTCCCACTACCGGGCGGATTCGGGACTTTAACCCGTTAGAAACGTGCGCCGCTAGGCGCACAAGCAAAGATAAAGGGGCGAGATAATCGCCCCTCAATTTCATTGCTTAATTTTTTCAAAAATGAAGTTCAGAACACTCATCATCAAGAAATCACACTAAACTTCCATTATTGAAATCAATTTGATTAATTGCTATAGTAATCAGCTCTTCAATATTTGATAGCTATATAATTTTTTCATATTTTCACTTTTTCTTCTCTCAGCCTCTTCCAGCGCCTCATTATATAAACTCTTGTCAGAATATACTTTATCCCGAGGATATACAATACTTTCGATAATACCATGAAACAAATCATCATAAGCCATTTCTTTCGTATAGCCATCACCAACATTTCCTGCATCAATTTGTGCGTATAATTCATCCAGATGCTGCTGGAAATACGTTTGAAAATCATCATGGTTATCTGTTTTAATCAAGACAAGAGATTCCCCTTCAAAAGTATCACATGCGCGCAATTTATTAATCGAATATTCCTTTAAAAAATCAATAAAAGAATCTAAATCATAAACTCGATTGAATATAGGCATCAAACGTTCCTTCACATATAAAGCCGTCGCTGAAATAATCTCTTCCATTGTATCTTCGGTATATTCAAAACTTACTCTTGCTTCATTTCGTGGAAGGAATGAATTTAAATCCTGTCCAGCATACAATATTGATTTTTTATCGATAGAAGAATGATAGGTAGAAATAATTCCTGCAGTAAGGAAAAATCCTTTTGCCCCTTTATTCCATGCCGGAGCTGTTTTTACTCCAAAAAAAGCCATCAAATCTTCGTTGAGCATTTTAACAAAAACATTCAATTTTGAGCAATATCGAAAACCCTCTGTTTGAAATGTTTCACCAAAAATAAGTTTAAACTGTGAATTAAACGACATAAAAAATCTCCTTTGTTATAGTCCAAACATCAACCTGTATGCAAGATAGAATGATGCGGCATCATCTGCAATTCCGCCACCACCTGTAATCACATCTTCTGCAATTGTTCCTCCAACGATAAGAACAGCTGCTACAGTTCCCCAGAATTGAATCTCTTGCGCTGGTTGATATTGAGGAACATATCCAAGATACGAATGTACCTTCTGTCATATGACGACTATAATAATCTTTTAAGGCAGGTTTTAAATCAATATCTTCTTTTGCGCCTTCTTCTCTTAATTGATTTATTCTCATTTCAATAAAAATATCCAGTTCATTTTCAGTCAATCTCTTATATTCTATTGACAATTCATTATCCCTCCAAATTCAAATCTGTCTATCAGTTCCCTTTATAATTCCATTATACTCTCATCTATTGGGAAGCACAAACATTTTGCGTCTATCGTTTTACTCTTCCTTTTAGTCAAAAATAGAGCCGCCTGTACTTTGGCGGCTCAAATTACCAATTTATGTTTTATTGACTAAACTAATACAATACTATTCTGAGAATTGAAACGATATAAAGTATATGTAATCATTTTGTTGGTCAATTTCTCCTTGTTCAATATTTTGAATAGGCGTTGTGCTCAGACCATCTTTTCCATAAATAAATGCTGCCAACCCTTGCTCTGAATTTTTTTGAATCGAAACTTTTCCTTCAATTTGTGTTGCGGATCTTCCGTAATATTCTCTTCCTTCTACTTTTTCCAGAATAGGAATCGTCGTAGAATATTTGGTCGACGTGTCTGCAACTATAAGCTTCACCTCAAATTCCTCAAAATCCGGTACAAGTACAATCTTACCTTCCGTCGGAGATTCAACCTCTTCGTAAGATAACTCTGCAATTTTATTTTTTGCTGCCAATTTTCCAAAATGATACTCTGATATAAATATGGTCAATGACTGAAACTTCTCATTTGTGTGATAATCGAATAAAAAGGCACCATCCACTCCAGATAATAACTCTGCGGTTTTCATCTCTGTCCCTTCTTTGTCTACCGCTGTAATATAATTCTTTGGGTAACTACATTTTTGAACAAGAATCATCCCAAGTGAAAATGATGTAATCAATACAATGAGTGCTAGTCCTATTATTGATCGTTTTAGATTTTTTATCTTATATTTACTATCCTTGGCAATTCGAATTAAATTGTCTTCTGATTTTTGTATATAATTTTCTTCCCTAATATCTTCTCCTGCAAAAAACTCATTTATGCTGATTCCCAACATATCGCATAACGTAATATAAACAGATACATCCGGCAAACATATCCCTCGTTCCCATTTTGAAACAGATTTGTCACTCATCCCAAGTTTCTCCGCAACTTGTTTTTGGGTTAATCCTAACGATTTTCTCTTGTCAGCAATATATTTTCCTGTTTTTATGAGATCCATAGTATCCCTCCTTTAAGATGATACTAACTGATAATCTAACATTTTAACACCCCTTAGAAGTAGAATAAGCATGTTTTATGAACATACAGCCTATCAAGATAGCCAGTTTTATCTATATCGCCAAATCCAACGAGCAAATTTTCCTCTACTGCAACGAGAGTATAATGTTGTAAAAAAGAACTATTCCATACATCCAAATCATCATTTCCTTTTCATCTGGTTTTGATTCTGCCCGTTAACCCCTTTACACTTTTATGATATCTCCCCATGCTGCGCACAGTTTTTCAAAGGTCCATGCCGCATTTGCAGGGCTTGTGGACGGCAGCGTGACTGCCTCCATGCCTGTCAGCGGAAGCTGATATTTCTTATAAAGTGCCCCTGCTTTATTTCCGTTTGCAATGACCTGTTTTATATCGGCTGTTTCAAGGATTTTTCTTATATCTGTCGGCTCCACATTTCTGATACTGCTGTCGCTCGAACCCTTGATGTCACAGCTTTGTATCACATCCCATATGGCTATGTGATTTTTCAACAGCATATATTTTTTCTCATCTATCGTCTCCGGCACCGGTTCATCCAACAGATACGCAAGCAGCTTCCAGAAACGGTTCTGCTTGTGTCCGTAATAGAAATTGTTTTCCCTGGATTTTACTGATGGGAGCGTGCCGAGGATGAGGATTCGGCTGTTTTTGTCATAGACAGGCTCGAAGGAGTGGGTTATGTGTTCGTATTCCATATTGTTACCTCTTATATCTGCAGCAGCTCTTCCGGCTTATCAATACATTTTAACTATACTACAATGCCGTTGTTTTTTACAACAATACGCATAGTTCCCAGAAAAATAACTTATGATTATTATACTTTATCCATCTTGATTTCACAATCTTTTGTTCACGACAAAAAAGTAGTCGTTTCACTTCCACATTTTTTGACGTTATAACCCATTATAACCCATTGATGTTTCACTCAAAATGGGTTATAATAGATTGTAAGAAACGGGGTGATATTATGGATATCTACAAACGAATTTATGAATTAGAAAACGAGATAGCAGCCTTACCACAAGGTTCTATCAACATGAAGAAAATTTACGGCAAAGAGCAGCCTTATCTGCAATGGACAGAGAATGGAAAAAGCAAAAGCAAGTACATTAAAAAGAACGAACGCGAAGAAATTTTTGCAGGTGTTGAAAGGCGCAAACAGCTTCAAGAAGAATTGAAAGAACTGAAACAACACAGTTCTATTGATCCATCTAAATCTACAGATTTTGAAACTTCTGTCATTATCGGAGAACGTCTTCTGGCACTGACAAAAGGTGTAAAAAACTGGGGAAAACGTGATTGTTTCAGACAGTTACAGGCATATTTAAACAGTGAGGAAACAGATCGTGTATGCTTGGTATTTGGTCTGCGACGAACAGGAAAGACAACAATGCTGCGTCAGGCTGTTTTAGGAATGACTCCATCACAGTCCGCAAAATCAGCATACATCAAAGCAAAAGGGAGCGATACCATGGCAGCGATGAATCGTGATTTGGGCAAACTCCTTGATCTGGGATATGAATATGTTTTTATTGACGAAGTAACCCTAATGCCCGACTTTATTGATTCAGCAGCACTATTCTCTGATATCTACGCTGCACAAGGTATGAAAATTGTTTTATCCGGAACAGATTCTCTTGGCTTTTGGTTTGCGCTTCATCAGGAACTTTATGATCGAGCTGTTACGATTCACACTACCTTTATTCCATTCCGTGAACATAGTCGTTTACTCGGTATCGACAGTATTGACGAGTATATTCGCTATGGCGGCACACTTCGTGCAGGAGAACTGGATTTTGATGATAAAGACGTTATTTCAGAGGATGCTTCGTTCCGTGATGACGAATCCACACGGCGTTATATCGATACCGCAATCTGTAAAAATATCCAGCACTCCCTGAGTTGTTGTCAAGACGGAGGATATTTCCGTCATCTCCAATCACTCTATGAGGCAGGTGAACTAACAGGTGCTATCAATCGAATCATTGAGGATATGAATCATCGTTTCCTTATTCGTATTCTGACCGACAAATTCAAATCTCATGATTTGGGTTCAGCTGCTGATGTTTTGCGAAGAGATCGTAATCCCAAACAGCGTACAGATATTTTGGATAAAATCGATACAGAAGCAGTAACCAAACGATTAATGGATATGTTGGAGATTCACAATAAAGAAGAACAATCTATTGGTATTACAAATGCTCACATAGAGGAAATCAAAGAATATTTGAAAGCACTTGACCTGATTGTTGACGTTCCACGAGAAACGGTAATTCCAAGTGCCGAACCACTAGAGAATATTTTATTCACGCAACCAGGCATGCGTTATTGCCAGGCACAGGCATTGGTTCATTCTTTGACAAAAGATGAATTATTCTCTACATTGAGCGAGCACGAAAAAATGTTAGTTTCTGAACGTATTTTGGAAGAAGTGCGTGGTCGTATGATGGAAGACATCGTACTTTTAGAAACATTCAAATCGGCTAAAAGGCATCAACGTGTTTTCAAATTGCAATTTGCTGTCGGCGAATACGATATGGTAATTTACGATGCTAAACTCAATACATGTGAATGCTACGAAATAAAACACAGCTCGAAAATTGTTCCAATGCAAGCCCGCTTCTTAGTTGACGAAGAGAAACTGAATCAAACAAGTCAGAGATTTGGCCAGATTACCAAGCGATGTGTGCTCTATCGTGGTGAAGATTCCGTCATGGAAAATGGCGTTGAGTATCAGAATGTAGAAAATTATTTGAAACATTTATAATTTTCCCCTAAAGAAAGAGAGGTCCATGACATTTAACATCATGAACCTCTCTTTCTTTATTATCCTCTATGAGCCATCCACTTCTTTTGCTTCTTCCAGCAACGGCTGTAGCTCGTTTGCTTGAGTGCAATATAAACACCAGAAGTACAGGTTTTCAAAGCTAATTCATGAAATCGTTTACACATACTTAACAGCTGATAAATACTGGAATGTTAATAATTCTACGCAGCAAAAAAGGAACCGGAAAATCCGGTTCCTTTTTGATATCGCATCTTTTATGATAAATATATTCTAACTGCTTCATATAAGTAATACACAAATCAGCTCAGCTCTATCTCATATGCTCCGGCTTCAAAATCCACCGTAAGAAGCGCATACGCTTCACCGTTATCATAGCGGATTGAGAGCTTTGGTCCTTCTCCTGCTACTGTGATGACAGCTCCCTTCTCAAACGCCTTATGGGTATTTCTCATGCGAAGCAGCTCAAGCTGTTTTGCAACAACATCCTTTTTTAGTGCCTCCCCAATATCGGATGCACTGAGGTTTGTCCTGTTGATTTCCTTGTGTCCTGATTCTCCTGCGCGTCTTACTGCCTCATGGTCATTTTTGCCTGCAAAGAGATCCAGATACCATACCTGCGGCTTGCCCGGCATGAACATCTGAATAGCACGGGCCAGAAGCATTTTGCTGTCAGACTCACCAAGCGCACTGTAATATGTGGCATTGACCTGATAATATATATTCTTCTGTCCATGAAGATTTTTGACCATGCCGCCACGAGATACAATCAAATCTATAAGCGAGCGAATATCGTCCTCCGGAAGCAGACCCTTTAAATCCAGAAGAGGTATGCCGTCATGGCAGCCAAGCATATTGACAGTGGAGATTTTATCATCCACAACCTCATGCGCCCATTTTGCAAGATAATCTGCTCTCCTGTTCTCAATCGCATCAATTACCAGTCCCGGTAAAAAGAAATCATATGTGGCATACCCCTTATCTGCAAGGGTTTTGTATATTTTCTCCTCATATGCCGCATGTATTTCAGGCAGCAGAGTCAGCCCAAGCGGAGCTGCAAGCTCATGGATCTGCTGTAGAAATTCCCAGGTCTCAGGATCATTCAGGAAATTCTTTTTCCCCGGTGCCTTAGGCGCATAGGCAAATGCATCGAGCCGCACAATAGCCGCACCGTAGGATGCTATTTTTTCAAGTGTTTCACGATAAAAATCCCATACCTTTTCGGACTTTATATTTAAATCCATCTGCCCCAGATATTCTCTGCCATGCACCTCCTGGTAAAATGTGTTCCAGTATGGCACCCTTCGTCCATCCGGAAACTCAACCATGAGAATCGGAAGCCCCGGCTTTCTGAAAAACATCTGCTTTAAGCATGACTCATCAGGCTGTATGTAGCCCTCGTCCGTCATGACTCCATGACCTTCCCAGAATTTGTTCCAGTCTATGAAAAAATCCCGGTACTCCGACTCATCGCCCTTTTCCACAAGATCCTTGAACTGTGGTGACTGTGCTGAAGCATGATTTAAAATAAAGTCAAGCTTTAAGTCAATCCCCAGCTCCTTCAATTGCGATAAATCCTCTATTGTCGCAAGCTCCTCATTCAGATTGTAGTCCACGACCGAAAATCCGCGATCCAAATCCGAATGATACAGGCTTGGCAGAATATAAAATGATGAAAATGTGTCCTGCATTTCCTTCTTTTTGAGCAGCGCTGCGATATCGGAAAGCTTACCGCCCAGACTGTCAGGATATGCGTTAAGCATAGGTTTATTGTTCATAGACTTTGCCATCCTTTCCAACTACTATACGCGCATTTTTACTCTGTAAATCAAGCTTTTCCTGCTCCAACTCTACCACGCGGCATATGAAAGGGCTTGCGGCGTTTTCGTCACGTCCTCTCTTAATGCGGCGCGCCTTAGTCTCCTCAGGCGAACTCTCCAAAAATACAGGTATATCAACACCCTTAAGGTATTCGCTTCCTCCGTGGGTCCACTCCAGGATGAGCACCTTAATTCCTGTAAAATCAGTTTCATCATATGAGATATCACCGTCCTGGCGGCCCATATGCTTTATCTCAATTATATTTTTTCCTTTCTTAAACTCTGAAAGCTCCTTGTTAATCCTGTCAAAGTCAATCTCCTTAGGTGTTCCAAGATATCCACGTAAGCCATCCTCACCGGACTCGTTATACACATTAAGGCGTTCTTCGTCGTTTCTCATCGGGATACGGTGTGGATAATTGTCCCCAGTCAGCACATAGCAGGCTGTATTATCCTTCAAAAAATACTGCTGCAGGGCTGCTGCAATCGTTGTCTTTCCTGAGCCTGAGCCGCCGTAGATGCTTATTACAATACGTTTATCAGAAGAACTATCTGCAGTGTCAGCCTCACTTAATTTTAGATTGCCGCACACCTTCTTTATCTCATCATACAGCTTCTTTGCCTCATCAAGCCTGATAAATGAAAACTGATATGCCTCATACTCCTTTGTTGCAAACGGAAGCGGTATTCCGGCATTCATCAGTGCTGCACCTGTGTACTGCCTGCCGGTATTTTCCTCAATATATACTGCATCCGACTCCAAGCCCTTAAGCTTCACATAGCAAGCAGCCGCGTTTGCCTCCGCATACAGACGAACCACGCTCACAAGCGCCCTGTCCTTTGCCCTTGAGACAGACATCCACGCAGCCACCTCATCCTCAAATGGGCTTGTAAGGCGCCAGTAGGTGCCCTCATTTATAAGCATCTCATACTTCTTAAAGGTCTTGATCTGCTCTCTGATTTCTTCCTTTTCCTCATCCGACAGAAGGGCCGGATTCAGCTCATAGCCAAAGGTTCCTGCCATGGCTGTGATGCCTCTTGTTTTAAGGCTTGTCACTCTGCCGGTCTGATGATTTGGCACTGCCGATACATGCGCTCCCATGGACGATACCGGATAGAAGAATGATGTGCCATACTGTATTCTTGTACGGTTTATGGCATCTGTATTGTCACTGCACCATATCTGTGGACTGTAGTAGAGCATGCCTGCATCAAATCGTCCACCGCCACCGCTGCAGCCCTCAAGAAGTATATCCGGATATCTTGTCACCAGACGCTCCATAAAATCATACACTCCAAGCACGTAGTCGTATGCAAGATTTCCTGCATATACGTCAGCCATGCTTCTGTTCATATCCCACTTCACGTAGTCGATTTTTCCCTGGTCAAACACTGCGCAGATCTGATTGAAAATATTGTCCCTGACTTCTTTTCTCGAAAAGTCTAAAAGAAGCTGGTTTCTTGAGCGTACAGGAAGCTTTCCCGGAATCTGGATAGCCCAGTCAGGATGCTCTCTGTACAGATTACTGTCCTCATTCACCATCTCAGGCTCAATCCATATTCCAAATTTCACTCCCTGTGCATGCACTCTGTCGATGAGCTCAGAAAGTGTTCCGCCAAGCTTTTTCTCATTCACAAACCAGTCTCCGAGTGATGAATTATCATCATCTCTCTTTCCAAACCAGCCGTCATCCATGACCACCATATCTATGCCCAGTGATGCGGCCTCCTTTGCAAGGTCTACTATCGTATCACCGGTAAAGTCAAAGTAAGCAGCCTCCCAGCTATTGATGAGCACCGGTCTTACCTCATGTGCAAATCTGCTCCTGCACACATGCTCACTGATGCAGGTGTGGTACTGATGGGAAAGCTGTGAGAAACCGTCTGCCGAGTATGACATAATCACCTCAGGCACTGTAAAGGTCTCTCCTGCCGCAAGCGGATATGAAAACAGTTCATCGGAAAGCCCCATTAAAAGGCGTGTCTGGTTAATCTGATCCTTCTCTGCCTCACATGAGAAGTTGCCACTATATACAAAAAGCATACCATAGCAGTCTCCTGCATTTTCTGTAGTATCGCGCTGTGCGAGAATAACCGCCGGATTGTACTGGTGGCTCGAGGTTCCTCTGCGGCTTCCGAATGAAAGTGTGCCGTGTCCTAAGTGTGTGCGCTCAAGATTGCGCTCCATGGCATGCTTACCGTAGAATCTGATCACATCATAGTCTCCGTAAACCATATCCAGGCAGGCAGCATGAGCCTTTTCAATTGTAATATTTCCACTGCCTGTATTTTTAATGAGCACACTTCTTGTGATGACATCACAAGCCTCGAGCACGCCATAAAGCAGATGCACCTCAACGCCTGCGATATCATCGCCAAGAACTATTTCAAGAGTCTGCGCTTCGTCATCAGATGCCCACACTGCCGGAAGTCCCTTTAGAGCGTATTTTCCATCTCTGATTTCATAACTCTTATAAAGAAGCTCAACACTCTCAGTGCCCTGTTCGTTTTTGATATCAAGCGCAATATTTCTGAAATCGCCTGTGCCAAGTGTCGGATACTCCTGTGGCAGCGTATCAAGCGAATATGTACGGTTCATGCCTGCTGCGTAAGGATTGCCTGAAAAGCCTCTGTCAGCATATGTCAGAACATAGTCCATATCACATGTGCTTTTTGCTCCGTAGTACAGATGCAGCAGATAGCCCAGTCTGTCCACCTGCATCTGATATGTGGTGTGAGCTGTCTGTAAAGTAAAAATTTTCTTGTTTGGATTAAATATAATTGCCATAAAATCACTCCATATCATTGTTAAAATAGTGTTTAAAAATTATCCCTTGATTGCACCGTTTGCAACACCGTTTAATATCTGCTTCTGGCAGATTATATAGAATATAAGTATCGGTATCAAAGCCAGAATATATGATGCAAATGCCAGATTGTAGTTGGTTCCAAACTGTGTCTGGAAATTCAGCTGTGCCAACGGCAGTGTATTCTGTCCTGTTCCTGACATGATGACAAGCGGTGTCATGACATCATTCCATGTACCGAGCGCTGTCAGGATGGCTACTGTCGCATGCATAGGCTTCATCATAGGAAATACAACTCTCCAGTATGTTGTCCATGTGCTTGCGCCATCGATGTCTGCAGCCTCCTCAAGTGCCATAGGGATATTTTTCAAGTATCCACTATATAATAATACATTCATTGGCATGTAAAATACAAGATATAAAATGATAACTCCTGCCCTGTTTCCAAGTCCCATCTGCGCAGTCTGCTTTACAAGAGGCATCATGAGAATTGAGAATGGTACAAACATACCACTTACAATGTAAAGATATATGAAACGGAAGCTCTTTTTCCTTGCCATGCCTCGTCCGATAACATATCCTGCAATCGAATGGATAAGGATTGCGAGAACAATGGTCACAATAGTGATAAGTAAGCTGTTTCCGAGAGAATGCCAGAAATCAGTCACCTTCATAGCCTCTGTGAAGTTTGAAAAGCTCCACTTTGAAGGGAATGAAAGAGCTCCTGCGACATCATTTGTCATCTCACTCGGTTTCTTGAAGGCAATGATAACAGCCATATACAGCGGGAAAAATACGGTTAAGGTTCCCAATATTAAAACGATGGTAAGTACCCAGTTTGATTTTTGTTTTTTCATTATAACTGCTCCTCCTTCTTATTCATAATACCCATCTGGAATAGTGAAATAGCCACAATTACAACAAAGAAAATTACTGCGTTTGCACTCTGGAAGCCAAACTGTCCTCCATCCATACCATTTCTGTAAATCAGGTATGAGATTGACTCAGTGCTCTGCGCCGGGCCGCCCTTTGTCAATGACATAATCTGGTCAAATACCATGAGGAAGTTCTTTGTGCTGAGCACCAGATTGATTGTAACAAACGGCATAACGAGTGGAAATGTAACCTTCCAGAACTGCTTCCATTTGCCTGCTCCGTCGAGCATGCTGGCTTCGTAAACATCCTCAGGCACTGTCTGCAGTCCGGATATATAAATGATGGTATTCATGGCAACCGCCTGCCATACCCCGACAATCAGCACACCAATCCATGCATATTTTTCACTCGCCAGAATACTGTTTTGTAAGAAACCGATGTTGAAGGTATTTCCTACTACCGGCAGAATATATGTAAAAATAAAGCTGAAAATGTAACCAATAACCAGTCCGCCAAGGATATTCGGTACGAAATAAACACCTCTTAATGCACTCTTGCCGCGGATATTGCTGTTTAGCGCAACTGCCATTACAAGGCTTAATACATTTACAAGTACGGTTCCTGCAATCGCATATTTAAAGGTAAACAGATAGCTCTTTCCGACTCTGGCGTCGGTAAACAGGTCTGTATAGTTTCTAAGTCCGACATAATCATATGAGCCATAGCCCTTGTAGTTTGTAAAGCTGTAAATCATACCCTTTATCATCGGCAGTGTGTTGAATGCGAAAAATAAAACCACAACAGGTATCACAACTGCCCAGAATGTCTTGTCTCTATTTGACATTTTCTTTTTCATTTTGCATCCTCCTGTTCCTTCTGGTAATCCTGTACTTCACGAATCAGATCTCTGTTGTAACGCTTCCAGTCTGAATCAAATTTCTTTAAGAACTTATCCTTTGCATTGTCGCCTGTGTCAAGCAGATATGTCTGAATCATGGCATCCACGCTCATCTCACTTGGATAATGATGATCCTGATAATCCGACATACGGTTGTCCTTTATATACTCCTGCATATCCTTCAGTGTATCCGGTATTGCGAAATCTCCATCCTTGCAGGCAATTCCGCCCTGGTCATCCAGATATGTCTGAATTGTCTCATCGCTGTACAGATATTCAAGCACCTCGTATGCTGCTTCCTTATTTTTGCAGGCCTTCATAACTGAAAACTGTAAATCTATTCCTGAATTTAACACATTGTCAGCCTCATTATCATTTGCCGGGAAAGTAAATGAACCGATATTCATATCAGGATTAACCGACTTAATCTGAGGAATAGCATAGCTTCCTATCGTGTACATGGCAGATTCACCTCTGGCAAAGGCTGTACATGCGTCATTGTAGCTGTAAGCATATGGATTGTCCTCTGCATAATCAAGTAATGTGCGTATCTTGTCGGCAACCGGAGAATATGCCTCCTCAAATGTCGTATTTCCCATATTTACCTGATTACAGGTGTCTGAATCACAAAGACCTACTGCAAGAGCATTCCACGGTGCCAGACATGTCCATGTATCCTTAAAGCCCAGATACAAAGGAAGTGTTCCGCTTTCCTTTATCTCATCGCACAGTGCTGTAAACTCACTCCAGGTTGTAGGCACCTTCCAGCCATTCTCCGCAAACATATCCTTGTTGTAAAGCACTCCTGCTGCATTTGCGGCGTAAGGAAGTGCATAGGTGCCATCCTTTGGAATGAACTCAAGCTCCTTGTCCATATCCAGATATGCCTCTTTTACAGTGTCCACTACATCCAGATCTGAGATATCCTCAAACAAATCTGCATCCAGGAAATTTGAATAATTGATATCTCCACCTATTGCAATGATATCCGGATAATCCTCACGGATGAAGCGTGTCTTTAAAATAGTCATAGCCTCATTCGGAGATGAGATAGTCAGATGAATATCATCGTGAGTCTCATTAAATTGCTTCTCAATCTTCTCGAAAGCCTTAACAGCCTCCGGCTTATAAGAAACCACCTCAATCTCAGTTTTTCCGTCCGCCCGCTTTTCATTTCCACATCCGGTCAGTCCTGTCGTGCACATTCCGAGTGCCAGCACAACCGCCATAGCCTGACAAATCTTTCTTTTTGCCATATTTTTTCACTCCTTTTCTGTTTTATTTGCTCTTTTTCCTGATAAACTGATTATAACATACCATTATGCATACAATAAATAC
>ENA-OYZL01000673-OYZL01000673.1-human-gut-metagenome-genome-assembly--contig:-NODE-673-length-14963-cov-14.717333_pt1 | contig 14963 bp, 14 predicted proteins | sample MGYA00243292_ERZ653479 | MGnify/ENA primary metagenome ERZ653479 (study PRJEB26926, sample SAMN06165116) | human gut metagenome | biome: ENVO:00009003; feature: ENVO:2100002; material: ENVO:00002003... | reverse complement strand
CGAGATGTAGAGAGGTCTCGTGGGCTCGGAGATGTGTATAAGAGACAGGCTTCATGCCGAACAGTTCTTCCGCTTCTTCAATCAGGAGCCAGTCGGTGATATTGCTTGTATCTACAGCCACACCGAAGAACTCGTCAATGTGTTTTTTGCTGTAATAGTTCTTCCCTGCGATGCGGCAGATAGGTATGCGGTTGCGCTTGGCGGTGGTGTATAGCCACGACTGCTTGACCTTGAAGAGCGACATCACCTCCTCGCCCGAATAGAAATCCAGAACTTCATCAATTTCTTTTTCCCTTTTTTCTCTTTTGGCTGGTAAGGACGATGATGCGGATTTTCTCGATGCGGAAGTGCTGCCGGGCAGGACACGGTGGTAGGGGTTGCCCTCCAGCATCCGCTCAATGTCCGCCTTGCGGATGAATGCCATGCGGTTGCTGATACGTGAGGCTTTCAGCTTGCCGAGGGCTACAAGTTTATAAACATACTGCCGGGAACAGCCCATGAGTGTGGCTGCTTTGGAAAAGGTGAGATACTCCTGATGCTGTATCTCCATCAAGGGTTTGGCGGCTTTGAAGAGGTTGTTCTTCTGTTCCGTTCTGGCTCGTTTGGCTTTCGCCTGACAAGCCTCGCTGCAATATCTCTGCACCCCGCTCCAGGTTACAAATGACTTGCCGCAAAAACTGCATTTTCTTGTTGCTTTCATGCTGCTTTATCGTTTACATGTTCATTCCTTCAATCGTGTATCCCTGAAATGGTGAATGGAAGTAAACGGCAGTCAACCGTTGTCGCCTTTCTGCACGATGTTACCATCGCTGCAAGTAGGAGCGGTTACTGTCGCTTGTCGTAAACGGTTGTAAACCCTTGTAAACTGTCTGCACGATGTGACAAGAAACAAGCTCCGCAAATTCTCCACGTCAGAAATACGTCTCAAAAATATGTGGAAATTTGGGAAGCATCAAAAAGCAGCCGAAAAGTGTTAATTTTTAGAATACACTGATAAATAGAGATTTACGATTGGATATTTCTGATTGTTTTTGGTTGTTATACGCTTCTAAATACATAATTCAAAATTGAAATATCAATAAGAATATGGATGTTTCTATTATTATAGTAAATTATAATACAAAACAAGTAACTCAGAGTTGTATCAATAGTATAGTTGAACACTCTCATGGTTTTTCTTATGAAATTATACTTGTAGATAATCATTCTACGGATGGGAGTTATGCTTTGTTTTCAAACGACGCTCGCATAAAGTATGTATACAATGAGAAAAATGTAGGCTTTGGACAAGCTAATAATATTGGATATCAATATTCAACAGGAGATTTTATATTTTTATTGAATTCAGATACGCTATTATTGAATAATGCGATAAAATTATTTTATGATAAGATGCGGATATTGCCACTTGAGATTGGTTGCATAGGTACAATGTTAGTTGATGGAAAAGGGGATGAATCTCTATCGTATGGAAAATTTCCAACTGTCTGCAGTTCTTTTTATCATTTATCTTTGTGTGAAATATTTAAATTAGATTCTCATTTTTATCGTTATTTCAATTATAAAGGTAAACCGATTGATTGGATGGAGGTTGAATATGTAACGGGGGCAGATATATTTATTCGCCGTAGCATTATTGAAAAATATGGGCTGTTTGATCCTGCTTATTTTCTATATTATGAAGAAACAGACATGCAAAGAAGATATTTCTCTTATGGTATAAAAAATGCAATAATTAATGGTCCACAGATCGTTCATTTAGAAGCGGGTAGTACAAAAAATAAGGTTGTAACGTTAGATAGAATCTGTATTCCTTATGTTAGTTGTTTTTTATTTTTAAAGAAATGGACTTCTTTATGGAAGTATATTTTGTTTCGGATTGCATTTGCTTTAACTCGCTTTCCTCATTTATTTTTTAACGTGAAATTTCCTTTAAAAGATAGAATCAAATTGCTTAAAAAAGTATTAATATGATACCTAAAATAATACATTATTGTTGGCTAAGTAAGGATCCTATTCCTAAAGATATGCAAATGTTCATTGATGGATGGTATGAGAAATTGCCAGATTATGAGTTTATGCTTTGGGATTTTAATCGTTTTGATATCCATTCATCTCAATGGGTTAAAGAAGCATTTAGTAAAAAGAAATATGCTTTTGCAGCAGATTATATACGATTATATGCGTTATATAATTATGGTGGTATATACATGGATATGGATGTTGAGGTTTTGAAATCTTTTGATCCTTTTCTTAAACTAAAAACAATGATATGCTTTGAAAATTCCAAACAAGGTCTTGAAATGGCTACTTTTGGAGTGGAAAAAGGAGCAGCGTGGGTAAAAGAATGTTTAAAATATTATGAAAATAGACCATTTATTAAAGCGGATGGAATGCTTGATACGGTAACATTACCATTTATAATTCAACAAATTTGTTTAAAAGATTCTTATCATTTGGAGCATGCGTATAGTATAGAGGAAGCATTGCAAAAGGAAATGGGTAGCACTTTGGCTGTATTATCAAGTGATTTTTTTAGTCCTAAAACAACTTTTAGAGATGAAAAGATTGTTTTGACTTCGAATACAGTGAGTATCCATCACTTTAAAGGGACATGGCTTCCATGGTATTCTAAGATTGAAAAAAGAGTAAGTAATGCATTAGGATTTGAGTCGAAAGATTTTATAAGAGCTGCGATATATAAAATTCAGTTGGAAATCGCTAAGCGTAAAATTAAAAAGTAGGATTATGAAATTATCAATAATTGTTCCTGTTTATAATGTAGAAAAATATATTATAAAATGTATATCCTCTTTACTTTGTCAGGATTATGCTGATTATGAAATAATCATAGTTAATGATGGTACAGAAGATAGAAGCATAAAATTAATTCAGCAGAATTTTGATGATTTAAGAATCCGAATTATTAATCAGGAAAATCAAGGACTATCACAGGCTAGAAACACAGGAATGAAAGAAGCTTGTGGAGAATATGTGTGGTTTTTTGATTCGGATGATTGGGTGAGTGAAAATGTTTTAGGGAATATAGTTCAATCTCTTAAAGATTGTGATATTTTGTATTTTACTCGTTCTTACGAGGAAAATAGTGATGGAATAACTAAGGAAAAGATAGAAACGATGTGTCATTCAAGCAATGGCCGGGAATTGTCTTTGCGAGAATATCCTCATTGTGTTCCATTCTTTATATATTCTAGGGAGTTCCTTGTCAGAAATGGACTGTCATTTGCAAAAGGTATTTTTCATGAAGATTCTCTTTTTACCCCTTGTACTCTCTATATGGCTAATGAAGTATGCCCATATGATATTCCTGTTTATCATAGATTGGTGCGTGAGGGATCTATAACTCATTATGTGAACCCTAAACGTTGTTATGATTTATGTTTTGTTATCAATGAATTGCTCTCTTTTTCTTCTAGGTATGTATGTTCAAAGGATAAGAAGAGTTGGAGGAATTGTGTTGCTGATTGTGTGAATGAACTTTTATTTTTAACTAAAAGTTGCGATGACGCTACTTTATGTGATTATGTCAGAAACTATGTGAACAGAAATCACTCTATTATATCTTCTTTAATTTGTGCGAAGAAACGTAATACTCGTATTTGGGGATATTTGTCCAAGTTCAGTGGTGGTGATGTTTATAAGGTTTATAGTGTCCTTTTTAACTTACGTTGCAGATATAGGTTTTATAAAGAAAAGTAAAACTATTAATTATTATGTAGTTAGAAAGGATATCATCCTTACTTAGGAGTCTCTCAATGGAGGGTTGAAAACTTTTAAAAATTAAAATGAAAAGAAATTTATCTTTTGATTTCATACGTTGTGTTGCAATTGTATTTGTTATTTGTATTTATAGTATGGCATTGATAGATGGAATGGTGAATTTATCAATCTTTCCTCGTTTAGTGAAAACTGTATTAGATACTTTTATATATTCAGGAGTACCTTTGTTTATTATGTTAAGTGGTAGTCTGCTTCTTACAAAAGAAGAGTCGTTATCTGTTTTCTTTATTAAAAGAATACGTCGTATATTGTTACCTTTCTTTTTATGGAGTATGCTTGTATATGCTATTTTATATGTACAAGAGGGGGGGAGAAATCCTATGGAATGGTTTACTTTTTTTATATATAAATATGTGACAAGCGGTGTGTATGGTATTTATTGGTATGTATATCTGATATTAGGTTTGTATTTGATAACTCCACTTTTACGTAAGATTCTAAGTGGCGGTGATCGTAGTCTTGTTTTCTATATGGTAGGATTGGTATCTGTCATTTATCTGTTTGTCGAACTTTTTCCCAACGTGAGTGTTACAAATCGTTTTGCCTGTCAGAATTTACTTTATATATTTTACTTTTTATGGGGGTATATAATTCGTGTTTATTTACAACCTTTGGCGTATTTTAAAGTTATAGCAAGAATCGGATTAGGAATTTCATGTGGTGTATTTATGTTGACTGGATATGTTGGTATACCGCTTTGTAATTTGCAGTTAGTTGTTAGCACATTGTTTTTGTTTAGTGTGATGGTAACAATGAAATTTAAACAGAGTGGCATATTTTCTGATATTATACGATATATAAGTAAAACTAGTTACGGTATCTATTTGAGTCATTTCATGTTTATTTCTTTGTTCCTGAAATTTTCGTTTGTTTATCATATACCTATAGCTATAGAACCTTTGGTTATGGTAATGCTTGTATTATTTGCAGAGTGTATTCTAATGTATGCTATTATTAGAATGCGGTTGGATAAATGGTTAATATAACTCTTGTAACTCATAAAAAAATAGCAGTTTATGCGTAACCTTATGTTTGGAGTGTGTATAGCTCCATACCGAATAGATTTATATAATTATTTATATACTCATTTCAATTGTGAAATTTATTTTCAATATGAAGATATGATTCTACAAAATTTCAATATGGAATCATTATATAATCAGTGTTGTTATAAGCCCCATTTCTTGAAATGCAGGACTTTGGGAAGGAGAAACATTGTTCATGGATTGAGAAAAATCATAAAAAAATATTGTCCAGAGTATATATTTGTCCCGGAGTTTTCCATATTAACCATTCAGGTATTATTAATTAAATACCTGTATAATTATAAGTATAAAGTTATATCTATTTGTGACGACAGTTATGATATGCTAATGGGGAATGATTTTTCCATTCAGCACCGATGGGCACGGAGAATCATTACTCCTCTATTGGATAATCTCTTTTTGGTTGATAATAGAGTGCATGTTTGGTATCAGAAACACTATAAAAAAGGTGTGTGGATGCCTATTATTTCGGATGATATCAAAGCTAGAAGAATATATGAAGCCTTGTTACCGTTGAGCGTGAAAATAAATCGAGATTATGGTCTGGAGGGGTATAAAGTGATTCTTTTTGTGGGTAGACTCGTTGCGTTAAAAAATGTGTCCTCTTTGATAAAGGCATATTCACCATTAAAACAGATGGCTAAATTGGTGATTATTGGTGATGGGGAGTGTAGAGGAGATTTAGAAAAATTAGATAGAAAGTTGGAAACAAAGGCTATTTTTGTGGGAAGAAAAGAAGGGGATGAGTTGTTGGCGTGGTATAATATAGCTGATATTTTTGTTTTACCAAGTGTTCAAGAAGCATTTGGAGCAGTAACGAATGAGGCTTTGCTTGCAGGGTGTTACACTTTAGTTTCAGAGAAAGCGGGTTCTTCTTCTATTATACATTCAGGTTTTAATGGGGAAATTTTTAACCCACACTCTACTATAGAACTGACCCAACTTTTGAAGATTCAAATAAATAAATTGGACTCTAAAGATAATATAAAATTGAAAGATAATTTAATGCCTTATTCTTTTGTAAATATGCTTGATAGAGCATTACAAGGTATAGTTGGTAGTTGAAGATTATTATTGATATCAATTAGTATAATGAAACCTAAAATCCTTTTTATTCTTCATCTTCCTCCACCTATACATGGCGCAGCCATGATGGGGAAATACATTCAAGAAAGTGAGTTGGTAAATTCTTCTTTCGATTGTTTTTGTATAAATTTAGCTACAGCAGGAAGTTTGTCTGATATTGGGCATATAAGTTTAAAAAAGCTGTTGAAGTATTTCTTTCTTCTAAAGCATATTTCTCACGTTGTAAGAGAAATCCGTCCCGAATTGGTTTATATCACTCCGAATGCCGGAGGAAAAGCCTTTTTTAAAGACTTTATTGTAGTGCAGATGCTGAAAAGTATGGGGTGCAAAGTCATAGCTCATTATCACAATAAAGGCGTTTCGGTTTATCAGAGTAAATGGGTTTATAACTTCTTTTATAAACGTTTTTTCAGCAATCTGAAAGTAATTCTGTTGGCAGAGAATCTTTATAAAGATATAGCCAAGTATGTAAAAAGAGAAGATGTGTATATTTGTCCGAATGGTATACCAAACTTACGTAAAGGAGAATTTGAAGCAAGACGGAAAAACGAAGTCCCTTATCTACTTTTTCTTTCTAATCTATTGATAAATAAAGGAGTGTTTGTATTACTTGATGCGTTAAGAATATTGAAAGAAAAAGGGTATCTTTTTAATTGTCAGTATGTAGGTGGAGAAACAGCCGAGATTAATGCTGTACAGTTTTCAGAAGAAGTGGATAAACGGGATTTGAATGATAGGGTTGCTTATGTCGGTCGAAAAGTAGGAGAAGAAAAAAATGCTTTTTTTCAACAAGCAGATATATTCATTCTTCCAACAATGAATGAGTGTTTCCCTTTGGTCATTTTAGAAGCCATGGAATATAAATTGCCGGTCATCTCAACCAATGAAGGCGGCATCCCCGATATGGTGAAAGATGGAGAAAATGGCTTGATTTGTGAAAAGCAGAATCCGGTTTCGTTGGCTGATTGTATTGCGAAGTTGTTGGATGATGAGGAATTAAGAGTTAAAATGGGAAGTGCCGGTCATGAGAAATTCTGTCGGGAGTTTACTTTGGATAAATTTGAAAATAGAATGAGAGACATACTAAATCAAAATCTGTTTTCATCCTGACATTAGTAAATAAGAGGAGGAACTATCAATTCTTATATTACTTTCTTGTTTGAAAGAATAAGAATCCGTATATTTGCTATCGAAGAATGATGTATGGATATGAAAACGACTTCCGAATATATGGCATTATTGCGTAAGTACATGGTTGAGAATGCTCATAAGTATGGCATTATGCGCATGGGAATCTTCGGTTCGGTTGCACGTGGCGAGCAAACCGAAGATAGTGATGTGGATGTATGTGTGGAATTGCAAACTCCCAGTATGTTTTGTCTGGTCCATATAAAGGACGAGCTTCAGCATTTGTTTGGTTGTGCCGTTGATATTGTCAGATTGCGTGAAGATATGGACAAGTTGCTGAAACAAAATATAATGGAGGAAGGAATATATGCATAAGAAGGATATGGTTGATGCCATGTTGGGCAAAATAGAACAGGCTATTATTCGTATATTAAATAATTCCCAGTCTATTGATTCGTACCATTATTACTTGATTACTCCGGCTGGTATGGAACGGTTGGAAAGTACTTGTATGCTTTTAATGGCTGTTGGTGAAGGCATTAAAGGTGTAGATAAAATGACAAATAAAAATCTTCTTGTTCATTATCCGGAAATAGATTGGAAGGGTGTCATGGGAATGAGGGATATTATTGCCCATCATTATTTTGATTTAGATGCAGCGGTTGTCTTTGAGGTGGTAAAAAATAACCTTCCTTCCATGTTGACAATCATCAAAAAGATGAGGACAGAGCTCCCGCTTCATGAAATTTAGAATCTTGTTATATGTAGACTTCATAGCCTAACTTGGCGATGTGTAAACAACCAGTAGCGCATCCACAATCTCACTCCAGCATTCTTTGTCCAGCATAAAATAAGGAATGCTTTCCGCTTCGCCTTCCATCCGTACAAACAAATGTCGCATGGTGTCTGTCGGGGCATATTCGTAAAATTCCAGTTCCTCCACCCGGTATCCTTTCGCACGGACCCGGGCAATAACTTCTTGCCGCTCCTTGTCGGACAGGTTTCTGCCTATCTCGTAAAGGGAGTGTAAAGCATTGCTGTATCCGGTGTGGATGCGGTCATGAATAGATGGAAAATCTTTTAATCGGCTCATGGCGTTCGCTGTTGGGCCACAAAAATAATATAATATTTTAGAACTGCCATATTCATGTTATTGAAGTTGACAAATTTGTTCCTGGTGGAAAATCGCCAGGGGTTGGCCGTTTTGCCGGAAGGCAAACTCCTGATCAATACCATCAACGCCCATTCCTACAACACCGCCCAAAAAGACAGGTTATTTGCCGAAGCTTTGCAGCGGGGGGATGTGTTGATCCCTGACGGGGCAAGCATCGTGAAGGCGTGTCGTTGGCTGAATGCCAAATCCAAACCTGCGGGGCGCATTGCCGGCTGGGATTTGTTCGAATTTGAAATGAACAAGCTGAATCGGAAGGGAGGAAAATGTTTTTTCATGGGCAGCAGCGAAAAGGTGCTGGCATTGATCAAACGGCGTGCAGCGGTGGATTTCCCTCACATCGAAGTGGAAACCTATTCGCCACCCTATAAGCCGGAGTTCTCGGAAGAGGATAACCGGGCGATAGTCGAAGCTATCAACAAGGCAAATCCAGATTTGCTCTGGATAGGGATGACTGCCCCCAAACAGGAGAAATGGGCGTACACGCATTGGAATGAATTAAAAATCCATTGCCATTGCGGAACGATAGGTGCCGTTTTCGATTTTTATGCTGGAACGGTAAAGCGTGCTCCCGCCTGGTGGCAGAGGCATTCTTTGGAATGGTGTTACCGGTTGTTGAAAGAACCCCGCCGGATGTGGAAACGTTACATTATCGGCAATCTGTTGTTCATGTGGAATATATGTAAGGAGTAGCTTGATGAAAAGAATCTTATTGCTTGTTTTTTGGTGTAGTGCTTCCTTATGGGCCGATGCCCAGGCATTGCTGGGAACTACCGGACTGCTTCATGCTCCCACGGCTGATATGCAGCGTGATAAAACTTTTCTGTTTGGTGGAAACTATTTGAATACTCATCCGTTATCCACCCATTTTCGTAGCAGTGAAGTGGGGTATACCTTCAATTATTACATTAATATTACTATTTTCCCTTGGCTGGAGGTGTCGTATATCTGTACATTGGTACATGCGGATCATGGCTCTACTTATTTCCCGGAACAGTCTTGGGGAAAATTCACGAATCAGGACCGGGCTTTCAGTGCGCGTCTGCGCCTTTGGAAAGAAGGGTGGTGGAAGGAGTGGACACCGCAAATAGTCCTTGGTCTGGACGATCCCACTTCTCATGCCGATCATGGCGGTGGTGAACTGGTGTCCGGTAATACAAGCGGTTCCAATAATTACGCAACACGTTATTATCTGGCTGTAACCAAACATTTGGATGTTCAGAATATAGGTGAATGGGGTATTCATGCCGCATTTGTATATGGTAATGCCAAAGGTATAGAGCATTATAAACGTCCTTCATTCGGCACAAACTTCCGTTTTCAGTTACTCGGTGACCAGCCTTTGATTAAAGTTGTAAATAATCTTAACCTGATGGCCGAATATGACGCCCGCACAGTGAACATCGGGGCGCACTACCAGCTTTGGAAAGACCACATCAACTTGATTGCCGAACTGAACAACGGGAAATACTTCTCCGGTGGCATTTACTTCAAAATCCATCTGAAATGATAAAAAGATTATCCGATTAGGATCTCCGGAATAGATTTTACTCTACAACATTTTGAACATCGGGTGTAAGGGAGATATTGTTGCAAGATTTATCGAGTCGTATTTCATAGGCGTTAATTAATGAGAAACATTTTGGATATTATCATTATAAATTCTATATTCGCATAGAATTTATAACCGATATAATTATGGAAACTACAGTATTCAACCCCATACAGAGGCATTTGTTGGAAATGTTTTCTTACGATAAATCTCAGGAAGGTCTGGAAGAATTGAAAGAGGTGCTCTTTCAATATTATTCCAAACGGATGAATACAAAGTTGGATGAACTTTGGGATAAGGGAATTCTTGACCAGAAAAAGCTGGATGAAATAGCTGAAATGGATATCCATTCATTAAAATAACGTCAATGGCTAAGTTGGTTCTTGATACGAATTGTCTTATTCAAAGCATTCCCCAAAGGAGTCGTTACCATGTCTTGTGGCAATCCTTTGTGGACGGAACGAACAAGCTCTGTGTATCCAATGAAATATTGGAGGAATATATAGAAATTCTGCAAAGACTTACCGACAATGAAACGGCGGAATATGTGGTGAAAACCATATTGAACAGTCCGTTTGTTGAATTGATAACTCCATTCTATCACTTTAATCTGATTACAGTTGATCCTGATGACAATAAGTTTGTGGATTGTGCCATTTCGGCCAATGCGCACTACATTGTTACTAACGACCATCATTATGATGTGCTGAAAGATATAGATTTTCCCAAAGTGAATGTTGTAAATATTCAGCAATTCTGTATTTATCTGTCACAAGAAAAATAATTTTTGAGTAAAAAGGAGGATTTATAGTTGGAAATAAAATAACTATAACTCCATGCATCCTGGGTGTAAAAAACCGCCATAGAGGCAGTCTCCATACAGAGGCGCTCTATGGCGGTTTCCCGTTTCTCCACGTTTACCGGGGAAAATTCCCGTTTCCGGGAAGCCGGGAGGTTACTCTTCCATTTTGAGCTTGCCCAGTTCTTTCAGGATGTGCTCCATGGCTTCTTTGTAAACCTCCGGTTTCTCCTTTTCCATCCATTTCATCAGTTTGAAGTAAGAATTTGGAGTCACAATCTTTCCGTCTCGAATTTTGGTGGCGGTGGATCGGCCTATTGCACCTTTGTCGTTCAAGTTGCTGGGGTTTAAATCGCTTCTTCGCACGGCATTACTGATGCAAGTGCTGATGATCTCAAATTTTTTTCATGTTACTAAAAATTAAATTGTTAAATAATAATTTGTAAGTAGCTATGATTATGCTATTTACAAAATGTCTCGGCAAAGATAGGAAATATTTATTAACAATTGCCTGTTTTTGTGAGCAACGCCCTATTTATATTTTGCGTTCCTTTGCGTTATATTTATACTAACACACAAAAGAAATGGATTATACAGAGCAGTTTATCCGGCTGAATTGCAGCTTGATGTCGGATTACAAAATGATGAAGCTGAATGCCGACATGAAATGCATGGGGCTGGGGTTGTATCTTGAAACGATATTGTTTCTGCGAAAACAGCAGGAATACAAACATGATTTTAACGAACTGGATTTGCTGGCCGATCAGTGGGGAGCTACCGTGGAAAATCTGCAACATCTTATTAAGGACTTCGATTTGTTTCTCATTACAGAGGACGGGTATTTCCGATGTCTGTATCTGGACGAGGTGATGGGATATCAGAGCAAACTTTCCGAGCAACGTGCCGCTGCCGGCAGTAAGGGAGGGAGAAGCAGTAAGAAAAGTACGGTGAAAGCATCTGCAAAAGCAACTGCGTCTACAATAGGAAGGGGCAGAATCAACGAAGGGAAAAACGGTGATACATCTTGCATGGATCGTAACGAGGAAATCTACATGAAAAGTAATGATGCGCCCTGCGTGTATGATAACGGGGAAGCCTACCTGAAAAGCGATGATACACCTTGCGTGGATTGTAACGGGGAAGTCTACATGAAAAACGGTGATACGTCCTGCATGGATCGTAACGAGGAAATCTATACGAAAAGCGATGATACGCCCTGCATGGATAATAACGGGGAAATCTACACGAAAAGTAATGATGCGCCCTGCATGGATAATAACGGGGAAGCCTACCTGAAAAGCGATGATATATCTTGTGTGAATAATAACGGGGAAGCCTACATGAAAAGCGATGATACATCTTGCATGGATAATAACAAGGAAGTCTACCTGAAAAGCAGTGGTGCACCCAGTATGGATAGCAAGGAGAGAATTTATATGGAAAGCAGGAATGTAGATAGTAACAAGACTGTCTGCATGGAGAGCAGCAAGCCAATCCATTCGGATTATAATAAGGAAATCTACAAGGAAAACAGCACGGAAAGCAACGTGAAAAGTAGTGCGGAAAGTATGAAAAATACGACTGCAAAAAATACAAATGAAAATTCAGTCAAAAATGTGATTCAAAGTGTTGATAATGAGTGCTATGGAAAGAATTTGCAAGCAAGCTTTAAGCAAAGCTTTATAAGAGAAGAAAAGAATAGAGGAGAGAAGAAAAAGAAAGATGATGTAGACATCATAGAAACAAACGGCAGCATCGACGACGACATGAAATTTTGTTCCGGAAAAAAGAGCGGAGAGATGTTGCGATGGGAGTGTTATATCAATGAAGCTTTCAAAGTTCAAAGTTGGGTGGAAATTGTGGGAATGATGTCGGGGTTGAAAGGAGACTTTCTGAACAATCTTCCCTTTATTCGTTCCATGTTTAAAAAACATGTTGTGGTTCAAGGAAGTACGGAACGCATTACTTCCGTATCCGAAGCGCAAGCCTATTTTGCTAATTATATCCGTCCGGGAAAGCCCACCCGTCTTTTTCTGGAAGAAAAGCTGAAAGAAAGAAGCCGGATGCAGAATGAATCGACTTCGCTCTCGCCCTACGAAACGTACAATCCGCTGACCGGCGAACGTTCGTATTGCGGAGTTCCTCTTCCTGCCGATGCACCCCCGCGCCCCAACGGACGTGCCACCTGGGATAACCTGAAACAGAGCTGGATATGACGCGCGAAGAACATGCAGATTATGTGCGGTGGCTGAAAAGCCTGCCGCGCAGAAAGGACCATTTCCGTATGCCTTGTCCCGAATGTTCCGCAACGCGAAGCAATCCCAAAGATCCTTCGTTCAGTGTGCATATCACCCGTGAAGGGGGATGGGCGAAATGCTTTCATTGTGATTTCGCCATAGCGTGGAACGAGGACGAGATGTGGAAAAGAGAACAGAAACAACAAGACCGGGAACGGCAGAAACAGCAGAAGGATGCACCGCAGCACCGCAACACGTCGCAGCACCACGATACAGCACCGCAGTACCGCAACACGTCGCAGCACCACGATGCAGCATCGCAGCACCGTAACACGTCGCAGCACCACGATACAGCACCGCAGCACCATAACACGTCGCAACGCAAGCCTCACATCCCCCTGCAACCGCCTGTACATTACGTATGCCCGGTAATCAATAAAAACAAACAAATTATGAATGGAGAAATGATGGAATACATGGTCGGCAGACGAGGTATTCCGATGGACGTCCTGACAAGGATGAAGATAGAGGAACGCTTGGAATTCCTGCCGCAGACCGGCAAGGAAGAAGCTTGCATCTGCTTCCCTTACCTGGAGGACGGAGTAATGAAAAACATGAAATTCCGGGATGCCGCAAAGCATTTCAAGATGGTGAAAGGAGCCGAACTGATTCCTTGGAACATAGACGCCATAAAAGGGAAGGAAAAGTGCTACATCACCGAAGGCGAGATAGATGCCCTCAGCCTGATAGCCGCAGGACTGGAAGAGGTGGTGTCCGTACCCAACGGAGCCGGAGGCGCGAACCTTCAGTGGCTGGACCGCTTCGTGGAGTCGCACTTCGATGACAAGACGGAAATCATCCTGGCCATGGATACCGACAAGCGCGGAGTGGAGTTGCGCGATGAACTGGTGCGCCGCCTGGGCGTGGACCGCTGCAAGGTGGTGGCCTGGGGGGAAGGCTGCAAGGATGCCAACGAGTATCTGTTGAAGTACGATCTTCCGAGGCTCCGCCAGCAGGTGGAGCAGGCGGCGGAAATCCCGTTGGAAGGAGTCTTCTGCCCCATGGACGAATGGGATACGCTGATGGATATTTATTACAACGGAATGCCGGAGGGAGCCGATACGGGACTGGAGAATCTGGACCGGCTGATCAAGTTCGAGCGTGGTTTTGTGCTCACGGTCACAGGCGTTCCCGGTAGCGGAAAAAGCGAGTTTGTGGACGAAATTGCCATGCGCCTGCTCCTGCGCCACGATTGGAAGGTGGGCTATTTCAGCCCGGAGAATACCCCGCTGGCCTATCACTACCGCAAGCTGATACGCCGCGTGGTGGGCAAGCGTTTCGAACACAAGGGGATGCCGTTGCCGGAAGCCGGACAGGCCATCCGTTACCTGGCACAGAGTGTCTTCTCCATTATGCCGAAAGAGGACTTCTCGGTAGAGAGTGTGCTCCGCATTGCCGCCCAACTGGTGAGCCGGAAAGGAGTGAAGGTGCTGGTGGTGGACCCCTTCAACCGCTTCGAGCATCAGATTCCCGACTGGGAGACGGAAACGCAGTACATCAGTCGCATCTTCGACGAGTTCTCCAATTTTGCCGTGAAGCACAAGGTGTTGCTCATTTTGGTGGCGCACCCCACCAAGTTGCGCCGCGAACCGGGAAGCAAACGCTGGCCTGTGCCCACGCTGTATGATATCAACGGCTCGGCGGCCTTTTTCAACAAGACGGATTATGGAATGGTGGTAGACCGTAACGATGAACTGGGGCAGGTGCTGGTGCGTGTGGCCAAGGTACGTTTCGACCATCTGGGCGGACCGGGAGATGCTTTTTTCGCCTTCAGCACTTACAACGGACGCTACACGCCTACCGAGGAGAGGACCTTGGATCATAATCCGCCCGAACCGAAGTGGGAGCATACCAATTTCCTGACAGAGAAGCTGAAGCCCGAACAGCAGGGCCTGGGGTTTAATGAGGGGGAATGAAGTAGTTGAATGTTGCTGTTCCTGAATAACTTGGGGATAGGAGAAGGGAGATGTCAAAACAAAAAGGACAGTCCCGAAAAGTTACAGATAGTAATTATAACACGTGAAAGGATCGTATCAAGCTCTGTATGGAGTAATGATACGACCCTTTCTTTAGTCTTTTAGGA
>ENA-OYZL01000655-OYZL01000655.1-human-gut-metagenome-genome-assembly--contig:-NODE-655-length-15232-cov-6.382553_pt1 | contig 15232 bp, 14 predicted proteins | sample MGYA00243292_ERZ653479 | MGnify/ENA primary metagenome ERZ653479 (study PRJEB26926, sample SAMN06165116) | human gut metagenome | biome: ENVO:00009003; feature: ENVO:2100002; material: ENVO:00002003... | reverse complement strand
GAGATGTAGAGAGGTCTCGTGGGCTCGGAGATGTGTATAAGAGACAGGGACATCAACACCTCCTACACCATCTACAACCTTATGACCGAGCAGAAGATGAAGGGCGTCGCCGTCATCTTCGTCGGCGAGGATCTGGACGTGCTGCTTGAACTGTGCGACCGCATCCTCGTGCTCTGCGGCGGCAAGGTCAGCGGCATCGTCCCCGGCCGCGGCGCCACGAAGCGCGACGTCGGCATGATGATGACGCAGTTGGGAGGGAACGAAGCCCATGCATAACAAAGTCCGGGAACCGCTGTTCCACATCGTCAAGCGCGACACGCTGCCCTGGTATCAGGCCTGGGGCATCCGCGCGGTCGCCATCGTGCTGGCGCTGCTGCTGTGCGCGCTCATCACGACGCTGTGCACCCACCTCAACCCCATCAAGGTGTTCGGCACCATGTTCAGCGGCGCGTTCGGCTCGCCGCGCAAGATCTGGATCCTGGGGCAGAACCTCGCCATCCTGCTGTGCATTTCGCTGGCCGTGACGCCCGCGTTCAAGATGCGCTTCTGGAACATCGGCGCCGAGGGCCAGGTCCTCATCGGCTGTCTGGCCTCCACCACCTGCATGATCTGCCTGGGCGGCAAGATGCCCAACTGGCTGCTGCTGGTGGTCATGACCATCGCGTCCCTGGCCGCAGGCGCTCTGTGGGGCTTCCTGCCCGGCTTCTTCAAGGCCAAGTGGAACACCAACGAGACCCTGTTCACCCTGATGATGAACTATATCGCCACCCAGCTGGTGGCCTACTTCATCATCATCTGGGAGGTTCCCAAGGGCTCCGGCAAGATCGGCATCATCAACCAGGACACCCAGGCCGGCTGGCTGCCCACCATCGGCAACCAGAAGTACCTGCTGGCCATTCTGGTGGTGGCCATTCTCACGGGCCTGATGTACATCTATCTGAACTACAGCAAGCACGGCTATGAGATCGCCGTGGTGGGCGAAAGCCGCCGCACCGCCAGCTATGCCGGCATCAAGGTGGACCGGGTCATCATCCGGACCATGGCCCTGTCCGGCGCCCTGTGCGGCCTGATCGGCCTGCTGCTGACCTCCAGCACCGACCACACCATGACCACCACCATCGTGGACGGCCGGGGCTTCACCGCCGTCATGGTGTCCTGGATGGCCAAGTTCAACCCCGTTATCATGATCTTCGTGTCCCTGCTGCTGGTGGTCCTCAGCCGCGGCGCCAGCGAGATCTCCACGGCCTTCGGCCTGAACCGCTCCTTCTCCGATATTCTGACGGGCATCATCCTGTTCTTCATCATCGGCTGCGAGTTCTTCATCAACTACAAGGTCCAGTTCCGTTCTTCCGGAAAGAAGGAGGCGTGAGAAAATGAATTTTGATATTGTATCCTTCATCCCCCGCGCGGTCATGCAGGGTATCCCCCTGCTGTACGGCAGCACCGGCGAGATCCTCACCGAGAAGTCCGGCAATCTGAACCTGGGTATCCCCGGCATCATGTATGTGGGCGGTATCTGCGGCGTCATCGGCGCGTTCTTCTATGAGCAGGCCGTGCCCGCCGACCAGATGAGCGGCTTTTTGGCCATTCTGATCCCCATGCTGTGCTCCCTGCTGGGCTCTCTGCTGATGGGCCTGCTGTACTGCTTCCTAACGGTGACCCTGCGGGCCAACCAGAACGTTACCGGCCTGACCATGACCACCTTCGGCGTGGGCATCGGCAACTTCTTCGGCGGCTCCCTGATCAAGCTCACCGGCAGCGAGGTTCCCTCCATCGCCCTGTCCGCCACCAGCGGCTATTTTGCCAAGTCCCTGCCCTTTGCCAAGAGTCTGGGCTGGTTCGGCCAGATCTTCCTGTCCTATGGCTTCCTGGCGTATCTGGCCATTATCCTGGCCCTGCTGTCCTCCTATTTCCTGAAGCACACCCGCCCCGGCCTGCACCTGCGCTCCGTGGGCGAAAGCGCCTCCACCGCCGACGCCGCCGGCATCAACGTCACCCGGTATAAGTACCTGGCCACCTGCGTGGGCAGCATGATCGCCGGTCTCGGCGGCCTGTACTACGTGATGGACTACGCCAGCGGCGTGTGGTCCAACAACGCCTTCGGCGACCGCGGCTGGCTGGCCATCGCCCTGGTGATCTTCACCATCTGGCGTCCCAATGTCAGCGTCCTGGCCTCCATCCTGTTCGGCGGCCTGTACATTCTGTATCTGTATATCCCCACCGGCAGCCAGATGGCCGTGAAGGAGCTGTACAAGATGCTGCCGTATGTGGTCACCGTGGTGGTGCTGGTGATCTCCAGCCTGCGCAACAACATGGAAAAGCAGCCTCCTGCAAGCCTGGGCCTCAGCTATTTCCGAGAGGAACGGTAAGGCTTTCGTCATCCGGCGTCTGTCTGCTGCTTTTCCCCCGCAGCGCAGCTGCGTCCCAAGCGTTTTGCGCAGCAAAACCTTGCCGCAGGGCGGATTCATTCCGCCCGGAGGAAAATGAAATCCGGGTTCCCTGTCCGGCCAAGGCCGGACAGGGAATCAAAGCAGCCTCCTGCAAGTCTGGGCCTCAGCTACTTCCGCGAGGAGCGGTAAGCTGCCGGTCCCTGAGTCGGCTCCCCTGCTGCTTTTCCCCCGCGGCGCAGCCGCGTCCCAAGCGTTTTGCCCAGCAAAACCTTGCCGAAGGGCGGATTCACTCCGCCCGTGTCCGCAGCGCTTTGATGGAGCCGCTCCCCAGCGGAGAATGTCCCATTAAGGATTTTTGACAAGCCAAGGCCGGCAGGTCATTGACCTGCCGGCCTTGGCTTGTTTCGTTTCCCGGCTCTCCGGCGCACATGTGCCGGAGAGCCTTTTATAACAGCCTGTGCAGAAGCACTTCCGGTCTGTTTATTCGCCCATGAGCTTCCGCCGCTTCAGCAGGAGCATCACAGCGCCTGCGGCAGCCGCCATCATCGCGCCGCTCAGCAGGAAGATGGGGAACCCGTCGCCGGTCTGGACACTGTTTTCGATCCAGCGGGCCGTCAGGGTCGTGTCACCCTTGACGCTGTACACGCTGGAGGCGTCGTAGCGGTTGCCGTCCTTGTCGTACCAGCCGCCGAAGGTATAGCCCTCCCGGGTGGGTACGGGCAGGGCGCCCACAGCCTGACCGTATACCACCGCCAGAGCAGAGGGCTCCACCTTGCCGCCATTGGCGTTCAAGGTAATGGTGAAGGTGCTGTCCTCCTGACCCCAGCGGGCGGTGAGGGTCACACCATCGGCTGTGCTGTAGACGGTGGAAGCATCATAGCGGCTGCCCGCCTCGTCGAACCAGCCCAGGAACACATAGCCCTCCCGGGTAGGTGTGGGCAGGGCGCCCACGGCCTGGCCGAAGGTCACCTGGACCAGGGCCACGTCGGTGACGCCGCCGTTGGCGTCCAGAGTGATCTCGTAGATATTGGCGGTCCAGCGGGCAGTGAGGGTGGCGTCTCCGGCGATGGCATATACGGTGTCCTCGGTGTACTGCGCACCGTTTTCGTCATACCAGCCGTCGAAGGTATAGCCCTCACGGACAGGCACAGGCAGCTGGCCCACAGCCATGCCGTACTGGACGCTGACGGAGTCGGGCTTCACCGTGCCGCCGTTGGCGTCCAGAGTCACGGTATAGCCCTGACCAGGCAATACCTCCACCACGCAGTAGGCGGTGACGCTGGTGTTGATATCGGTGGACACCTTGATGTAAGCGTAGCCGGGCTTGTGGGCGGTGACAACGCCGTTTTCATCCACGGTGGCTACCTCGGGGTTGAAGGAGGTCCAGGTCAGCGCGGCGTCCTCCGCCCGGGTGGGGGTAGGAGTCAGCGTCGCGTTCAGCGCCAGAGTCTCCAGGGGATGCAGGGTGGCCCGGGTATCATCCAGGCGCAGGGTATTGGCCTGCACCGGCAGGCAGACCACGGCGAAGTTCACATGATACTGCCCGTCCTTGGTGGTGGCAGTCAGATAGCTGACGCCGGGCTCCGAGGGGGTGTAATAGGCAACGTTCTTGCGGGTGCCGTTAACGTTGACGTCCTCGGCGGTCTCCAGCTTGCCGCCGCCCTCTGTCACCGTCCAGTTGAAGGGACCGTAGGTGCTGTCGGGACGGTCATAGGGGACGCCGGAGAGGGCACCCGCCGGATTACCGGCCTTCTCCGTGCCGTCTGCCCGGATCACCACCGTGGTGGAGGAGCCGTAGGGGGCGGACACGACGATATCGCCGGTGGTACGGTCATAGGTATAGCCATTGTACATGGCGTTTTCCGTCAGCTCATACTCATAGCCGTAATCATAGCGGTAAACCACATGGATGGACTCCGGTAGGGCATAGCCCTCGGTGTTCACCAGTCTGCCGCGCCAGGGCTCGCTGCCGGAGAGGACAAAGTCCGGGCCGTCCAGCACCAGGCCGGTGGCGGCGGTGGTGGGATTGTCGCTGCCGCCGGAAACATACCCCTGGGCCGTGTACAGCTTCACATCGGAGAAGGAGTGGGTCTGGCGGTACCGGGCGATGAGGCTGGCGGTCTCACCGGCGGTGACGTAATAGGTCTGCTCGTTGTAGTAGGCGTCGGACTGCAGGTCCTCCTGGTCGGAGGTCTGATAGACGTCCTCCCAGTCAAAGGTCATGGTCCGGGTAACACCGTTGATGGTGACGTCCAGATGGCCGGTTCCGGAGGGGATCTTGTCCGCGGAGGCCTGATAGTTCAGGTCGATAAGGCCCTCCAGCGCGTCGCTGCTGTTCTGGGAGACGCTGACCAGGCCCGCCCAGTCCTCGTCGTCCTCATATACCAGCCACTGATTCTGATAGATCTCCACATCGGCGGGCTGCAGGTCCACCACCCGGACGGTGATGGCGCCGTTGGGCTTCAGGCCGGAGAAGTGGTCCATGGACAGCTTGAAGTCCTTCACCTCCGTGGAGGATGCCTCCACCGCTATGACGCACAGGGCGGAGTAGGTGCCGTTGGACACGGTGATGATGGCCTGGCCGGGAGCCACAGCCACCACATGACCGAACTCATCCACCGTGGCCACCTCGGGGTTGCTGGAGGTGCGGGTGATGGGCGCCGTGGAGCCGGTGTTGTTGTTCACGCTGAGGTCAAAGCTCTGGCCAGGGTGCAGGCGGGCGGAGGTCTGGGACAGGGTCAGGCCCTGGGAGGCGTCCACCTTGATGGCATAGGTGCGGTCATTGGCCGCATAGTCGCCGCAGGAGAGATACACGTTGCCGGTCCAGTTGTAGCTGCCGCGATACTCCGTCACATCTGCGGTGAAGGTGAAGGTGTGGGTATCGGCGTCATAAATGCTCTGGGAATACAGGGGATTCAGCAGATCGATGTTGTACTCGGTGATTTCCCGGCCGGTGGAGTCGGTATAGGTCCGGCTCACCTGGGCGTGGACCGCCACGGAGGCCAGGGAGCCGTCCTCGTCATAGACGGTGCCCTGCATGTAGGTGCGGCCATCCTTCTGATAGAAGGTCACGGCGTTGTTCTCCAGCTTGGGGGCCTGGGTGTCCACCAGCACGTCGAAGGAGAGCACGTCGCCGGTCTTGTCCATTTTGTGGCCGTTGAAGGTGGGCTCCTTGCCGTCCACGAAGGACTCGAAGTCCGTCACCGGGCGGCCCAGCTCCTCATTGTCCACGGTGTCGCCGTAGTCACCCTCGCCATAGGCGGTAATGGTGTAAACGCACTGGGCGCCGTTGGGCAGGACGTCGCCGTTCAGGTCCGTTCCGTCCCAGGCATCCGTGAAGTAGTAAAGGGACATGGGCAGGACCACGCCGTAGCCGGCCTGATAGACGCTGCGGGGCACATAGGTGTTGAAGGTGCGGAAATAGAGCTCGTTGGTGTTCTTGTTCCGGACCTCGGTGACAAAGAGCTTGGCATCCCGCAGCTGATAGAGCTCAAGGTCGTCAATGGCGTCGAAATAGCCGCTGCCGTCCGGGGAGATGGCAAAGTTCTCCTGGTGGAAAACTGTCTGCTTGCTCTCGGCGGCAATGTCGGTATCAAAGATGTTCTGGCCCAGGTTCAGGAAGTTCACCACTTCCCCGGCGCTGCGGATGGTACTGCCCACCACGTTGACGCCCAGGGTACAGTCGTTGTTCATCACGTTTTCGCCGTCCTGGGGCTCGTCGAACCAGTTGGCGCGGTCCAGGATGGGGGCAGAGGTCCAGTCGCCCAGGAAGGCCAGCAGGGGCATGCCGATCTGAGGCGCGGAGCCGTCGGCGGCGGTGAGGATCACAAAGCCCTCCACATAGCTGCCGTTGGGGAACAGGTCGCGGATGGCGGCGATGTCGGAAGCGGTGAGGGAAACGGTCCGGCTGACCTGTGTGCCGCCGGCGGGCACGCTGACGCTGCCCAGATCCACCTCACGGATCAGCACATCGCTGGCAAGGACCATGGTCTTGCCGTCCTGCTCTGCGGTATCCGGCCGCAGAAGCACGGCCTTCATGCTGTAGCTCAGGGTGTCGCTGCCCAGGTTCTCCACCCGGAAGTCCAGATCATAGCTGCCGCTCCAGCCGGGATCGTCGCCCAGCTCCAGCTTGCCCACCAGCTTGCCGTCCACATCGATGTAGGCAGGGGTGGAAATGGCCGCGGCTGCGTTCACAAGGCCGGCGCCCTGGCGGCGGGGAGAGACGTATACGCCGTTCTCCTGCTGGGGCACGGCGGTGCTCACCAGCAGATGGTTGGTCAGGTCGGCGCTGGCGGCGGCGTCCTGCTGGGGATGCCGGGACTTGACATACTGCTCCACCAGCGCGGCCAGGCCCGCCATATGGGGCGTCGCCATGGAGGTGCCGCTCATCAGACTGTAGGACCCGGTATAGTCATCGTACTTCCCGGCGCCCTCCACATAGCTGCTGTCCATCACGGTGGACCAGATGTTGCCGCCGGGGGCGGTGATCTCGGGCTTCAGCTCCAGTCCGGAGCCGCTGCCCCAGGAGGTGAAGGAGGACATCTGGCCGCCCTCCTCCCAGTCGGACAGCTGGTCCTGCTGGTGAACGGTGATGCGGACCTCCTGCCCGGCGTTCAGCGCATCGATCATGGCCGCGCCGTCCACGCCGGAAATAAAGGCGGAGGTCAGCGAGGTGTTGTCCGTGTTCATGTTGATAAGCGTGGTGGCGGCGGGGTCGCTGTCATAAACCAGCACAGCCAGCACGCCGTAGCTCTCGCCCATGTAGTTGGTGCCGGAGAAGCTGCTGGCATTGTTGATCTTGTCGGCGAAGGAGAGGGTGCTGCCGTCTGCGCTGCCGCGCTTGACCAGGGCAATACCCGTCTTGCCGCCGTTGTAGCCGTTGCTGAATCCGGCGTTGTAGTAGTCCATGTAGGTGCCGTAGCCCGCGTCATACACAACGAAGCTCTGGCTCTCGGGGAACTTCCCCTTCATGGCCACTTCGTTGGGGTCGGAGAAGGGCACGGTATGGCTCTGGCTCTGGTCGTCGGTCCAGCTCAGCACACTCTGCATGTTGATGGTGCTGTTGATGGAGGCCACCGCCAGGTTGGAGGGGTAGACGGCGGGAGAGGACATCATGGAGATATCCGGGTCCTCCGCCAGGTTCAGGCCGCCCCGCTCATTGCCCTGGGCGGGGGAGTTTTCGCTGTTGCCGGCGGCGGTCATCAGGATGACGCCGGCCTGCTCCAGCCGGGCATAAACGCCGTGGATGGCGGTGTCGTCATAGGCAAAGCCGTTGTCGGAGCCCAGAGACAGGTTCACGGCGTCGGCGCCCAGGGTCATGGCGTCCTCCAGGGCGTTGAGAATGGCGCTTTCCGTGGCGCCGGAGTTGCCGCCGTCGGCAAAGACCTTCATCATCATCAGCTGGGCATCGGGGGCTACGCCGGAAAAGAGGACCTCGCCCTCCTGGCTCTGGACAAAGCCCGCCACGGTGCCGGAGACGTGGGTGCCGTGGTTGCTGCCGCTGTTGCGGACGTTGACGTCGCCGCTGATGATCTCGCCGGTATAGGGGTCGGCGTCTCCGGCGTAGTCAAAGGCGAAGGGGACCTTGCGGGTCTTGTACATGGCCTCGTTGGAGGCGGGGCTCAGCCTATTGGCATTGAGCTGGCGGCCGTTCAGGAAGGCCAGCAGGGACTCCTTGGTATAGCGCAGGTCGCTGTTGCTGAGCTGGGAGTAGAAGGAGTCGTCCCGGAAGGCCTCGTGGACCCGGCGCAGACCGGTGACGTTGGCGCCCTCCTCATCGCTCCACCAGCTGGAATACTCCATGTCCAGGCCGGAATCCACCACGGCCACCAGCATTCCCTTGCCGGTGTAGCCCTTGTTCCAGACCTCCTGCAGGTGGACCATGTCATAGCTGTAGCCTGCCACACCGGCATTGGTGGCCGGAGAGGCGGGCTGACTGTAAACATGCTGCACATGGGCGGACTTCACGCCCTTCAGACTGCGGATGGTATCCAGCATGCCATAGGGGGCGCGGACGGCCATGCCGTTAAAGAGCACCGTCCACTGCTCCATCAGCTCAGGGGCGCCGGCAGTGGAGGTGCCCTCCGCCTGGAGAGCGGCGGGCTGGGCCGCCTGGATCTCGGCAAAGACCTTTTTCTGATCCCGGCGAATGGCGGCATCCTGTTTCTCCGCGCGGCCGCCGGCAAGATAGGCGGCGATCTCCGCACCGGCAGAGCTGGTGGAAGCCGTTTTCTTCGCGGCAAAGCCCTCCAGCACGGGAGCGCGCTCCAGCTCCACGAGGATGGTCACCATATCATCGGGCTGATGCCCGGTGGGCTGGGTGGTTTCCGCCGCAGAGTCGTTCTCCGCCATGGCGTCCAGCCGGGGGGTGCCGCTGACCTCCTCCGCCTTCACCACGGTCCCGTCGGGGGCGGCGGCTTCGGCGGCCAGAGCCGTGGGCACCAGGCCCAGCAGCATGACCAGCGTCAGCAGCAGTGCGATCACTCGTTTCATGTTATACATTCCTCCCTTGTGTTGAACTCCCATGTTCTGCATTCTTTATAGGACAATGAATGTTCTATGGTCATGGGATGACTGTCGTTATTATAGCACTTTACCGCGGCGGTGTCAAGCTATGCCGGGTGGAACTTCCGGGTTTTCTCCATTGAAACAGGAGAATAACATGCCGCTTGACAAATCACGTCCCACAAGATATAATAACACTGCGTTATATATAACGCAGTGTTATTATACAAGGATGGTGCTTATGCCGGCAGTCAGAAAAGTTTCAAAGGAACAGATCATCGACGCTGCGGTGGAGGTATTGCGTGACGATGGCTTTTCCGCCATCAATGCCCGCAGCGTCGCCAAAAAACTGGGCTGCTCCACGCAGCCGATCTACTTTTCATTCAAGAACATGGACGAACTGAAGGCCGCGCTGACGCAGCGTGCGATCGAACTGCACACACAGCGCGTGCGGGATTCTCTGCGCGCCCACGAGGGGAGCGACAGCCGCTACAGCAGCTACGGCATGGGCTTCGTCAAATTCGCTGCCGAGGAAAAGCAGCTGTTCCGCTGGCTCTATCTGGAGGGCGAACAGCCAGGGGCATATCAAAGCGATGTTCTGATGCAGGAGGTCATCGGCGTGATCGTCGATGAATTCGGATATGCGGAGGACGTCGCACGCCGCTTTCATCAGGATATGATCTACTTTACCTACGGACTGGCGATTCTCGCCAATACGGATCATCTGCACCTGACGGAGGCAGAGCTGCGTGAGGCGTTCCGCCGGGAGTTCCGCGCGCTGATTGCCATTTATGGAAAGCCCGCAAAGCTGCCTGAATTTGCTGTGAAAGCCGGTGTTGCTTTATGAATCTGAAGGTATCCTTTTCGTGGATCGGGCTTGTGATCTTTGCGCTGCCCATGCGGCACATCTCACCGTGTCGATTCAATCCTTTTGCTGACATTTGCAAAGCGCAAGCAAAACATCGAGATTTTGATCAGGTGACACTGGATGTCTGGACATTCAATGAGTCGGCGCAGAAATTCTATGCGGCAGCAGGCTTTCAGCCCTATCGGTGCTTTTGGGAAAGCCAAACTTGATAAGCACAGGGAGCGATAAAATGAAGCGATCTTTGACTCAAAAATTAGGGCTGCTGGGCGTTGTCAGCTTTCTTTCGTACACGGCGGCGGTCGTGTTTGCGCCGCTGACCTATCCCGGCTATAACTGGATGGCACAGGCTGTCAGCGACCTGAGTGCCGCCAATGCGCCATCGCTGGCACTCTGGAATCAGCTGAGCGCCCTTTACAATGCGTGCGAGGTCGTTTGCGCGACCGTCGTCTGTATCGGCATCCAAGGACAGAAAACCAAGCTGCTCCGTTCGGGCATTTATCTGTTCGCCATCATGGAGTGGATCTCGGCGGTCGGGTATCGGATGTTCCCGCTCAGTAGCAGCGGCTATGCCGGGGCCTTTCAGGATGTGATGCACATGGTCACAACCGCTTTGGTGGTGCTGCTGTCCATCGTATCACTGACCATGATCATCGTCGCAGGAGCCAAGAGCAAAAACTGTCGTTCTTATGGTGTCTGCGCCGCTGTCGCATTGGCCATGATGCTTGTGGGCGCAATGGGTATGAAAATCGTCCCTGCCGAGTATTTCGGCGTGGTCGAGCGTTTCAGCGTGTTTGCTGCAACAGGCTTCAATGCGGCGCTTGGCATTCACCTGTTTTGTATGAAACCAAAAGAAATCAAGGAGTAAACATATATGAGCATCATTCCCTATGTGATCGAACAAACCAGTCGCGGCGAACGTAGCTACGACATTTTTTCCCGGCTCCTCTCCGACCGAATTGTTTTTCTCGGTGAGGAAGTAACGGACGCATCCACCAGTTCCATCGTCGAGCAGATGCTGTTTCTGGAAGCACAAGACCCAGACAAGGATATTCAGTTCTACATCAACAGCCCCGGAGGCTCGGTCACGGCCGGGTTTGCGATTTACGACACCATGCAGTATCTCAAGTGCGACGTGTCCACCATCTGCATCGGTCTGGCCGCGAGCTTCGGCGCTTTCCTGTTAGCAGGCGGCGCAAAGGGCAAGCGGATCGCACTGCCGAATGCGGAAAACATGATCCACCAGCCGCTGATCGCTGGGAACGGCGTACACGGCCCGGTCACGGATATTCAGATCGTGACCGAACAAATGCAGAAAACCAAACAGCGGCTGACCCGCATTCTTTCCGAGAATACGGGAAAAACCTTTGCACAGGTTGCCGCCGATACGGAGCGCGACAACTACATGTCGGCGCAGGAAGCCCTTGCTTACGGGCTGATCGACAAAATTATTGACAAGAGATAAGGAGAAACGCCATGTCAGAAAAGAAGATCACCATTCGTTTGGAAACCAAAGATGACTATCGCAATGTTGAAAACCTGACCCGCGAGGCCTTTTGGAATGTCTACCGCCCCGGCTGCATGGAGTACTATGTGCTGCACTGCTATCGGGATGACCCGGCATTTGTGCCGGAGCTGGACTTCGTCATGGAGCTGGACGGCGAGCTGATCGGGCAGGTCATCTATGTGTGGTCGGAAATCGACTGCGATGACGGAAGAAAGGTGCCGATCATGACCTTCGGCCCCATCGGCATTGCGCCCGCATACAAGCGGCAGGGCTACGGAAAGAAGCTGCTGGACTATTCCATGGAAAAAGCCAAGGAAATGGGTGCAGGAGCACTTGCCATCACCGGCAATATTGACTTTTACGGCAAGTCCGGCTTTGTGCCTGCCAAAATAAAGGGTATCCGCTATGCCGACGACCCTGAAGCGGATTATTTTCTCATCAAGGAGCTGACGCCCGGTTTTTTGGACGGTATCTCCGGCACCTACAAAGACCCAGTGGGATATTTTGTCTGTGAGAAAGACCCGGAGGGCTTTGAACGATTTGAAGCGACTTTTCCGAAGAAGGAAAAGCGGAAGCTGACGGGGCAACTGTTCTGAACAGGAGGAAAAAATGGCATCCGGTAAAGAGTATCTTCATTTCATTCTGGAACAGCTATCCGATCTGGACGATATTTCTTACCGTCCTATGATGGGAGAATTTATCCTCTATTACCGAGGTAAAATCGTCGGTGGAATCTATGATGATCGACTGCTTGTAAAGAAAACAAGATCCGCTCTGGAACTTATGCCTGCGGCAATCTGTGAGCTCCCGTATGAGGGAGCGAAAGAAATGCTGCTGGTGGATGAAGTTGATAGCAAAGTGTTTCTTACAGAGCTCTTTGAGGCAATGTTCGATGAATTGCCATCGCCAAAACGAAAGAACAACGGCATTGGAGGAATAACCGATGAACTATATTCGGATCACAAAAGAAAATATTGACAAGGAACATATCTGCTGCGCCATGTCCGGTAAGCAGAGCGTCGCAAAAAAAGAATGGCTGCGGCAGCGCTTTGATGATGGACTTGTTTTCTATCGCAGCGAAGAACGCGGTAAATGCTTTATCGAATACATTCCGGCTGAAAACGCATGGGTGCCTATTGAGGCAGACGGCTATCTCTACATTGACTGTCTCTGGGTATCCGGTTCCATGAAGGGACACGGATACTCAAATGATCTGCTGGAGGCGTGCATCCGTGATGCCAAGGCGCAGGGGAAGAAAGGTATTTGCATTCTGTGCGCGGAGGGCAGGAAGCGGGAATTTCTTGCTGACCCGAAATTCCTTGCCTACAAAGGGTTCCGTGTGGCAGACATATCCGACTGCGGGATCAATCTCATGTACCTTTCCATTGAACCGACTGCACAGATGCCGAAGTTCCGGGAATGCGCGAAGCATCCGGCGATTGAAGATAACGGTTTTGTTCTGTATTACACCGATCAGTGTCCCTACACCTATTATTGGGTACCAAGGGTGCAGGAGGTGGCGAAGGAACATGGTATCCCGTTCAAGGCCATCCATATCACTGACAAAGAATCTGCACAGAATGTACCCGCACCGGTCACGACCTATGCCCTGTTCCGGGACGGTCAGTTTCTGACACAGAGTATTCAGTCGGATAAAAAATTCCTGGCGCTGGCGGGCTTGTAAAACTGATTGTAGCGAAATGCAAGCATGCGATGCCGTCGAATAGATAGCAGGAGGCAATAACCATTGCAATACGAAAAAGAAATTATCTTAAAGGACGGCGCGAAATGCCTTCTTCGCGGAGCGGGTGAAGCTGATGCCGCCGAAGTGCTCCGCACTTTTGATCTCACGCATGCAGAAACGGACTATTTTCTGACCTATCCGGAGGAAAATTCGTTCACCGTCCAAGAGGAAGCAAAATTTTTGAAGGCGCGCAGCGAAAGCAAAAATGCCATCGAAATTGCGGCGTTCGTTGACGCCAGGATTGCCGGAACAGCGGGCATTGATCCGATTGATGACAAGGAAAAGATTCGCCATCGTGCGGACTTCGGCATCGCCATTGAAAAAGCCTACTGGGGGCGCGGCATCGGGAAGGCTCTTACGCTTGCGTGCATCGAATGCGCGAAGCAAGCGGGATACCTGCAAATAGAGCTGGAGGTCGTAGCAGAGAACGCATCTGCTGTCCGGCTGTATGAATCGGTCGGATTTCAGGAATATGGTCGCAATCCAAGAGGTTTCCGTGCAAGAAGCGGCTGGCAAACGCTTGTTCTTATGAGGCTTGAACTCGATTCTTAAGCACCCCTCGGTTTCATAACCCCGTCGGTGCCTTTCGCAGAAAGGCGGATTATACCTATGAACCTGCCATTGGAAGACCATTTGTACTTTTCCATCCAATCCCTACTTGTATCGTGTCCATTTTAAGAATGTACTGTGCGACACGCCCAATGCGATGGCGGCGGCTCTGGCTGAGAGCTGGCCGCTTTCCCATTTTTGACGCACATCTTCATATGACTCTGGCAAGGGCAGCGGCCTCCGCCCGAACTTCACGCCCCGGGCCTTGGCTGCTGCAATTCCCTCTGCCTGCCGCTTGCGGATCATCTCCCGCTCTGTCTGCGCCACATAGGATAGAATTTGCAGCACCAAGTCGGCGATGAAGGTACCCGTCAAGTCTTGGCCCCGGGCCCGCGTATCCAGCAGAGGCATGTCCAGAACAACGATGTCCACCCGCTTTTCCTTGGTGATGACTCGCCACTGCTCCAGAATCTCCCCATAGTTGCGGCCCAACCGGTCAATACTCTGAATGACCAGCAGATCGCCGGGGTGCAGCTTTTTTACGAGACGCTTGTATCGGGGACGGTCAAAGTCTTTTCCGGACTGCTTGTCCATGTAAATATTCTTTTTGGCGATCCCAAACGCCGTCAGCGCAATCATTTGACGCTGCTCGTTTTGCTCCTTTGACGAGACCCTCGCATAGCCATAGTTCATAATCCGACCTCCAATCCATTGAATGAATAGATTGTAAGCCAGCCGCCAAAATTTCCCGATTAACCCTTTTGAGATAATTATAACTCAAAAGGGTTAATCTTTTCAAGTGCATTCGGATATGCTTTCTCTATAAAAGGAGAAAGTACTATGAATATCGGAGAGGCTGTTAAAGAGAGAATTATAGAGTTATGTCGGGAGCGGGATATTTCCATCAACAAACTGTGCAACATGAGCGGTGTCACGCAATCGACTGTCAATAATATTGTCAGAGGACGCAACAACAGTGCAACGATTTCAACCATCAAAAAGCTATGCGATGGCTTGGGTATCACGATTCAGGAGTTTTTTGCGTCAAATCTGTTTACCGAGTTGGAGCAGGAGATCGAATAATATGGGCGGCGACTGCTACGATGCCGCCGCCGCCTGACGTTATCTCTCCCAATGCTCTTTTTTCTTGGACTGATTTTGCGGAACTGTTCTCTGTTCTTTCTGCCGCCGCATAATGAGTTGTCGCACCTGCCGATCTTCTGTGTCCTCTCCAAGCAGACGCGATGCTTCCTGCTTGGCGCTGAGCAGCACAATAAGAGATGGCTTCTCCTGCATGGTGTCCTCTAATTGCTTTTTGACTGCCTTTTCCAGCGCAGGGCGAATGACCTGCCGTGCTTTGTACAGCTCTACCGGGTCAAAATCCGCAGCCTGCGCTTTCAGTTCAGCGTATTCATCCAAAGCCTTATCCAACTCGGCAGAGTATTTCTGCTCCTGCGCCTCCAGCTTTTTTAGACCGGCCTCCATGGTGGCAATATCCTTGCGGAACGCCTCAGCGCCTGCATCCTCCGCATACTCAAATCTTTGCAAAAGGAGTGCCTTTTCGGAACGGAGTTCTTCCAAATCTTCTGTCAGCTCGGTAATGCAGACAGCCAGCGTTTTGTGGCGTTTCACATGGTATATTGGCAATTCCTTTTTCTCAGCAACCAGCGCTT
>ENA-OYZL01000634-OYZL01000634.1-human-gut-metagenome-genome-assembly--contig:-NODE-634-length-15593-cov-7.636633_pt1 | contig 15593 bp, 11 predicted proteins | sample MGYA00243292_ERZ653479 | MGnify/ENA primary metagenome ERZ653479 (study PRJEB26926, sample SAMN06165116) | human gut metagenome | biome: ENVO:00009003; feature: ENVO:2100002; material: ENVO:00002003... | reverse complement strand
GCGTAAGATCGTCGGCAGCGTCAGATGTGTATAAGAGACAGATCTTCGACCTGTTCTCTATTTAATTGTTCAGAAATATAATCATACGCAATATTGTAAGCAGCATCATGAAGAGTCTTTTGAACTATGTCTTTTGACACATGATTATCCTGTGAACTGTTTGTTCTTGTATGTTCATAGTCAAATTCTGCTTCTGCTCCAAAAAAGCGATAAAACGTACTACTTAACTTTGCAAGTGCTCCAACCTTTGTTTCTTTATTAAATATATTTCCGCTACTGTTTTCGCTTTCATTCATAAATTCTGTAATCAAGCCTTGCTCAGCTTGCGATATGATAGAATTTACTATATCATTATTCAGATATAAGAAATACTTCAAGACACTTCGCCTCCTATTTTGTTAAAGCATTCTTCTGCTATTTTATCAAGCTGTATCCTCAATGTATCAAATGATACATTCAGATTCAGCGTCCTCGCCCCAATACGATTCCCACCGATCACAAACGGCTCACCTTCGGGAAAAACTTCGTCTTCAGTCTTGGCATAAAGCAGCAGCCCCGAAACATTCCCCGTATTCGCCGTGTCCATATTCTTCACATAAGCAAATATCTGATACAGGTGTGCCGACCGCAGAGTTTCTTTTGAATAGCTTTGTGCCATTGACTTGCCGTAATATTTGGCATCAATGATGAGCGTTTTATCGCCATTCTTTAGTACGATATCTGTTTTCATTTTCGGAAGAAACTGTATCATCTGACTGTCAGGTTCTTCCGTGTGATTCCATTCAATGATAGGTGCAGCAGGACGCAGTTCCGGGTGATGTTGCTTGTAATATTCCAATATGAACTTCTCATATAGCCGTTCCATGTGTTCATCAGAGAAAGCAAGCAGCTTGTAACTGCCGTCCTCGGTGGTCTGGAGCATACCGTTCAGCACAAGATAGCAGATATTCAGCAGCAGCTCATAATTGCGGTTGTTCCGCTGGTAGATCAGCCTGTTCCATGCGATATGGTCGGGCTGTATCAGCTTGACATTTCCAAAGAATACACTCACCCGTCTGAGTGCTTGCTTTCTTTCGGGTGCAACATCATCTGCACGAATAAGGCGGTGTATCGTGACTTTCAATATCTGATTATAGAGGTTGTCCTCCGAGAATTCGTCAAAGTCACAGGCGAGTTTTTGTTTGTTCTGCACTTTCAGCCGAACCGTTTCGCCCATGTTCAGCTTGCCACGCATGACAGACAGGTCTTCCTGCATCGGAACATACTCACGGTACAGCCCCTGCTTGACCTGTCGGGAAACACCCTTTTCCAATATCGCCGCAAACAGGTCGTGTATCTTCTCAAACTTCTCGCCTGCGACCTGCTTGTAGTCCTCCTGCTTCAATATCTGAAAGGCGTAGGACAGCATATAATAGATATTCTGTATAAAAATGCCCTTGTCAACGGTCATTTTGATCACCTAACACCTGATAGAGAGCCTTTGTCCATTCATCGACCTTCTTATCGTCATCGAACCAGTACTCCTCGATCAGCGGAATGATCTCATAATACACAACACCACGAACCCACTCGTCATTTATCTCCGATTTATTTTCAGGCGCAAAATAGCTGTGACCGATCTCGAAGCCCTTGCCGAGCGTGCTGTCTTTGCGAATAGTATCGTTAAGTTCTCTGATCTTAGCGATAACAGAGTGATACAGCTCACACTGAATATCCGCCGTATAATCGCCAAAACCGTTCTGATCGGCGTTTTCAAAAGCAGGCTGCATCGTATAAAAGCTGAAACGTCTGCGAAGGGCGTAGTCGATCATAGCAAGGCTTCTGTCTGCGGTGTTCATCATGCCGATGATATGCAGATTTTCGGGAATATAGAAAGCCGTTCCACCGTAAACGAGGTTTAGCTTATGCTTCTCGCCACGCTTATCAGTCTCGATCAGCATCAGCAGTTCACCGAAAATCTTGCTGAGGTTGCCCCGGTTGATCTCGTCAATGATAAAGAAATACGGTTTGTCGGGATTTTCCTTGCATCGGATGCAGAAGTTATAAAACACGCCGCTTTGCAGTTCAAAACCGCCGCTGTCATTCGGGCGGTATCCCATGATGAAATCCTCATAAGAATAGTTCTGGTGGAACTGCACCATACAGATACGATTATCGTTTTTCTTACCAATTATTGAGTATGCAAGCCTCTTCGCAGAGAAGGTCTTGCCGACACCCGGCGCCCCCTGCAGGATGATGTTTTTCTTTCTGAGGACAAGAGAACAGAGCTTGTCGTATTCGGGTTCGGTGAGGAAGACGTCTTTGAGGAAATCTTCTTTTGTGTATTTATGGTCTATCTTCCTTTTGTAATACTTTGAAAGGTCTATTTCGGGGACAGGCTCACCTTTGCGCTTGGCGGTATTGATCTTCACCCATTTCATATGGATAAGTCCTGCCAGCTCCATTGTCATATCAATATTAATTCCAAACTCAGTAAGAGCCCATACACCCTTTGTTCCGCTGCTGATAAATCCCTCGTGAGCGAGATCGTTACGGGCAAAGTCGATCTGATTCAATACACGGCTTGCACCTGTCTTTTCATATGTAACACTAAGTTCTTCCTCGGTGATATCCATAAGCTCAATAACCTTTTCATGAGCTTCTTTTCTGGTAGCACTGCCGCCGAGTTCTTTGATTGCTTGAATCAAAGGAGCAAAATATTTCAGGAATTCCGAATTGGAAGAAGGTAAAAGATCATTTCCTTGATTGTTTTTATCCGTGATTAACGAGTAATAATTTGTTCCATTATCTACACTGCTTATGTAAAACAAGATATTATTTGATTTTTCAGAAATATCCACATCCAAACAATGACGCTTCAATGCAGTATCGACTTTTCCTTTTCTCTCACAATCTTTTGCATCGAACTGATATAGGTTTTCAGCAACAATAGCATCATAGATTTCATCTATGTTCATACTGCGTACATTGCTTTCTAATACTGCTGCAATAGCTTCGTAAATCTTCATAGGTTGGTCTTTAGTAGAAAAGAGGTCATAATTCTGAGGTACATCATTAAATAAAAAGTCATAGAGTGCCTTAGTACGCCAATCATCTTCTTTTGGGAGAGTTATAGTGTTCCTAAATGTGTAGAAATACCACTCTTTTGGCTTAAAAGATGTATCCCAATCCACTTCAAGTATTCTTCCGTCCATATGATTTGCAGTAACAGTGCCGACTATCTTTATTTTCATAACAGATATAGTCGCACCTTTATTATCGAACGGCAACCCTTTTTTCTTCGTATACGATGTCTTTATAGCAATTTTATCGCCAACTTTGACACTGTTTACAGTATCAAGAAACTTATCGGTATATCCGTTCTGCCATATACCTTGTTCAATAAACTCTTCGTCTTGATGAGTATCATCAGAGTCGTTATATGCACCAACAAACCAACACCTTATGTTTTTTGTGGAATTATCGTTTAGTGCATAAAAAACGTCGTTGTCTACTTCACGAGCAATTATGAATTCTTTGTCTCTTGTGGTGAATTTATTATCGACACCTACACAGCTACTACGAATAGTAGAAACGACTACGCTTTGCGGATTTCTTGCATTGAATTTGTACAGGTTATTATCAATGATTTCCTTGTATATCTGCTCAGCTGTCATTCCTTCAGGCTTATCTTTAAGAACGATTTTTATTGCTTCACATACTGTCTTGTCTCTTTTCATAAATCCCACATCTCCTCAAACAAGGTTATTACATATAATTATACCATAGCTTTGTCGAAAAAGCAACCTCAATTCCCCGATTTTACGCTGTTTCCAACTTTGACTCCACCGGAATCAAAGTTCCTCTCACTCCGCTTCAGCTTCCAGACCGTACACAAAACTCATAACGTCCTGCTTCATCTTCTCATAGAAAGCACTCAGTTCCTCATCAGGCAGGCGGTTCTCGGCTTCATACTCATCGAGCTTATCCTGCATCTGCTTTGTGAACACCTTGCGCTGCTGGTCATACTTTTCCACAAGTGCAGGATCATCAAGCACCTCGGCAGGCAGTTTTGTTTTCTGCTGACCAATATAGTTACTGAGTCTTGTGCTGTATACTTTATAAGTGCCGTTCTCTCTTTTGCGCCTTTTGGCATTCTTGACTTCACGCTGATATGCCGCCTGACACTTCTCGCCGTCACAGCATACAGCATTTTTCTTTCCGAGGAATACCTTACCGCAATACTTACACTTGCACACATATAGCTTCATCTTATGAATTGCAAAACTGAAATCATAGAAAAAGTTCACAAGGGCTGTATCGGCTACGGTGTAAATATCGTTACGGTCATTTCCCCGTATGATTATCTTATCAAAACTGAGCCGAAACGCTTTCATGTCGCTCTCAGAGTTGAAGTCGAAGTTCCAGTCATCACGCATGACCTCACGGATATGGTTGAACACATCATTGACATACTCGGTTGACTTCTTCAAGGCACGGGTATTGAAGAATGCTCCTGCCTTGTCTATGTCTGCTCTCGCTTCGGTGAACACATCACGGAGCGTATCGGAATAGTATCTTGTAAAGAAGTTGAAGCTGTTCAGGCGGTTATCGTCAAACCGTTCCAATATCTCACGGAACACCGCACCTCTGCCGTTGATAGCCCCGATAAGCTCATCGGTAAGCTGCTCATAGTCAAGGAAATTGCTCCTGAACTCCGTTATGTCTCTGAATACATCATCAAAGCTGATAACACTGTATGCGTCCTCGGAGATTTTTCCCCATACGCTCTCGTTATCCTCAGTAACAACAAATATCACGTTTTTAGCCTGCTCGTCGATGCGATATAGCAGGATTTTTTTATCTTTGCCCATATTACACTCCTTTTCTATAACGTTCAAGATAGAATACGTTATGATAAAGCCGAAGTAATTAACGCAATTTGCACAGATTATAACGTGATATTATGGATTCGGTAAGTAACGTTATGGTAAAATTGGATTGTCAGGAGAGAACGATACCTGACAGCGGAGCAACATAGCCTATGTTGACCGCCACGAATATAAAGCGCTTTATATAATATATAGAAGAAAGGCGATGATCTATATTGATTAACGACCAGTGGGCAACACCCACACCCCTCCGTCCCGACGGAACGAACCTCCTGCCGTTCCCTGTGAACGCCCTCCCACCTATTATAGGAGACATGGCACAGGCGATAGCGACTACCACATCAACGGACGTTGCAATGGCAGGCACTTCAATACTCTCGGCGGTAAGTTACTGCTTTTCGGGAGTATATCGAATGTCCGCCAAGCGTGACCACAACGATCCGCTTGTGCTTGACACCCTGACCATAGCAGAGCCCAGCTTCAAGAAATCGCCTGTTATGTCGCTGATAAAGCGTCCGTACATTCAGTTCGCACACGACTGGAACGAGAACAACAAGCAGGATATCTTCACTTCTCACGCTGCCCAAACTGGAACATTACCAACCGGAAGTGTACAGCATGGAAGAAGTGGAGACCCTGCTGCAATGTGCCAGAAACACTGCCCTTTATCTGCCGCTGATGATCGAAATTTGTTTGGGTCTGCGGCGTGGAGAACTGCTCGCACTGCGGTGGCATCATGTGGATTTTCAAACCGGCTGTCTTACTGTCGAAGAAAATCTGGTAACTGTCAACAATCAAACGATCACCAAAGCCCCGAAAACACAGAGCGGCAGACGGGAGATTCAGATTCCCGGAACGCTGCTGCGGCTGTTGAAAGACACCAAAGCAGAACGCCACGCCGGACAAAATGATTACATCGTCTGCCAGGAGGACAGCTCTCCCTACAAAAGCGATTCCTTTTCCATGAAGTTTCGGCGATTTCTGAAAGCCAACGATTTGAAGCACATTCGATTTCATGACCTTCGGCATATCAATGCCACGATCATGCTTTCGCTGGGCATCTCTCCCAAGGTCGCACAGGAGCGGTTGGGACATTCCAGCTATCAGATCACCATGGACATTTACAGTCATGTGCTGAAAAAAGTCGAGCAGGAAGCCGCCGACAAGTTGGATGCTGCTCTGTTTGAACAGAACCCTGCATAAGAAAAATACCTGGAATTCCAACAACGGGATTCCAGGTATTTTTTTCGGAAGTGGAAGAATGTTTTATAGAGAGTTTGGGGAAGGGTATCACTTTTTTCACTGGGTGGGGTGGTGAGGAAAGAGATGTTTCCTTTTACAACCATCTTCAATTTTCAGAAAAGGCAGCATTCTAACCTTCAATTTTAATGTCAAAGTCCCACTCCACCAACAAAATTAAAAATGTCGCAGGCATCCAGAACTTTTCGGACGTTTTCAGCCCCGTCCTACTAAAAATAGGCATTCTACCATTTCATGCCGACGGATTCGCCGACGAGTGCAAGCCATTGCCGACCTAGCAGTTTCCAAGTCAACAAAAATGAGCCGAGAAAACTCGACTCACAAGGCCTGACAAAAATCAAGAAATAAGGTACAATAAAAAAGAACATTCAGGCAAATGAGTAATCATTTCTTCCTTTCCGATTACGTCCACTTGCTTGAATGTTCTTTTCATTTTGGAAACGCACGTCACAAATGATACAATGCACACCCGAAAAGCAAAGGGAGTGCGTTCTGCACCCCACTCTCCTCAAATTTTCTGCACCAACTCCGTCCCATCTTTCAAAACAAACATAATTTTTCCATCTCGATGCACCACTGCTTTTTCTACAGCAGCCAGCCACAATTGTGTATCAAATTCCGGCAGCATCCCATTTTGTCCGGTCAATATTCTTTGAAAACCTTGAATCTGTTCTCGTCTTGCCAACCGCTCTGCTCGCTGTTCCTGCAGAGCGGTTTCTTGTTTCTGCAGCGGTTCATATTGTCCCACCAGTGCCTGATACCGCTCCTCATACTTTTCCTGATCTTGCACGATTTCACTGTTCTCCCGAACATATCCCTGCACCTGTTCTGAAATCCGCATTTTCTGCGTTTCCAGTTCCTGCAATTGATACTCCAAATCCGTACAGTCTGTGAGCAGTTCCAGCATTACCTGACAGTTTTCCAGAACTGCTTTCCGCTTTTGCAGCAATTCCTGAACGGCTGCCTGAAACCGCTGCTGTATGACGCTCTCCTGCAAATGGGGTGTCCGGCATTTGCACACCCCTTGGAATTTATGATTGCACTGCCAGATCACCTGCCGGTATTTGCTGTTGGAATGCCAGACCTTTGCCCCGAAGAAATTTCCGCAGTCGCCGCAGACAAGCCGGGCAGCAAATACACTTTTCCCATTGTACTGCCGCCGCAGGTTTTGCCTCCGCAGCAATTCTGCCTGTACCAGTTCAAATTCCTCCGGCACTATGATGGCAGGGTGACTTTCCTCAATGTAGTATTGGGGTACTTCACCCTCATTCACCTTAGATTTTTTCGTGAGGAAATCCACCGTAAATCTCTTTTGCAATAGAGCAGAACCCTTGTATTTTTCATTGGTCAGAATGCTTTTCACTGTACTGGAACACCATTGTTCCTTGCCGGCAGGTGTCGGAATGCCCTGTTCTGTCAATGTTCTCGCAATGCCAGTCGGCGTTTTTCCCTCCATAAACCAACGATAGATGTTCCGAACAATCTCCGCCTCCTCCGGCACAATTTCCGGCAAGCCATCTGCTCCTTTTCGATAGCCTAGAAAATGCTTGTACGGCAGGCTGACCTTGCCGTCCGCCATTCGCTTTCGCTGTCCCCAAGTTACATTCTCCGAAATAGAACGGCTCTCCTCCTGTGCCAGACTGGACATGATGGTGATCAGCAGCTCGCCCTTGGAATCCAGCGTGTAGATGTTTTCTTTCTCAAAAAACACCTCCACGCCTTTTTCTTTCAGCTTTCGCACAGTCGTCAAAGAATCTACGGTGTTTCGTGCAAACCGGCTGACTGACTTGGTGACAATCAAATCGATCTTGCCGTCCAGAGCATCTGCCACCATGCGATTGAAACCGTCCCGATGTTTGGTATTCAGGGCAGAAATGCCCTCATCGGTATAGACTGCAACAAACTCCCAGTCTGCCCGTTCCTGAATGTACTTGGTGTAGCGATCTACCTGTGCAGCATAAGAGGTCTGCTGCTCCTCAGAATCCGTGGAAACTCTGGCATAGGCTGCCACTCTGCGTTTCTGCACCTTGGTTTCCGGTAAATGCGTTATGGGATGAAACTTTGCCGGTATTTTTAGGACTGTCGCCATTTTTTCTGCCTCGCTTTCTCTCGCATTTCCGCCGTCCAGCTTTCCGAACGGGAACGGTCTTTCCAAGATACAGTTTGTTCCGTTCCGTCTGAAAAGCAAAATTGCAGTTCATTGGGTGCAGGAATCTGAATCTGTTCGATTTGTTCCGCAAATCGCTCCGCATCAAATTCCGATATTTCCAAAACATCACAGCAGGCAGAAATCAGCGTATTTTCCGGAATCTGTTTTGCTGTTGGACAGTATTTTTTCCCTTTGGTGTTGTAAGTGGAACAAATCCAGACCACACCGGTCACAGTCGTTTTTCTGCGGTAATACTTGCCGCAGCAGGCACATCGTATTTTCTGCGTAAATGGATATCGGTTTGTGGTACAGGAACCGGCATATTTTTTCTGTCGTTCCGCCATTTGTTTCTGCACCGCATCAAACTGTTCCTGCGAAATGATGGCTTCATGCGAACCGGCAACAAAATACTGCGGAAGCTGTCCGATGTTAGCCACCTTTTTCTTGGTAATGTGATTTTCCCGAAAACTTTTTTGCAGCAACAGGTTTCCGGTGTACTTTTCATTGCGGAGCGTTCGCCTTACGTCCTCTGTCGTCCATGCACAGCCACGCACCGTGCATATCTGCTGTTCGTTCAGTTTCTTGGCAATTGCCAGCTTACCCATGCCAGACAGATAATATAGAAAAATCATTCTAACGATTTCTGCCTCCTCCGGTACGATTTCCAGTTTTCCGAATTTGGTTCGCCGATATCCCAGCATTCGCATACTCCCGACTTTTCCCTGTTCAAAGTCCTTTCGCATCTGCCATTTTTTGTTCTCGCTGGCAGAATAGCTTTCCTCCTGTGCGTAAGATGCCAGAATGGAAAGCATCAGCTCGCCGTCTGAACTCATGGAATGAATCCGCTGTTCCTCGAAATAGACATCAACGCCCAGTGTTTTCAGTTCCCGTACCGTTTCCAGCAGGGTGACCGTGTTTCGTGCAAAACGGGAAATGGACTTTGTCAGAATCAAGTCGATTTCTCCACGCCGGCATCGGTTCAGCAGCTTTTGAAATTCCGCCCGATTTTCCTTTGTTCCCGTCAATGCCTCGTCTGCATAAACGCCGCAGAACAGCCACTCCGGATTGCTCTGGATCAGCTGATTGTAATAGCTGACCTGTGCTGACAGAGAATGGAGCATGGCATCCTTTCCGCTGGACACTCTGGCATAGGCTGCCGTCCGTTTCAACAGGAACGGCTTTTTCTGTGGAAATGCAACTTTTTGTATCACTCGTGCCGTGATAATCTCCCCCTTTCCGATGACATATTACCGTACGATCGGGCAGGAGTCAAGGAATATACTGCACAAAGATATGCCGGAACGTTCGGCAATTATGGTGTTGATTTTTTGGAATTCCTCCGGCATGACCAATCCAGCACGCATCCAGCTTTTCAAAATCGAAACTGTGGTTTGATACGTAATGATCTTATGGTAATGTTCTTTTTCCATGAGTCATTTCCTTTCTGTACTTCCCATAGCAAAGACGGGAACAATATTTTCGGTGCGAACTGGGATAGGCAAAAAACGGCTCTTTGCAAATAGGGCAGAGCTGCTGTAATTTGCCGTTCCTCGATACAGCATGGTGATTCCACCAAGTGTTGTGGCATTGTGTGGAACAGAATCGTTTCGGCTTTCGGTGCGGTGTCTGCACAACAGAACGCCCACACTGCGGACAGTGTGGGCAGGATTCGCTTCCTCTCTGCCGTTTGCAGAAAGAAGCCACGGTGTTGACAGACAGCCCTAATTGGGCTGCGATTTTCTTGTAACCCAGACCGCTGCTGTGCAGCTGTCGGATCTGGTCTTTTTGTTCTGCATTCATCCGATCACCCCGAAATTATCCCAAGAAACATAACCAGTCACATACTGTCCCACCGGTGTCTTTCCGCAGAACTCCGGCTTTGTGGTGATCCGATAACGACCGTTCTTGCAGGCAATTCCGTCATAGAGATAGTAAGTGCCGTTGATTCTTCTGGTTACAGATGTAGTTTCTGCACTAGCAAACAGCGGCGTGTTGGCACGAATGGCAACCTTCTGCCCCTTGGTGAACTTGCCGCCATTGGTGTAGACCGCATTTCCGTTGGCATCAAATACAGAATATCCGACCTTGCAGGCTTTCTTCGCATTCTCCAAAGAAGTGTACGCACCTAGCTGCGACTTTGCATCTGCCCAAGACTTTCTCACACGGTAAAGCTGCTTTGCAGAAGGTGCAGAAATAGTGGGAGTTCCAGCATTCAAATAAGACTGTACCTTTTTCTTGAACTCCGCCCAATGGGGCAAGATGTACGCCGGACACATCTTGTACCGATTGTACATGGTGTTCAGCTGGTCAACCGTTCCGTTTCGTCCGTCACGAACATTGAGCCAGTGGGTATGCGTGTAGAGGTGGCTGATGTTCAATCCATACTGTTTCAGAAGGGCTGCGGCAAGTTTCGCTGCATTGTCCTCCGACTTCTTATCCGTAGAATTATACGCAGAGGACATAATGCATTCAATGGCAATGGTTCTGCGATTTCCATTACCACTGCCATCAGCGGCATGCCAGCCGCTCAGGCTGTGGGGCAGATTCTGCCATGCACACACGTTATCCACATAGTAATGAACTCGCACATCCTTCATGTTGTTATTGACCGTTGCTCTCGTGTACTGTTCCGCAGGGGTCGTGCCGCTTGCTACGGTGATCCAATCGGTATTGTGGACGGTCACACCGATGATTTTCCCTGCCATGGAAACAGAGGGCATATCAATGTGGTTGGGATTGTGTTTGGTGAGTAAATATTCGTTGACGGTGACACCGCCAAATGTCGTTGTTGCATCTGGTCTTAAAATAGCCATATTACTTGTCCTCCTTGTCGGTCGTTTCTTCGGTTCTGCCGATTTTCGTTTGCAGAACATCAATTGCTTTTTGAATTGCAGGCGGATACGGGATTCCCATTAAACTTGTATTTTCCACGATGGAAAGCAGTTCGTTCAGGCAAAAGCTGATGCAGACTGCACCCCGGATGTAGTTGGTATTCAGCAGAATATCCATCCGAACTGCAACGACGATCAGCATTAAAGTGCAGACCTTTTTCGCCAGACCGAACCAGCCGGCTTTAGAGGAAAGTCCGCCGCTTTCTGTGTGTTTGGATTTTTTCATCATGGCGGTGATAATGCCGGTGAAGAAGTCGATTGCCATAAAGACGACCAGTGTCACCAGAGCGGAGTCCCAGCCGCCAAAAATGGCAGTAAAAAAGCCGCCGACCAAGCCGACAGCTACGCAAATGGTATCTTTCATTTTCAACCCTCCAGTACTTTCAGGAATCGGATTTTCGGGTGGGAGTTGTTGCTTCTGCCCACCCATGCGAAGTAATATTCGCCGTCAGAAATGCCAGTGCATTCTGTGATGGTGGTGATAAAGGTATCCGACTGCAGCCATTGGAAATCCAGAGAAACCGCACGATTTGCATCGATTTCTGTATTCACATACACACCAATAGGAATGTCGATCTTCTGCGGTTTCTGCACCAGATACAGCCTTCCGGCTTCGCTGGAACCTGACTGATAGGACACCACGATTTCAGCGTTTTTCGTCAGAGATAGAGGCTTTGCACAAACGGTCAAGACCGACTTATCCCAGTTGAAGCACTCCTGCGAATAGGACAGCACAAAATCATTTTCTGCACTGCAAAACTGCGGATAAGCAGTCAGGAAATCCGCCATTGTCTGATACCTGCCGTCCAGAATCATACTGAGATTTGGTGCATAGGTCGAAACGGCATCCTGTCCGGACTGAAACAGGACGGTGTAATTTCTGCCGCTTGTCAGGTTGTCGATTTGCTTTTGCAGGCTCTCCAAAGTACGTTCTGTCTTTTCCGAATAGACTGTAATCTTTGTGCTAAGCCCATTGATTTGCGTGCCAAAACCATCCCATTGTGCGATTTTAGCGGCAGTGATCTGATCCAATGCGGATTGATTTTCGTGGGTATGCGATTTATCTTCCAGATGGGTGATGGAAAGTGTGTGCTCCTGCAAGGTATACGTCAGACTGTCGGACAATTCCTGCACTTTTTCATCCACATAAACCGTCTTTGCATATGGTGTAAGATCTACGGCTGCACCCTCTGTTAATGTCACTGTAGTTGTACCACTTTTATCTGTAATGGTGATTGTGATAACACTGCCATCCTTCACAACATTCGCAATCGGAGAAAAGCCGTCTTTACCAGCTACGCCAGCATCTCCCTTTTCACCTTTTTCTCCGGGAACGCCCTGCAGCCCTCTATCTCCGGGATCACCTTTTTCACCCTTTGGACCTTGTTCGCCATGCTGACCCGTTTCACCCTTTTCGCCTCGCTCGCCCTGCAATCCGGTGTCGCCCTTTTCACCACGCTCACCAGTATCACCTTTTTCGCCTTTCAAGGATAAAAGCCATTCGTCTTCGGAATCTTCGTAGCCATGTTCCACTGCAATTGCGTATGCTGACTTTCCCTCCGCACCATCTTGACCGGGATTTCCTTTGGCTCCTGTATTGCCTTTTTCACCTTTATCGCCTTTTAATGAAGTGAGCCAGTCTGATTCAGAGCCTTGATAGCCTTGTTCTACCGCAATTTGATATGCAGATTTACCGTCTGTGCCTTTTTCTCCGTTTGCACCATTATGAAGCGTTGCAGAAGTTTCACCATCGGCATCGACAATGGTAATTACAACACCAGACTCCATTTGTTCTGCCTTTACTTTTGGGGAAAATCCGTCTTTTCCATTTTGAAGTCCAGCAGCCTTTTCATCCAGTTTTTTCAAAAGCTGTGTATATAAATCCGGAGTCGGCGGAATGGATGTTGCACCGTCCTCCACAAAGCCGGACGGTCGAATATGCAGTGTGACGGGTACCGTGGTCGCACGCAGTGTAGTATCACTTTCTGCATCGTAGCCAAACAAACTCATCTTCACCGCACCGGGATGCAGTTCGGCAGGCAGCAAGCAAGTCGTTCCCTCTGTGCCAAGCACCAAGTTGTATGTTTCTTCGCACTGCGTGAACTGCACCACTTTGTGCAGCGTTTTCCAAGCCCCATCGAACACGAATTTCACCGAAACAAATGCGATCTGGTCAGAAGCAAGAACCTCTCGCTCCACCACTTCAATCTTTTGATTTTTTACTAAAAATTTCATCATCCGTTTTTCACCTCGTTCCACATATCATTTTCAGGATTATATTCCAAATAGCCGTCTGTACACTGAACTTTTTGCAGATAGTCATTGTAAAAATGCTTTCCGGAGGACATCCAGTTGGTCGGTTTGGTGATTGCGTTCCACTGTGCAATCGTGCCCTCATAAGTGATGACTTTTAGACTCTCGCAATATGTCAGCATATTTTGTCCGAACGTCTTGCAATTTGCTGAAATCGTAAGGTTGGACAATGCTGTACATCTTGTAAACGCAAAAGCACCAATGGAATCACACGCAATACGGGCAGTCTTCAGCTTTGCACAGCCGCTAAAAGCATACTTTCCCCACGTTTTCACGCTGGCAGGCACAGTAACTTCTGCAATGGCAGTGTGATAAAATGCGTACGACTGGATCGCAGTAACCGCCTGCGGAATGGTAACGGAAGTCAAACCAGCGGTATAGTTGCTTGCGGCATCTCCCTGTGCAAAAGCAGAATCGCCAATGCTGGTCAGTGTAGCCGGCAGAGATACCGTTTTCGCATTGGCACAATGATAAAACAAACGGTCACCCAGACCAGTAATACCATTGCTGAGCACGATTTCTTTAATTTGGTCATTTTGATAGAACACAGAATCATGAGAAGTATAGTCATAGGTTGCACCTGTGCCCCGCAGCAGCAGTTTGCCATTGTCATAGAGAACATAGTAGATGTTTTCACCGCACCGTCCGGTTGCTAGGATTTCGCCTGCGGTCAAATCATCCACCTTGGTCTGCAGTTCGGAAATCTGGCTGTTCATTGCATCCAACCGCTTTTGTAGTTCGTCCAGTGTGGCATTTGTCTTTGCCATTTCGGCAAGCATCTCGGTCACTCTGCATTTGCCAAGAATGCACTTACAGTAGCCGCATTTGCTCTCATCTGCACGGCAGTCTGTCAGGTCGGAATCCAGAATACTTGTCGTTCCAGCACGCAGTCTTACAACTGCTAAAGTCAGATAAGTCGTCACATTGTTGTTGGTAAAGGCGGGAATGTTTGGACTGGTGGCTGCTGTACCCGCCAGAACACGAATCCCACAGATACGAGTGGAACGATCACAGTAGATCCCGATTGCTACATAACGATTCAGAGATTCATCTACATAAGAAGAAAGGTCGATGGTATGCAGGGTATCACTGATAAAATAGTGTCCATCGATCCACGCCTTGCCCGTGCCGAATGTAACGGATAAATTTTTGGCCGTTGGTGCAAAACACTGCCGGTAAGTATCCAGAATTCCATTGCAAATCAGGCTGGACAGATATGCAGTAAAATCCTCTGCGGTATACACCCGGTCAAGGTTCTGTGCGTTAAAAAATCCATAGGAAAAAGACATATGAATATCACTCCGTTTCTTTGAACTGACCCCAAAAAGTTAGACAAAGATTCAAAAGAAAATCTATGCAAAGCGACTAAGAGGAATCTTGGTCGCTTTTGCTATGCAGCTTCCTGTCTGAAATCTATAGGAGATAGACCATTAAGCTTAAGCTTGATGCGTTTGTTGTTGTACCATTCTATGTATTCATGAAGCTCTTCAATGAAATGCTCGACAGAATGAAATTCCTGCAAATAGAGAAGCTCCGTTTTCAGCAAACTGAAAAAGTTCTCGGCACAGGCATTGTCAAGACAATTCCCCTTTCGGGACATGCTCTGTTTGACGCCTTTCTCTTTCAGCATTTTTTGATAGTGCTTATGCTGATACTGCCATCCTTGATCGGAATGAAGAATCAGATTTGTATTGTCCGGTATTTTTGAAAACGCTTTCTCAAGCATATCTGTTACCTGGTTCAAATTCGGATGACGGCTTAAATTGTATGAGATCACTTCGCCATTATATAAATCAATGATGGGTGACAGATACAGCTTAATTCCAAACAACGCAAATTCAGTAACGTCAGTTACCCACTTCTGATTTGGCTTATCTGCTTTGAAATCCCGTTCCAAAAGATTCGGTGCGATTCTGCCGACATCACCCTTGTATGAGTTGTACTTGTGCATACGAACACGGCAAAATATACCCATTTTACGCATCAGTTTCTGTACTGTCTTGTGATTGACAACAAACTTCTTCTTCAATTCTTTGGTGATTCTCCGATATCCATAACGACCTTTGCTTTCATCGTAAATGCGGCGTATTTCAGTTTTGATTTCAGCAT
>ENA-OYZL01000628-OYZL01000628.1-human-gut-metagenome-genome-assembly--contig:-NODE-628-length-15693-cov-5.559790_pt1 | contig 15693 bp, 10 predicted proteins | sample MGYA00243292_ERZ653479 | MGnify/ENA primary metagenome ERZ653479 (study PRJEB26926, sample SAMN06165116) | human gut metagenome | biome: ENVO:00009003; feature: ENVO:2100002; material: ENVO:00002003... | reverse complement strand
TCGTGGGCTCGGAGATGTGTATAAGAGACAGCCTAATGATAAAATACAACTATATTATAGCATAGGCTTGGAGAAAATGCAAATGGTGTTCGAATGTTTTCAGATATATGTTTTTTGGTAAAATTTCACGTATCACTTACACCAGACAAGAACCGCTGTGCAGAAATGTACAGCGGTTCTTTCAGCTTTTCCCAAAATATTCGTCTGCTGTTCGAAAAATAATTCTTGACAAATTACTTAAATTACTGTATAATTAGCTAAAAAAGCAACTTTGCAAAAAGAAAGGGCGGAGAAACGTGGCAAAAGCAGTACGAATGTCTGACATTGCCGAGCGGCTGCATGTCAGCATTGTAACAGTTTCCAAGGCACTTGCCGGAAAGGACGGTGTCAGCGAGGAGCTGCGGCAGGAAATTCTACAGCTGGCAGAAGAAATGGGTTACAAGAACAAGAAAGCCAAGCCGGTGGCTGCGGCGAAAACCTATACGCTGGGAATTGTGACATCTTATCGATATATTGAAAAAGGACAGTCGTTTTACTGGAGTCTGTACGAACGGATCCTGTTTTATCTGGCACAGACCGGACATATCGGCATTCTGGAAGTGGTGAACGATACTGCGGAGCAAAACTGTCAGGTGCCGCGGCTGGTGCAGGAAGAACGGGTAGACGGCGTGATCGTCATGGGCAATTTCTCAAAAGCCTATCGAAATATGCTGGCGGAAACTGAAATTCCCTTGGTAGTGCTGGACGCGTTTGACGCACGGTATCATCGGGACTCCGTGATCTCCGACGGCTATTACGGCATGTATACCATGGTGGATTACCTGCTGCAAATGGGACATCGGGATATTGTCTTTGTGGGTTCTGTCAATGCCACCAGCAGTATCACTGACCGCTATTATGGCTATTGCCGTGCCATGCGGGAAGCTAGTGTGACTGTGACGGAAGATCGTATTCTCCCGGATCGTGATGCAGAAGGAAAGGTGACAGTTTCTCTGGAACGTCTGTCTAAGCTGCCCACTGCGTTTGCCTGTAACTGTGATGTTACTGCATATGTGCTGCTGAATGCTCTGAAAGAAAATGGGATCCGTGTGCCGGAGGACGTTTCTGTGGTGGGATTCGATGACTACATTCTGGCAGATCTGGCTGTTCCATCGCTGACGACTTACGCCATTGACGTAGATCATATGGCAAAAGTCAGTGCCCAGCAGCTGATTCGCCGGATCCAGAAGCCCGAAGCCGAAGTTCGCCGCATTGTCGTCAGCGGAAAACTGGTGATTCGGGAAAGCGTGCAGAAACATTCAGGAAACACTGCATAAAGTCCGCCTGACGGCTTTGCACGAAATCTGCTTGCAGATTTTCCGTCATATTGCTCAGAAATCTGTCGAAAAATCTGACTACGCATCTTACGCACAAGCTTTATTCAGTGTTTCCTTAGGAACAATTTTGCTTATATGTCAGTCCGACAGGGGAGAATTTTTCTGTCGGGCTTATTTTTTTAGCTAAAAAAATCGGAAATCCCGAATCACGATACCGAATTGCACAACAAATCCGGCGAAATGTTTGTTGAATATAGCTAATTCGAATAGAATCCTTTTGTGAAAAATGCAGAAAAGCTGTTTTAAGCTTAAATTTAGCTTGACTTTTAGGTAAAAATAGAGTAAGATAGGATCATGGATAAACGGAATATAAAAAAGATTCCGGAAACCTATACGTGAAAAGTCAGCATAAAATTGCGATTCAGCACGAGAACGCAATACCGAAATGGAGGAACTTATTATGAAACACAGAATTCTGGCTCTGGTACTGGCAGGCATGCTCACTGCTGCGGCGACCGCGTGTGGAAGCACCAACGGCAAAACCAGCAAAAACGCAGACGCAAAGCCGACCGTTGCCTATAAGGACATGCAGGTAGGCGAAACGGCTACTGATCTGAAGGCAGACCTGAAGATCCTGACCAACCGCACCGATCTGGTGGATTCCGATTTTCAGGACTACATCAGCGAATTCAATGCCATGTATCCGAACATCACAATTACCTATGAAGGTATTACCGATTACGATACTGATGCTACAACACGGTTGTCTTCCGGAGACTGGGGTGACATCTGCTGTATTCCAACTACGGTAGACAAGAGCGAACTGAGTAATTATTTTGAAAAGATCGGTGACTACGGTGACTTCAAGGATACTTACGAATTTGCAGATAAGCAGATGTTTAATAATGAAGTCTACGGTATCCCTACCATGGGCAATGTCAGCGGTGTCGTTTACAATAAAGCGGTTTTTGAAAAGGCAGGCATCACAGAACTGCCGACAGATCCGGAAACATTTCTGGCAGATCTGAAGCTGATTCAGGAAAAAACCGATGCCATTCCGCTGTATACCAACTACGCTGCCGGCTGGACATTAACAGCATGGGATGCTTATATCAGCGGCGGTGCAACGGGAGATGCAGATTTCAAAAACAACAAGCTGGTACACTCCAAGGATCCGTTTGCAAAGCATGACGATATGACCGGACCGTTTGCCGTATACGATACTCTGTATGAGGCAGTAAAGCAGGGGCTGACGGAAGAAGACCCGACTACAACTGACTGGGAGGGCTGTAAGGCACAGATCAACGAAGGCAATATTGGCTGCATGGTTCTGGGCAGTTGGGCAGTGCCGCAGATGCAGGCAGGCGGTCCCAATGCAGATGACATCGCCTATATGCCGTTCCCGATCAGCGTGGACGGCAAACAGTATGCTTCCGCAAGTGCAGACTATTGCTATGGTGTCAATGTGAACAGTACCAGCGAAGAAAAAACGGCAGCGATGCTGTACATCAAGTGGCTCACCGAGTCCTCCGGCTTTGCGAAAACTCAGGGCGGTATCCCGATCGTAAAGGGCGATGCGTATCCGGATTCTCTGGAAAGCTTTCAGAGTATCACGCTGGTGACCGATAATCCTGCTCCTGCCGGAGAAGAAGACTTGTTCGGTAAGATCAACAACGATTCTGAAATTTCTCTGGATTCTGATTCCACGCATGTGGCTTCGATTATAGAAGCAGCCATCGGCGGCAATCAAACGATGGAAGAAATCGCCGATGAATGGAATGCTGCATGGACCAGTGCACAGGAAAAGAACGGTGTAACTCCGGAATAAAGATAACGCTTGAAGTCAGAAAGGAAGTGCATGGACATGGCAGCACATCACACAGAAGTCGGATTGTCCAAACGAAAGCGGCAGCTGAAATGGTCCAATGTGAATGTACAAAAAGTGGTAGTGACTCTGACATTTCTGTTTGTACCATTGTTCCTGCTGGTACTGTTTACATATCTGCCGTTTTTCAAAATGGTGCAGTTCAGCTTTTACGACATGAAATATATCGGTGCCAGAAAGTTTGTGGGACTGCAAAACTATGTGGACGTTTTCACACGAGATGATTGCTTCAATGCCCTGAAACTCAGCCTGTATTATATGGTTGGTTCCGTTGTGCAGCTGGCATTGGCACTGCTGTTTGCAACGATTCTCAGCTTTAATCCAAAAGGCGGAAACTTTTTCCGCGGAGCACTGTACTTTCCGAGTTTGGTCTGCGGCATTGCCGTGGGATTCATTTTCAAGTATTTCTATACCCACGGATTCGTGCTGGACTCCATTTTGGGCTTGCTGGGAATTCCTGAAGACATGCTGCCGTTCTGGCTGAAAGACACCCGCATCAACAACTGGGTGCTGGTGGCATCTTCTATCTGGCGGTACATGGGACAAAACATGGTACTGTTTATCGGAGCAATTGCCAGCGTAGACAAAACTCAGTACGAAGCCGCAGCCATTGACGGTGCCAACGCATGGCATCGGTTCCGTTACATTATCCTGCCGTCCATTCGCACGATCGTAGTACTGAATATGATCCTCGCCATTTCCGGTTCGCTGTCCGTATTCGAAATCCCTTATGTAATCACAGACGGCGGCTTCGGAACATCGACCTATTTTGTCTTGATGGATAAGCTGGCACACGCCAACCAGAAGGTTGGTCTGGCATCGGCAATGGCAGTGGTACTGCTGGTGCTGATCCTGTTGGTCAGTGCTGTGCAGAAGCTGGCAGAAAAGAAGTTGGATTCTGGTATTCGCACCAGTAAGAGGAGGGCGAGAAAATGAAACAGGGACACGTCTTTCTAAAAAAACTGCCGAAGCAGATTCTACAGTATGCGATTCTGCTGCTGGGTGCATTCTGTGCACTGGTGCCGATCGTCAGCTGTGTGACAACGGCATTTAAAAACGATGAAGAATACCGCACGACCAGTGTTATGACACTGCCGGAAAGCTGGCTGAACTTTGAGAATTTCAAGGTGGCATGGGAAAAGGCAGACATGGGAAAAGCGTTTCTCAACAGCTTTCTGATTCTGGTTTGTGTGCTGGTGGGCAGTACCATGATTTCCGCCATGCTGGCGTATGTGCTGAACCGATTCCAGTTCCGCGGCAATCATCTGATTCGCAATCTGTTCATGGTTGCGGCACTGATCCCGGGAATTGCCACGCAGGTCACCGTCTATCAGATCATGACGGTTCTGCATCTGGTCAATACGCTTTACGGCTACATTTTCCTGATGCTGGGGACTGATGTTATCGCCATTTATATCTTTTTGCAGTTTTTCGAGAATCTGCCAAAGACACTGGACGAGGCGGCAATTCTGGACGGTTGCAGTTATTTCGGCGTATTCTTCCGAATCCTGCTGCCGCTGCTGAAACCGGCGATCGTTACCAGTGCGATTCTGAAAGGTGTCGGCACCTACAACGAATACTATATGGCAAACCTGTATTTGCAGGACAAGAACCTGTATCAGGTGGTATCCACTTCTTTGTACACATTCACCGGACCTATGGGCAGCCAGTATCAGTATATCTGTGCCGGCGTAATTATCACCATGATTCCGATTCTGATTATTTTCCTGTTTTGTCAGAAACAGATCTACAGCGGCATGGCAATGGGTGCTGTAAAGGAATAATAGGAGGCAATATATTATGAACCCGACTTTGACACAGGCAGCCAGCCTGCCGAATATCCCGTGGCAGAACCGACCGGGAAACTGTTCTGCACCGGTGTGGCGTTATACCGAAAACCCTATCATTTCCCGCAATCCGATTCCCGATGTTGCCCGCATATTTAATAGTGCTGTGATTCCCTATCAGGGTGCCTATGTGGGTGTGTTCCGCGGAGAGCAGGTGAACGGCATTCCGTTTATCTACTTCGGCAGAAGCCGCGACGGAATCCACTGGGAGTTCGAACCGGATAAGATCCAGTTTGTAGATGAGAACGGCGAGCCGTTTCAGCCGATCTACGCATACGATCCCCGACTGGTAGAAGTGGACGGAACCTATTATGTCATCTGGTGTCAGGACGCATATGGTGCAGCGATCGGCATGGCAAAGACGACCGATTTCCAGACATTTGTGCGAGTAGAAAATCCGTTCCTGCCGTTTAACCGGAACGCGGTATTGTTCCCGCGAAAGGTCAACGACAAATATCTGATGCTGTCCCGTCCCAGTGACAGCGGACACACCCCATTCGGGGACATCTTCCTGAGCGAAAGCAAAGACATGGAATACTGGGGACACCACCGCCATGTTATGGGCAAGAGCAGCCGCTGGTGGGAAAACACCAAAATTGGCGGCGGAGCAGCACCAATCGAAACCAGTGAGGGATGGCTGTTGTTCTACCATGGTGTTACCAATACCTGTAACGGATTCGTCTACAGCATCGGCGGTGCCATTCTGGATTTGGATGAACCGTCCAGGGTGAAATACCGCTGTGAAAACTTCCTGCTGACACCGGAACAGTGGTACGAAGAACGTGGCTTTGTGCCGAACGTTTGTTTCCCCTGTGCCACCCTGCAGGACGGCGACACCGGCAGAATTGCGATTTACTATGGCTGTGCAGACAGCTATGTGGGTCTGGCGTTTACTGATGTACAGACCGTAGTCGAATACATTCAGTCCCATGATGCGGCTTGTGATGATGACTGCAGCGAGGGCAGACGATAATTGCAGATAATGCCAACAATAGGAGGGATGGACATGAAACTGACCGCAGAAGTGCAAATGATGCTGGAACAAAAAATCATTCCGTTCTGGCTGTCGCTGCAGGACGATCATTATGGCGGGTTTGTCAGTTATGTAGATCTGAACCTGCGGCGGAATGAAAAAGCCGAAAAGGGCTGTATTCTTAACAGCCGGATCCTCTGGTTTTTTTCCGAAGCGGCAATGCTGCTGAAACGTCTGGACCTGCGGCAGGCGGCAGATCATGCGTACCGGTTTCTGATGCGGTACTGCATGGATCGCAAAGCCGGCGGCGTGTACTGGTCGGTGACTTTTGATGGAAAACCGCTGGACACCACCAAGCACACCTACAATCAGGCGTTTGCAATCTACGCCCTGTCTGCTTATTATCGGCTGACCGGAAATCCGAAGGCGTTGTTTGCAGCGAATCAGTTGTTTCAGTGCGTGGAAAACCATTGCCGCGATGCAGGCGGCTATGGAGAAGCCTATGACCGTTTCTGGAATCCGGAATCTAACGAAAAGCTTTCCGAAAACGGTGTTATGGCAGAGCGTACCATGAACACCCTGCTCCATGTTTTTGAAGGCTACAGCGGACTGTATCAGGCGACACAGGCACCGGAAGTGGGAACAGAACTGCGTGCCCTGCTGGACATCTGGGGAAAGCACATGTTCCAACCGGAAAAACGCCGGCAGGAGGTATTCTTTGATAAGAACTACCACAGTCTGATCGACCTCCAGAGCTACGGACACGATATTGAAAGTGCATGGCTACTGGACTGGGGCTGTGATCTGCTGGGAGATGCGGCACTGGCTGAAAAGGTACACCGCATGACCGATGTGCTGGCACAGTCTGTACTGGAACGCGGCTTTGACGGCGAAGCCGTCTGCAACGAAATCGAAAAAGGTGTGACAGATACAGACCGGATCTGGTGGGTGCAGTCAGAGGCGATCGTTGGATTTGTCCACATGCTGGAAAAACATCCTGAACAGAAACAGTACGGCGAAGCCGCTGCGAAAGTGTGGAAGTATATTCTGCGGCAGCTGGTGGATTCGCGGGAAAACAGCGAATGGTTCTGGAAAGTGGACATCACCGGCAAACCGGTGAAAAAGCTGACGATCGTTGACCCGTGGAAGTGTCCGTATCATAATGGCAGAATGTGTATGGAGATCATAAGGAGGAATCCAGATGTATCATGTTGAATATCTGCGGCAGAAAGAGAAGCAGGAGGAATTGCTCCGCCGCAAAAATGAGAAATCTTCTTTTTACAATGGTATCTACCTGCGGTGGAAAAATCCGGTGCTCACCCGTGACCATGTGCCGCTGCACTGGCGGTACGATCTGAATCCGGAAACGAACCCGTTTTTTCTGGAACGGCTGGGAGTCAACGCGGTGTTCAACGCCGGAGCAATTTATCTGAACGGCAAGTATTGTCTTGTGGTTCGGGTAGAGGGCAATGACCGAAAAAGCTTCTTTGCGGTTGCAGAAAGCACCAACGGCATCGACAATTTTCGCTTTCGGGAAAAGCCCGTTGTGCTGCCGGATCTGTATCCGGACGAAACCAATGTCTATGACATGCGGCTGACTCAGCACGAGGACGGCTGGATCTACGGCGTGTTCTGTTCTGAATCCAGTGCCAAAGACCCTGCCGACTTGTCGGCGGCAGTGGCGGCAGCAGGCATTGTCCGCACCAAGGATTTGAACACGTGGGAACGCCTGCCGAATCTGGTGACCAAGCAAAGCCCCCAGCAGCGGAACGTCTGCCTGCTTCCGAAATTCGTAGACGGGAAGTATGCGTTTTATACCAGACCGATGGACGGCTTCATTGAAACTGGTTCCGGCGGCGGTATCGGGTTCGGACTGGCAGAGGACATCACCCATGCGGTGATTGAAGAAGAACGTATGACCAGCCTGCGGAAGTATCACACCATTACCGAATCCAAAAACGGAGCCGGTGCGGTGCCTATCGAAACGGAACAGGGCTGGCTGCATCTGGCACACGGCGTGCGGAATACGGCAGCAGGACTTCGCTACGTATTGTATGTATTTGTCACAGACCTGCACGAGCCGTGGAAAGTGATTGCCGAACCGTCTGGCTATTTTCTGGCTCCGCTGGGCGGAGAACGGGTGGGCGATGTTTCCAACGTGGTGTTCACCAACGGTGCGATCGTTCGGCCGGACGGCACGGTATACATTTATTATGCATCATCAGACACACGGCTGCACGTTGCCACTACCGACATCAAGCGACTGTTGGATTACGCCTTTCACACCCCGCAGGACCCGCTTCGCAGTGCCGATTGTGTCAAGCAGCGGTGTGATCTGATCGACCGGAATCTGGAATTTATGCATCAACAGAGATAACACTCTTTTGGAATTGTTATGAGGAGGAACCAAAATGAAGAAGAAATGGATCGCAGCAATCAGCAGTGTCGTTCTCGGCTGCAGCACCGTAATGATGCCGTTTGCATCATCATTCACCGTAAATGCAGCTGATACCCGCAGCGGATTCGTTACCACCAACGGCACCCAGTTCATGCTGGATGGCTCTACATTCTACTATGCCGGCACCAATAACTACTACCTGAACTTCAAGCCGAAGGAAAGCGTAGATGCAGTGCTGGAAGATGCCGCAGAAATGGGACTGAAAGTTGTCCGCACATGGGGCAACTTAGATGCCGGTGTGAAAACGGATAAGGTTTCTGATAAAGGTTACACCGTATTCACCGACAGCGTAGACGGCTCCGGCGAAAAGGAAGGCGTGTACTATCAGTATTTCGATGCCGATCTGGGCAGACCGGTCGTCAACGAAGGCGAGGACGGCTTGCAGAAGCTGGACTATGCACTGTACAAGGCAGAGCAGGAAGGTATCAAACTGCTGATTACCTTTACAAATAACTGGGAAGCATTCGGCGGCATGGGACAGTATGTCCAGTGGGCAAAGCTGGCAGGGGAAAATGTCAGCGGTCACGATGACTTCTACACCAATGAAACCATTAAGGGCTGGTATAAGGATTACATCAAGACACTGCTCAATCATGAGAACGTATATACCGGCGTAAAGTACAAGGACGATCCCACGATCTTCTCATGGGAACTGGCGAATGAACCTCGCTGTGAATCCGATGCGGGCTGTGAAAACAACACCGTTGTAAAGTGGGCAACCGAAATGAGTGCCTATGTGAAGTCTATCGACAACAACCACATGCTGGCTGTTGGTGACGAAGGCTTCTATAACTATGGTTACAACGATTTTCCGGAGGGCGACCACAAGTATGTATACCACGGCAGCTCCGGTATGGACTATTTACAGCTGACCTCGATTCCGGATATTGACTTCGGCACTCTGCATGTGTACTGCGACCAGTGGGGACTGACCAAGGAGCAGGGCGAATTCTGGTTCAAGAAGCACGGCGAGGACACCGCGGCAATGAATAAGCCGCTGATCGCAGAAGAATTCGGCTGGAAAGACCAGGGCGAAAGAGCCGATGTTTACACAGACTGGTTCAACATTTTCGAGGGCAACACCTACGAGGGCGTAGAATTCGCCGGAACCAACTACTGGATGCTGGCTTCCATGGACGGCGGCAGCCTGTATCAGGACTATGACGGATATACCGTTTATTTTCGGGATTACCCGAAAACCAATGATGCACGTGATGTCATTATGGCACATGCAGAGCGTATGAATGCCCGCAATGCACAGAACAGCGTTTCTCCGAAAAAGGCAGACTTTGACATTGTGAACCCGAAAGATGTGACCTTGCAGGCAACGATCAAACTGGGCAGCATCTCCGGACTACAGCTGGACGACACCGCACTGACTGCTGACACCGACTACAGCATCAGCGGCACTACAGTTACCATTTCGAAAAATGCACTGCAATCGCTGGAACTGGGCAATCACAAGGTAACGCTGCTTACCACCGAGGGTGCACAGCCGACCGCATTGATTCGCGTGTACGATTCCACTGCGGAGGAACAGTCCCGCAGCGTGATCGACGACTTCGAAAGCTATGCAGACAGCAAAGCAGTTGCCGCAGCATATCAGCGGAATTCCAGCGGTGACAGCCTGACCCTTTCGCTGGACACCGAACATGTAAAGAACGGCAAGGCTGCCCTGAAATACGACTACAGCGTAACAGACGGCGGTGCAGGCTACTGCGGTGCCACCAAGAATCTGGGCAGTGCAGACTGGACCGGCTTCGACGGCATTCGCTTCTGGATCCTGTCGGACGGCAGCAACCGCGAAACCACATTCCAGTTTGTAGACGGTGCCGGTGCATACTGGGAGAGTGTTCAGAAAGTCACTGCCGAGGAAGGCTGGACAGAGGTAAAGATCCCGTTCTCAGATTTCCATGTACAGCAGTGGGGCACTGCCGCAGAAACTCCGACACTGAGCGGTGTGAAGGAATTCTCTCTCTACACCGGACAGAACGGCAATCCGGGAACCGGTGTATGGTATTTCGATGACATCGGTCTGTACCATGACGGTACGGTCACGGTACCCGATGCAGAAGCAACAGAAACAGAAGCGACCTTTGATCCGCAGGATCCCACAGACATCATCTTTACCATTATCACTAACGGACATGTGCTGACCGGCATTAACGAGGACGGAAATGCATTGCAGCAGGGAACGGATTACGCTGTCAACGGCAGCCAGTTCCGCTTCAATCGCTCCTATCTGGAAACCCTGACAGAGGGCAAGCACACCCTGCATGTGACATTTGCCACTTGTCCGGACGTTGTTCTGACCATTCAGGTGCTGGGACAGTCCGGCACGACTGAAACTACAGTCACGACCACAGAAGAAACCACGACCACAGAAACAGAAACCACTTCCTCTGCGGCAGGCACCACAAGTGAAACCGCTTCTTCGGAGAGCACCACAGAAACCGTTGCCTCCACCACAGAAACCACAGCTCAGACAACTGCATCTTCTTCCGAAGTGCTGGGACAGGTGCTGTACGGTGATGTGAATCTGGACGGCAGAGTAGACATCACAGACGCAGTGCTGCTGAACAAGGCGACTGCCGGCGTGGTAACCCTGAATGATGCTGCACGGCAGAACGCAGACTGCGATGCCGACGGCGTGACAGATACCAATGACGCAACCGTTTTGCTCCGGTTCTTGGTGCAAATCATCAACAACCTGCCGGAGAGTAAGTGAGAAAGGAGCAGATTGTGAAACATTTTAAGAAGATCACTGCACTCTGTGCCAGCGTGGTACTGGGTGTGTGCAGTGTGATAAGCAGTTCTTCCACTGCGTTGGCAGCAGATACGAATACAGCAGATGTAAAAACATCCAGCGTGCCGGAAGGCTTTGTTTACGCAGACGGAACTCATTTCATGTGTGACGGTGTACCATTTTATTTTGCTGGCTGCAATTCCTATGATATGTTTACTTTGGGTGATGGTTCCAGCAAGGACTCCAATGAAGACATCGAAAACAAGTATATGTACAAAGATCAGATCGACAGCCGCATGCAGCAAATGGAAGACAACGGTGTGACGGTGCTGCGGACTTGGGGCTTTTCCAACGAAACATGGCATGGATTTGAACTTGCACCAGGTGAGTACAACGAAGCAGAGTTTATGCTCTTCGACTATATCATGTACTCTGCACAGGAACACAACATTCGTGTCATCATTACACTGGAAAACTACTGGGAAGCATACGGCGGCATTGACAAAAAGCTGAGCTGGGCAGGACTGACCGGCGGCAGCCACGCAAATCGTGCACAGTATTTTAGCAATGAAACCTGCAAACAGTGGTATAAGGACTATGCCAAGCATTTCGCAGAACGTACCAATTATTTCACTGGTGTGCAGTACAAGGACGATCCCACGATCTTTGCATGGGATCTGATGAACGAACCTCGTTATCAGGATGCCTGCGAGGACAGCACTGGTCTGACTCTCCGTGCATGGGTCGATGAAATGGGCGAGTATATCAAGAGCGTTGACCCGAACCATATGGTCTATGCCGGTCTGGAAGGTCATGGACTGAAATACGGATTTGGCGGTGACGAGGGCAACCCGTTTGTCTATATTCAGCAGTCCCCCTACATCGACTTCTGCTCTGCTCATCCGTATCCGGATGAACATTGGGCAAATATGACACCGGAAGATACCAAGACGACCATGCTCCAGTGGATCGCAGATTCACACGAAGTGGTAGGAAAGCCCTTTGTGGTTACCGAATTCAATGTGCATTCTTCTCTGTCGGCAGAGGAGTATGAGGCATATTGGAAGGCAGTATTTGACACCATTGAGGAACAAGATGCTGCCGGCGGTCTGTTCTGGGAATTTAACGACCGCAAGCTTAGCGAATTCACTGTCATGAATGGTGATCCGATTCTGACTTATTTCAAAGCACATGCTGAGAGAATGCAGAACCAGACCCCGAAGAACAGTCTTTCCGGAAAGAACCTGCGTGTCAATCTGGACGCACCGGAAGATGTACAGCTGTCCTATCAGATGCTGCAGGGCGAAGCGACCGGTTTACAGCTGGACGATACAAAACTGTCTGCGGACAGCTATAGCATGACAGAAAATACCATTACTATTGCGAAAGATGTTCTGGCAAAACTGGAAATCGGTACGCATACTGTAAAGCTTCTGACAACAGAGGGCAATCAGCCCACAGTAAAGCTGATCGTTTACAGCAAGGCATCAGAAGAAGCAGCACGAAGTGTTATCGACGACTTTGAATCTTATGACGACGACACTGCCGTTGCAATGGCGTATCACTCGAACTCCAACGGCGATAAGCTGACACTGACATTGGACAAGGAACACGTAAAGAACGGCAAGGCTGCCCTGAAATACGACTACAGCGTGGCAGACGGCGGTGCAGGCTACTGCGGTGCTACCAAGAACTTGGGCAGTGCAGACTGGACCGGCTTCGACGGCATTCGCTTCTGGATCCTGTCGGACGGCAGCAACCGCGAAACCACATTCCAGTTTGTAGACGGTGCCGGTGCATACTGGGAGAGTGTTCAGAAAGTCACTGCCGAGGAAGGCTGGACAGAGGTAAAGATCCCGTTCTCAGATTTCCATGTACAGCAGTGGGGCACTGCCGCAGAAACTCCGACACTGAGCGGTGTGAAGGAATTCTCTCTCTACACCGGACAGAACGGCAATCCGGGAACCGGTGTATGGTATTTCGATGACATCGGTCTGTACCATGACGGTACGGTCACGGTACCCGATGCAGAAGCAACAGAAACAGAAGCGACCTTTGATCCGCAGGATCCCACAGACATCATCTTTACCATTATCACTAACGGACATGTGCTGACCGGCATTAACGAGGACGGAAATGCATTGCAGCAGGGAACGGATTACGCTGTCAACGGCAGCCAGTTCCGCTTCAATCGCTCCTATCTGGAAACCCTGACAGAGGGCAAGCACACCCTGCATGTGACATTTGCCACTTGTCCGGACGTTGTTCTGACCATTCAGGTGCTGGGACAGTCCGGCACGACTGAAACTACAGTCACGACCACAGAAGAAACCACGACCACAGAAACAGAAACCACTTCCTCTGCGGCAGGCACCACAAGTGAAACCGCTTCTTCGGAGAGCACCACAGAAACCGTTGCCTCCACCACAGAAACCACAGCTCAGACAACTGCATCTTCTTCCGAAGTGCTGGGACAGGTGCTGTACGGTGATGTGAATCTGGACGGCAGAGTAGACATCACAGACGCAGTGCTGCTGAACAAGGCGACTGCCGGCGTGGTAACCCTGAATGATGCTGCACGGCAGAACGCAGACTGCGATGCCGACGGCATGACAGATACCAACGACGCAACCGTTTTGCTCCGGTTCTTGGTGCAAATCATCAACAACCTGCCGGAAATGGCAGAATAAATTTTAGGGCAATACCGCACAGAAAAGTAGGCGCGATACTGCCAGAAGTGATATAATAAGACCATGGATAAACAGATGACAATGTCTGCGCTTAGTGATGAGTTGGCGCAGGTACGGACAAAGAAGAAAGAATTTCTAGCCCAGATCGAGCGGATCGTCCCGTGGAAGGAATGGCTTACGCTGATCCAGCCGTGCTATTACAAAGGAGAGCGCGGCAATAAACCCTATCCACTGGAGACCATGCTGCGGTTGTATCTGCTGCAAAATCTGTATGACCTGAGTGATGAAGCAACAGCGGCGGAGGCAATCGACAGCCGGGCATTTTCAGATTTCTGCGGCGTTGATTCCAGCAATCAGGTGCCGAACGGAGATACCATTGGCCGCTTTCGGAACCTGCTGGTGAAGAATGGACTGCAGGAGAAACTGTTTGCACAAGTTGTTACCGCGCTCACTGAACAGGGCCTTATCCTGAAAAAGGGAACGATCGTAGATTCCACCATTATTTCCGCGCCGTCTTCCACCAAGAACAAGGAGAAAAAGCGGGATCCGGATGCACATCAGGTCAAGAAGGGCAACACATGGCACTTTGGCTATAAAGCCCATGTTGGGGTGGATAAGGACAGCGGACTGGTACACACAGTGGAGGCGACACCAGCCAATGTCCATGATGTGACGCAGACTTCATCCCTGCTGACCGGTGAGGAAGATGTCGTTTACGGCGACAGTGGCTATCTTGGAGCCGGGAACCGTGAGGACGCGATCGTTCGGAACAAATCCGGACGCAAGATCAAATACAAAATTAACCGACGTCCATCTCAATTAAAAAAGCTGAGCAAGAGCGGCCAGTATGCCGCAAAGAAAGCAGAACACGCAAAGTCTTCTGTTCGGGCAAAAGTAGAGCACGTATTCGGTGTCGTCAAGAAACAGCTGCAATTTCGAAAAACGCGATACCGAGGGCTCGAAAAGCAGCGAGCCAAATTCAATATCATGTTCGCATTGGCGAATCTGCTTCTGGCTGACAGGCCCTGCCTGGCGGCTTGAAGTTGTGCGCTCTCGCGAAGAAATGCGCCGGGAAGCCTATGGTTTCCTGCCTGATGGGTGATTCGACAGCGCTTGCCTCAGCAATTGTGCGGTGCTGCCATAGGACGATAGTCTTTCGAGAAAGGAAAACGATATGTCGTTGAGAAAAAAGCTGACATTGTCTATGCTCATGATTGCGGTGATCCCCGCGGTGGTACTGGGAGGCTTTTATTATCAGTATTTCAGCGGGGTCCTTTTGAGCAACGTGCAGCAGCAGGAGCTGCAGAATAACAGCCAGATTATTTACAGCGTTGATAACTTTTTCAATTCAATCTTCAAGATTTCCGATTCCCTGCTAATGAATGAAGAGCTCATAGACATTCTGCAGAAAAGCTATGAGGAACAGAGTTCACCTCTCGAAGGATACCGCGGCAAGGCACAGGTGGACAAGCTGCTTTACAAGGACGGCTATTACCTGGATGGCAGAATAGAGACTATCGCCATATTTCCGAGGAACAACAGCATGTTTTACTACTGCACAGAGGGAAACGTCAATCCGTCCTATGATATCCATGCGGAAGAGTGGTACGAAAAGATTGCCAGTAAAGAGGGGGCGAAAGTATTGGTGGGAGTGCACCAAAACCGTCTGGTGTACGCATTCTCCGACGCAGCCAGACCCTATTGCGTAACTGTCGGAAGATCAATTTACTCCTGTCTCTTATACACATCTGACGCTGCCGACGATCTTACGCGTGTAG
>ENA-OYZL01000626-OYZL01000626.1-human-gut-metagenome-genome-assembly--contig:-NODE-626-length-15703-cov-8.883883_pt1 | contig 15703 bp, 16 predicted proteins | sample MGYA00243292_ERZ653479 | MGnify/ENA primary metagenome ERZ653479 (study PRJEB26926, sample SAMN06165116) | human gut metagenome | biome: ENVO:00009003; feature: ENVO:2100002; material: ENVO:00002003... | reverse complement strand
AAGATCGTCGGCAGCGTCAGATGTGTATAAGAGACAGATGTAAGTTTAGATAACTTATAATCATATTTTTGTGATTGTAATGGCATTACACCTTTAAAACCTCTTAACATCATAGATTGATAGACATTCATAGCACGATCAATGGAACGAAGCATCATTGAACCAACTAACGTTCCCCATGTCTTTATAGAAATACCAATCTGACCTGGTGCACGTAAGCTATAGGCAAGCAAAGTTTTGTCTGTTTCTTTAAAGAAAAGAATGAGATATCTTTGGATTAACATGATGACAACAATAAGAGATTGAGGCACTTTTAGTTTAGATAATCCCATACAGAGTTCCTCCATAGATGTTGTGGTCATCAATATGTAAGAGAATAGTAAGGCAAATATTCCTTTTAATGCAAGCACAATAAAACAAGTGATTCCATATCCCTTAAAGAATAAGAAAGGTGTTCCCATAAAGAGTAATAAAGCCACTAATGGTTTGAGTTCTCCTAGACATTTGAATAAATTGATTTCTCCAAGCATTGAAAATAAGAGTAAAGGTAAAAACATCACTACAATATAAATATTATGGATGGAATAAGAAGCAGTGATTATCAAATAAAGTAATACAATCAAAATCTTATAAGTGGGATGAATGGCAGAAAGAATGGTTGTACGTTTAGAAAGTGCATCAATTTGATGCACTTTCTTAATGGCTTTCTGTATGTTTTTCATGATAACGATGAATGAGCATATAGAGTCCTATGACAACTAAGACTCCAACGATTCCTGCAAACATCCCACCTAAGATTGATTCATGTCCTGCAATATTATAGTCAGGTAATAATGCAGTGAATTCCTGAACACGCGAAGACATAGAATAAATAGCCCCTTTGTGTGGTAGTTCTGTAGAACCAGTTAACTGTAAAATAGACCATTCTAATCCATCAGGGAAAGCACTAGCGAATATTGATAAAATACCAGCCACTGCGACAGAGAGACCACCAAATAGTGCAAGAAGCTTCTTTTTAGATGTTTTTGCCAGTTTAGTTGTATGCCCCTGCCAGATGAGTTCTGGACGTGCTTCGTAAATAAATGATAGAACTAAACCTGTAATAATACCTTCTACTGCACCTATCGCAAGATGAATAGGCTGCATCACACCAATGAATAAGTTCCATGGGAGTGCTGTAATACCTGATAATTCTGTTTCTACAACTACTGAGAAGGCACCTAATTGTAAAGAGATGATAGAACCTAAGATAGAGGCAATCATCAAATTCTTCTTAGATAATTTTTTACTGATTATTGGCTTAAATATCAACATCGAAGAGATAAAGCATCCATAAAATGCCATATTCCATATATTACATCCTAGGGCAAGTAATCCACCATCCGCAAAAAGCAGACATTGTATTGCCAGTATACCTACCATCGTTAAGAAACCTGCATAAGGACCAAGTAGTGCTGTTAACATGAGTCCTCCTGTTAAGTGTCCTGAAGAACCTGTTCCTGGGATAGTGAAATTGATCATCTGGGCCGCAAAGACAAAGGCACCCATAACCCCCATCATTGGGAGTTTCTGTGGATCATTTTCTTCTTCTAGTTTTTTAATTGAATAAATAGTCATTGCACCTGATGCCAGATACATCGTTGTCGCAACAGCAGGTGAGACTAAGGCGTCAGCCATATGCATATTATTTTTCCTCCAGTTTAATATCTTGACTACCACTTCTAAATCCTTCTAGATCAAGAGTTACATAGTCATATCCTAATTCTTTAATAAATAAGACAATCTCTTGACGTTTATCCATACATTTCATAAAAGCATCTTGATCAATTTCTAAACGTACTATGTCATTATGTATTCTTGCACGTACATTGTAGAAACCATATGTATGAAGATAATCTTCAATCTTTTCTACTTTACGCATTTCCTCATAATTAAGTAATGTATGATAAGGAAATCTTGTCGCAAGACAAGGTGAAGATGGCTTATTAGCCGCTTTTAAACCATAAGTAGCAGCCAATTCTCTAATTTCTTTTTTAGTCATATTAGCCTCTAAGAGTGGACTATGTAATCCTGATTCCTTAATTGCTTTGATACCAGGACGATATTGTTTTAAATCATCGGCGTTTGTACCTTCAAGAATAGTAGAAATACCTAAACTGTGTGCGAGTTCCTTCACTTTAGTAAACATATACTTCTTACATAAATAACAACGATCTACAGGATTATTCTCTATTCCTGCACCTTCTAATTCATCTACATGAATCACTTTATGAATAGCCCCTAATTCTTCAGCTATTTGCTTGGCTTCATCTGCCTCCATCACAGGATGAAGCGCTGTTTGAATAGTAACAGCATAGACATGCGTATGATATCTCTTTGATGCTTCAACTGCCATTTTTAATAAGAGTGTACTGTCTACGCCACCAGAAAAAGCAATCATAACATCTTCATGTAGATACTGATCAATGATGGCGACTAAATTCATAATAACTCCTTTCCAGCAATTGATAAACATCAATAATAGATAAATTATGTTTTTCACTTAATAACTTCGCACTTTCATATTCAGGATACGCTCTTTTCTCTCCATCTATATTGACCACCTTAAATACAGCATCACCTAAAGGAGTAGAAATTGTTTCAAAGGTTCTAGTAAGAACTGTACGTTCCATGTAAGTACGTCTAATACCGATAGTACTTGTTTCTTTAAAGATGATTGTTTCTAATTCTTTTCTTTTTTCTTCATCACATAATACATTGAGTAAGTAAGCAGGTCTGTTCTTTTTCATCATTACGGGAATATAATGAACATCTTTAGCACCATGAGACATTAATAACTCCATCACATGACCTAATACTTCTCCTGTACTATCATCAATATTTGTTTCTAGCTTACATACCTTATTGGTGCCTGGGATCTGTTTCAATCAACATTGAACGAAGTAAGCTTGGTCTTTCATAAGCACGCTTACCTGCCCCTATACCTGTCTTTTTAATTGTGAAGGTAGAAGGAAGTGTATGAGATGTCACAATAGACGCAGCAATGGCAGCACCTGTAGGAGTCACTAATTCTCCTTTGATAGTATCAATATGAATAGGTAAATGATGACTAGACACAATATTATTCACTGCAGGAACTGGGATAGGAAGTGTTCCATGAGCACAATTCACAGTACCTGTTCCTTCATAAATAACCGGAATATAGACTTCATCAATACCTAAATCATCAAAACATACCGCTGCAGAAATAATATCTACAATAGAATCCACAGCACCTACTTCATGAAAATGGACTTCTTCAATAGAAGTACCATGGGCTTTGGCTTCTGCTTCACCTAAAATAGTGAAGATCTTTTTAGCCAATTCTTTAGCATGATCTGTCATTTGTGCATGATCAATGATATGTAAAATATCATGCAAGTGACGATGTTCATGATGATGGTGATGTTCATGATGTGTATGTTCACCATATAAATAGTTCATATCGTGATCATGATTATCCTCATCCAAAACAACATTAAAATCACAGACATCAAGTCCTGATTTATTGACTCTTGTGATTTCAATTTTAAAACCAGTAAGAGATAATGATGAAAGAACTTCTTCTAATACTTCTTTTGAAGCCCCTAAATCAAGTAAGCTTGCGACAAACATATCTCCACTTATTCCAGAATAACATTCTAAATATAATTGATTCATTTTGATTCTCCTGTTCTATTAATCTGTGTTGCGATATAACCTGCACCATAGCCATTATCAATATTCACTACCGCAATACCATTGGCACAGGAATTAATCATTGTAAGTAAAGCACTAACACCATGAAAGCTGGCTCCATAACCCACTGATGTAGGTACTGCAATAACAGGACAGTCTACTAAACCACCTATGACACTTGCAAGAGCTCCTTCCATTCCTGCCACCGCAATAATACATCGTGCTGATTGCAAGATATCTAGTTGAGATAATAAGCGATGAATACCACTCACACCTACATCATACAAACGTTCTACATGACTCCCAAAGAATTCAGCTGTCTGTGCTGCTTCTTCAGCCACATTAAGATCTGCTGTACCAGCACTACATACAACAATCTTCCCTTTATGTTCCTTTTCTTTTTCTATCTTAATAATATGTGATAATGGATCATATTCTAGTTCAGGAAATTCATCCCTTAAAAGTTCATATTGATGTATTGAGGCTCTTGTCCCAAATACTTCTCCCTGCACCTCATAAAGTCTTCTCACAATACCGACTAAGTGATCATCTGCTTTTCCCTGGCAATAAATCACTTCCTGAAATCCTGAACGTATTTCTCTATTTGTATCTAATTTTGCATAACCTAATTCTTCAAAAGCTGATTTCTTAAAGAACTGTTCGGCTTCTTCTACAGATAGTTCTCCAGTTTTAACCTTTTCTAGTATTTCCTTTGTTTCCATGCAATCACCACCTTTATTAGGGTAACATTAAACCCTAGTTTAGTGTCAAATGTTTTGTATATTCATTATACAATGAGAAAAAAATAGTTCACAAGAAAACTTGTAAACTATCACTTTTCTAATAATTATTTTAAAATGAATGAACTATTTCTTTCTACCTTCTATAGTCATTTTCACCATGCCAAGCACTGCAGCATATAATACTCCAGCCACCGGCCATATAATCCATGTGAACTTCCAGTTATTTGTCCAGAAACTCCATCCAAGATATATCGTGACTATCAAACACCAATAAGCACCTGAAAAAGAATCTGTCTTCTTTTTCAAATGTTTCTCTTCCTTTGTATATTCTCCTTCCTGCAATAGAGTATCATAGCTAGACTTGATCATACCTGCACGAATAAGAATATTGACACCTATAGAAACAATAATAAGTAATAGACCTACAGATATACCACTCATATAATCTTCTACTTCCATTACACCTGCCATTATAGTAGGAATGACAGAAAGAATACAAAGTACTACTCCTATCGCAATATTCCTTGTGAATGTTGGTTCATACTTATCTCTTCTTTCACGCACCATACCTGATACACCATATTCTGTCTCAAAGATTTCTTTTTCTAAATGCTGCATATAAGATTCTCGTAATCCATAATTCACAAATAGATAGACAGCTATTGCGACTAATACAAGAAGTAGTACTAAACTAAAACCTATAAGTATATGATCTTCTGTCATTGTACCTAATACTATAAGAGGTACAGAACTTAATATGCATAGACTTGTCGCATTGGCGACTATTCTTGAACCTTTACTTTTCATATCTAAATATTGATTGGCTTCTTCCATACTTACCTTGATTGTATTAGTTTCTGTATATTCATTGAGTGGTTCTTCTATTTCATCTTTCAATAAGTAGTCTGTAGTGACACCAAACAGTTCAGACATCTGAAGTATTCTTTTTAGGTCTGGTATAGATCCTGCACTTTCCCATTTTGAAACAGCCTGCCTAGATACACCTAACTTACTTGCAAGTTCTTCCTGTGACCAGCCATTCTTTTTTCTTTCTTCTATAATCTTATCAGCAAAAATCATAATCTTCTCCTCCTTACATACAAAATATACCAATTATGGTAACTTCCATCTACCAATTCAGGCTGAAAATATGTCAACCGGTGGTTGCAGGAGTTAAATATTTTATAAACTACAACATAATATGAGTCCAATTATACCTATTACAACAAATAGAAGACCTATACCTGCTGATTTCTTTCTTTTGCTTATCAGTGTTCTTTGATGTTCATCTATATTCTTTAATGGATATTTTCTTCTTCTAAGTAAATAGAATAATAATCCACTTGAGTTATTTCCATTTATTGCAAGTAAACCCCATAATCTAGGATGTTTAAGTCCTCACGCTGAAGCATCTAATACAATCAACTTATATATTTGATATGTTGTTTCCATAGTTCCTACAAGAGTAATTGCCATACATATCGCAAATAATATATTATTCATAGAATCCTCCTTATATACACTTAATAATTTGATACAACAATAATGATGAACTTACTACAGCTAAGCAGAATACAACAACTAGATAATACTTACTATCTGGCAAGAACATGCCTAATGTAATTAATAGAATCACAACAAATATATTCAATAATATTGCGCCTATCAGTTGTTTACTGCTTCTTACTATATTTGTGCTTTCTTCTAGATGTTCGATCATTCTTTCATCTCCCTTTATAAGTTCATCAAGAGTAATAGAATAGAGATTACTTAGTTCTATAATGTTTATAATATCAGGATAAGACTTCTCATTTTCCCAATTAGAGATTGTCTGTCTTGAAACATTTATTTTTTCTGACACCATTTCTTGGGTAAGATGAGATTTGATACGTGCTTCTTTTAATTGTTTGCCTATTTCCATATCTTTCCACTCCCTTTCGTGATTATCTTGTCATATAACTACTTTTATGTCTATCAAATATATTTGACATAGATAATTTATAGTGATAAACACAAAAAAAGACAACCATTAAGTTGTCTTTCAGTGCGAGATTTTCTCAATCATCCTATTAATTTTGGGATTTAATTAAAGATTCATATACAGTTCCTTTACTGTCTTCTAAGGCTTTATTCTTATATTCCTTGCTTTTTGATTCATTACCCATATTCTTGTAGATAACTGATAATAAGAATTCAAGATAGGGAGTATCTTCATTGTTTTTAGTATATTCTACATCTTCTAGATCAGATTTTAATTCATCATAATACTTAATTCCACCACTAATCAAAGTATCATTAACCATATCCATCTGTCTATATAGGGCATGATCATTTGTCGTGCTAACCATTTCCAACAAACGATCAATCATAGATGCATTCTTCTTATCTACATATATATAGAATACTGATTTTGCAAGAGCAGACTTCTGCTTAGAATTCATAGGAACATGATCCATTATATTGTTTACTTGAGTATCTATTTGTTTGTTATCATTTACTTTTAGATAAGCATTTAAAAGTAAATATTCCCTATTAAATAGAGGAATACATATCTTAGCTAGTTGAGTTGCCATTAAGTCTTTTATTGCCTTGATATCATTGTTTTGGAGTAATGTTAGATAATTTTTTAGGAGTTTCTTTCTGATGATTACTGGAATAGTACCAATAATAGCAATCACTATAGCGACAATTAACATAGCATTCATACTTTTATGCCCCTTTCTCAATCAACTTTATAATATCATTTAATTCATCAATAATTATATCTGCCTGACTCTGATCTAAGCCAAACTTATCATCTTTTAAAGCCAATACCTTAATACCAGCTCTATTTGCAGCTAATATTCCTTTAGATGAATCCTCAATAATAATAGCTTCATCTTTATTCACATTCAATTCTTTGATTGTATATAAATATATTTCTGGATTTGGTTTACTTTCTTTGAATTGTTCACCACTTACTATAAGTGAAAAATACTTTTTTAAACCAGCCTGATCCAACGCATTATTAATACTATATAAACTAGAAGAGGACGCTAACGCTATTTTATAATGTTTACTTAAGTGTTCTAAAACAGGATAGATCTGAGGTCTAACTACCGCTTTATAATCACAATCAAATGAACGAAAATATTCTTGAAGCATATTTTTAAATGTCATGAAATCAGTTTTTTCATTCCACATTCTATATGCTTGCTCATAATATAATTTACTATCAATACCAATAAGAGGAATACAATCACTTACTTGTATTTCTATATCATGCTGTTTAAAAAATCTTATCAAATCATTTATATACATGGTTTCACTATCAAAGATCACACCATCCATATCAAAAATAACAGTTTTAATCGTCTCCATCATAATTCACAAAATTCTCCGTTTTAGCAGCTGCAATAGCCTTAAATTCTTTTAATAATGGATGTTGATAAATAGAGTGTAAGTCATTTGAAACAATAAAGCTTAATAATTGTACAAATGGTAGATATACAAGTGGACATAATTCACTTGATACAGTATCACTCAAACTTAAAACATGATCATCACTTGATAATTGAGGATTGTTTGAAATTAAATAAGCTCGATTAGTTACTTTTCGCGTAGCCTTATATACTTGTTCTACGCGTCGACTTGCACTATCGTTTCCATCAAAGAAAATCACATTGTATTGTGGCGTTAATTGAAGGTTTGGTCCATGAATATACTCTTCAATTTCATAGCAGCAACTTGGAATATGAATGGTTTCACCCATTTTTAATGCACTTTCAAGTGCTGTTCCATAATTGGCACCCGCTCCACAACTGTAAACCCAGGACATAGATGTGAAATTCTTATAATGTCGCTGAATAAAGTTTGTAGCCTGATCAATCATTTCTTCATTTAAATCAGCTGCTTTCTTTAATTCATCCAAATATTCAGTCTTTCCAGAATATGCAATTGCAAATAAATCTAAGAATAGCGCAAGTGAAGAAACACCTTTTGTGACATAGCCAACTAATTCTTCGCCCACACCGTATTCAATTACAACATCCGCAACATCTTTTACATCGCTGTTTTTATTTCCTGTTAAACAAATAGCTTTACATTCTTTTTTCTTAATGATTTTTAATGCTTCGATTGCATTTGTACTTAAACCACTCTGTGTAACCACTAAAACTAAGTCGTTCTCTTTAATATCATTTTCATAGTACGTAAATGTATATGGAGTAATGATTCTAACTTCTAAACCACTTACTTTTTCCACAAAACTTCTAGCACAATAACAAGCATTATGACTTGATCCAGAAGCAACAAGTAAAATACGTTTGATTTCTTTTTGTTGCACTTCCTTCATCAATGGATCAACTAGTGTAGTATACTGTTCAATATTTGTTCTTAATACGCCTGGTGTTTCTTTAACATAATCAAGCATTGTTAATTTATTCATAATATACCCCCAATTAAGGTATAAAAGGTGGAATAAATCCACCCTTTATATTTTAGTATTCTAATCTTCTGTAGTAACGACGGATTTCCATAGGGTGACGAGTTTCGATTTCCATATGAACATCAATTCTGTTGTTTACAGCATGCATTACATGGTGAGATAAGTGTTTACGATATTTTTCACTAATTCCCTTTAATTCGTAATCTTTAGTGTCAATGATTGTGTAGTTTGCACAAATTCTTGGAATAAAGTTAGCTACACGTTCAGATAATGGACGCTGAGCATCTTCACCAATATAGATAGTAACTGGAGTTTCTTTAGTTACGATTTCAAACATACCATGGAAGAATTCATTTGATGTGATTGATTTAGTTTTTAACCATAACTGTTCTTCCCAATAGCACATTGCATATGAGTAAGTAGCACCCCACTGGTTTCCAGCACCTACAAAGTAGTGCATTTCATCATTCCAGTGTTTTTTAGCGAATTCAATAGCGAATGGTTCAGCTTTCTTTTCAACTTCTACTAAATCTTCTGCTAAGTATTTGTCAAATTCAGCATACATATCATCGTAGTCTTCTAATTCACCATTGTTGAACATGAAACGGTCAGCAACCATGAAGAACTTTAACTGTTCGTTCATTGGGTAAGAGATCTTGTAGTCTCCTAAATCTAATAAGATAGCTTCTTTAGCATCAACAAATGAGATAACTGTAGCACCAACTTCAGCTTTGATTTTCTTGATAGCATCAACGACTTCTTTAGTGTTTCCAGATACAGATGAGATAATAACAACTGTATCTTTAGTAATACGTTTGTTTCCTGTAGTTAAGTATTCAGCAGCATTTTCTGCCCAAGTTTCAATAGCACTCATTTCTTTCATGTGTACTGTAGCCTGCATAGCACTTGCCCAAGTACCACCAACACCTAACCAGCAGATGTTTGAATATCCATGTTCGCAGATTTCATCAACGATTTCGTTGATCTGAGGGCGTAAAGCTAATGCGCCATTTACGCTATCGATTTTTTCCTGTTCATTAAATTTAATCATTTCCATTTTCTTTTCCTCCGTTTTTTTTAAAATTTATCATTTTTTTAAAATTTATTAACAACCTAAAATACCAAAGAATGCTCCGACTAATCCGATCACAACGCAGATTAACAATAATGTAGTTGTCTTAACATTTTTCTTTTTCAATAAGTAGTAAACTAGTAATGTGAATAATAATGGCATTAAACCAGGCATGATATTATTGAATACAGAATTCAATGTAGTTGCTTCATTACCAGAACCAAACTTCAATGGGAAACTGATTGATACGTTTTCAGCAGTCATACCACCAACAACCATCAATCCTAAAACACTTGCTGCATAAGTAAGTTTTGACATTAATCCATTCTGCTGGATCTTAGCCAAGAATCCACTACCTAATTTATAACCAGCATTCATTAAATAATAACGTAATCCCTGAGCTGGAAGGTTGAAGATTAATAAGAATAAGATAGGTCCTAAGATATTTCCTTGATTTGCTAGAGATAAACCAACACCAGTAGCGATAATACGTAATGTTCCCCAGATGAATGAATCACCAATACCTGCTAAAGGTCCCATTAATGAAACCTTTACATTGTTGATACTTTCTGTATCAAATTCAGGATCATTTGCGTTACTTTCTTCCATAGCAGCACTAATACCTAAGATTAATGTTGCCAATTGTGGAGTTGTGTTGAAGAATTCCAAGTGACGTTTCATAGCTGCAACTTGATCTTCTTTATTTGGATATAACTTTTTGATAACTGGTAACATACTATAGCAGTATGACATATTCATCTGTCTTTCATAGTTCCAAGACCATTCCAAACCGAATGAACGCCAGAATACTTGATTTAACTCTTTTTTAGTTAATTTATTAGAAGTCGTCATCTTCATCTACTCCTCCTTCTGTTGCTGTTTGAGTTGAATTACTACGTAACTGAGTTAATACGATAGCAATGATAACTCCAAAAATTGCGATTGCTGTTACTGGAATCTTTAAGTATACGCTTAGTGCGAATCCTAAGAAGAAGAAACATGCAACTTCTTTGTCCATAATCATCATTAATAATAAACCGAACCCAATTGCAGGTAATAATCCCATTGTGATCTGTAAACCATTTGAAATCCATTTAGGAATGACATTTAATAAAGCCTGTACAGCTGGTCCACCAGCATAGTAACCACATCCTACAATCACACCGATAATTAAGTTAACACCGAAGAATCCACCTAATAAGTGCATTCTAGCAACTCCAGCCATATTTCCTTCAGCCGCATATTTATCTGCTTTATGAACAAATGGAGGTAAGATGAATACCATTCCAACGTTCTTTGCAATTAAAACTAATGAAGCAACTGGTAAACCTACAGTCAATGCAGTTTCTGGTCCAGCTCCTGTTGTAATTGTGAAAGCTGTTCCTAATACAGTTCCTGAAATCATTTCAGGTGGAATACTAGCACCGATTGAGAAAGCTCCCATAAATGCTAATTCTAATGTTGCACCTAAAGTAACACCTGTTTGCACATCACCAAGTACAATACCTGTTAAAGTACCCATAACCAATGGTCTTGACAACAAACTTGTACCGAACAAATACTCAGCATTTCCAAGCATTGCTACCAAGCCAAGTAAAATTGCTTGTAGTAACATATTTCTCCTCCTATAAAACTTTTTCTACATTTACTGGATTATCTTCTGGAACCATCTGAATTGTTACATCCACGCCTGATTCACATAATCCTTTTAAAATTGTTTCTTCTGCTGGTGTAATATTCATTGCTTTTGAAATATTACGAGTTTCAGCAGTTGCCTTAGTACCACCAAGATTTAACTTTTTGATGTTGCATTCTTTACACAATCTTTCAGCATCCTTAATAGATTCAACTACAGTTAATAATTTATATTTGTCTGTAACACCACTGTTGATTGCTTTTACTGCATCATCCATACTTTTGATAACTAATTTAACACCACTTGGTTTTGCCATCTTGATTGAAGTTTTTCTTAAATCATCTTTCATAACTGCATCGCATGCAATTAAGATACAATCTGCTTCAACTGCATTTTTCCAAGAAAAAGCAACTTGACCATGTAACAATCTGTGATCCACTCTTAATAATTTAATCATTTTCTTCTCCTCCTATTAGAAATCTTCATCATCTTCGCTTGTTATTCCATTCATAACAGTCATTCCATCTTTAGCTGCTTCGATTAAATCGTTTGCTTCTGCTAATTCAAGTTTTCCGTTCAAGCCTTTCATTACTGCATCTAATACTAATCCCATGTTCATTCCTGAGAAGACCATTACATTATCTAATACTGCAAGTTTAGATAAAGCTGTGTGAACACTTCCACCTTTGATATCACACAAGATTAAGATTTGTTCATCACTCTCTTTTACTTCTTTCAAAACTTCTTGATAAAAGTCTTCAGGATTTTGTCCAGGAAGCAAGCTATATGTTTCTATATCCTTAGCTAAATCTCCAACAATCATAGAAACTGAATCTTTCATCCCTTTAGATAGTCCTCCGTGTGATGCAAGTATGATTTTTGCCATATTCTCTGCACTCCTTTCTTTTCGTTTTAGTTCATGCAAGCTTCGTGCCAGTTTGTAGATCAATTACGTTCAGTCTGTAGAACTAGCTTCCACTTATGCTTAAGCAAGCTTCGTGCCAGTTTACAGATCTTTACGCTTGATCTGCATAACCAGCTTCCACTTATACTCAAGCAAGCTTCGTGCCAGTTTATAGATCTTTAAGCTTAATCTGTATAACTAGCTTTCACTTATACTCAAGCAAGCTTCGTGCCAGTTTACAGATCTTTACGCTCAATCTGTACAACTAACTTCCACTTTTAAGCAAGCAAAAAGTGTGCCAATTAATAGCACACTAATCATTAATAATATAGTTGTATATATATTCTATTTCTTCATCTGGAATCTCAACATTGTAGTATGTTTTAACTTCTTTCATTGAGATATTTACTTGATCTATAAACTCTTGATGCTTTTCTTTAAAGTCTTGATCAGTAAAGTTTGAAATAGCTTGTCTTGTAACTAATCTTTCTACAAGACAACAGATATGAACATATAATCCAAAGCATGTTCTATTCTTAAATCTCTTATGTAAGATATTCTGTAGATGATCAATTGCTTTCGCTACATGTTCTAGTAGTTTATCTGGATTTAATATAGTTAAGTTATTCATAACATTGGATAATGTGAAATTACGTAAGATATTCTTTTCGAATACCTCCATCTGAGCTTGAGTCATATACTTTCCAAAATATACTTCTATCGCATTCTGACCCTCATTAATAATCAATTCCTGTATACCTATATATTTCATAGATTCAATATTTGGATCAAGTGTTCCAATGACACATACAACCTCATAATCATTCATTAACTGATCACAGACCTGTTTACGTATTAAAGCAGGATAATCATAAGTAATAATCTTTAAATTAGAATCTTCAGGTAAAGAATTGAATAAGATTTCTTTGATCTTATTCGCTGTACCAACTCCTGATGCACAAGAACAGATTACAATAGGGTCTTTCTTTTTCTTAAGTTCTATATGCGTTTTATAGATGTTTTCCTTAAGAATAGAATCAATTACTTCAGTCACTGTTTTATTGAGTTTAATTCCCTGTCCTATTTCTAACGCACATTTAGTATTAATATTGTTTACTAAGGCAATATCTGCATTACTTGTATCTAATCCCTGATATATTTCTTCAAGAGAACCCATATCAACTAATAAATAAAGTTTTGAGATATTTCCAACATGTGCAATGTAATCATTGATCTTTCTTGTAATAGTTTGTACATCCACATCTAACGGCATATCAATCGCATCAAATATATAACTATTCAACATTCTATTGGCTGCTTCTGCAATAGAACTTGCAGTTGAATAACCATGCGCAATAATAACCGCAATTGTGAGATCTTCACCAGAATGTGCAAAATACTTAATCATACAAATACAGATAATACATTCTACAAACTCATCAATATCCTGATTCATATTATTCTTTAAGTAATGAGAAACTTCCTGTCCTATTTCATATTCACGATGAAATTCTAGTTTTAGATATTTCTTTAAGTTTTTTACTTCATCATAATTCTCATTGATCCAGTTATTTGTGAGATATGTATTCTTAGAGAATTCTGAGACATATGTCGCAAGTGCAATCAACTCATTATGTGAAGTCCTAAAGCCATAATGTTCAGTGATATTATTAAATATCTTTTCTAGATAGTTTGTAAGATAATCAATTGAATCTGCACGATTATCATTAAATATAAGCTTCTCAAAATATCTATCTACAGTATTCTGTGCATTTACTGCAAATGACTGATCTCTTTTAAGATTAATTAATGATTGATAAAAATCTTTAATGATCCCCTGATCTGATACAGGAAGAAGTGTGTTAAGAGACACAAGTTTATGCTTCTTCATAATCATAGAGGAAACATCTATACTATTTCTAATACTGTCAGGTAAATCATAAGCATGTATTTCTAACGTATCTGAATTACTTTTATATAATGCACTCACACAGCTTGCCTGAATAGTATTAGTCAGTTCACCAATATTACCTACAAATGTGTGATTCAGTAACAACTCATAAACGTTAGATGAAATAAGAATTGTTTTACCAACACGCTTCTCTTCGTTCTTCAAAAAGCTATACATGAGTTCTAGCTTTTCATTTTCTCCTCTTTGTGCAAGAGATGGAATTGTAAGAATAACTGGAATACGTCTGAGGAATGTTTTTAATAATGCTTTTTGTGGAACTTCTGTTGTCGCAAATATAATTCTACATTTAGATTTATACCACTTATTATTATCACCTACTAAGTGATAGATTCCCTGGTCCATATAAAGGAATAATTTTTCCTGACATTCAGCATTTAAACAATGCACTTCGTCTAAGAATAATACTCCGCCATCCGCAAAATGTAATAAACCTAAGTTATCACTTTCTGCACCTGTAAAAGCACCTTTTTTATAGCCAAACAGATTCGCTGTGAGTAGTTCTGGGTTATTAGCATACTCTGAACAGTTCACCTGTACAAAATTCTTAGATGCATCAATTAAGCCTGTGTCTACACAATATTCATACGTAAGTTTAGCCATAAATGATTTACCTGTACCAGTTGGTCCATAAAACAACATAGGTAATCCTACTGGAGGGTAAGATACTGTTGCCTTAATCTTCTCTACAATCTGATACATGCTTTCATTAGACCCAATAAGCTTTTCAAAGTTCTTTAATTCTGTCTGATTGTTTAATTCAGCTTCCAATTCATCTAATGATTTGTATTCATCTGATGAGAGCTTCTTCTTATACTTACTTTCAAGAGATCCTCTTGAAAGATATAGAACAGGGCTTGTTTTGATTTTAATAAGCTTCTTGTCATTAAATAGTTCATTTAATAATCTAGTCACTTGATTTCTACTTAGTTTTAATTCTTTTGATAATTGGATGGATTGACATTCTTCATATGAATTTTGATCCATTCTTCCATTAATCAACAACATTATTTTTTCTTTCAATGAAATCACCTCATCGTTCATGATAAAACAAATAAAACTTGTGTGCAACAATCGTTATTCGTTATACTTTTCTATTAAATATCCATACATTAATTGGCACGGATTTTGCTATATAATAGTGAGGGGTGATGAATATGAAACAAAAAATGCAATATATTCAAACACTGTCTCTTATACACATCTGACGCTGCCGACGATCTTACGCGTGTAGAT
>ENA-OYZL01000619-OYZL01000619.1-human-gut-metagenome-genome-assembly--contig:-NODE-619-length-15823-cov-17.353564_pt1 | contig 15823 bp, 10 predicted proteins | sample MGYA00243292_ERZ653479 | MGnify/ENA primary metagenome ERZ653479 (study PRJEB26926, sample SAMN06165116) | human gut metagenome | biome: ENVO:00009003; feature: ENVO:2100002; material: ENVO:00002003... | reverse complement strand
GTGAAATATCCCGCAAAGTGGGGCGTGCAGATTGCGGGAATGATTTTTCAGACACACTCTAGGGTAAGTTTAACTGAATCAGGTAAGTTTTCTGTTTGAACTGTGATAATGGGATATGAAAAGTGGTTTGATGAAAGTAAGGAGGAGCAACGAATGATTTGTGGAATGACGTATTTTCAGATATGTCTGTATTTTCTTATTTATTCTTTTGGCGGCTGGGTTGTTGAAGTTATTTTTCATGCAGTAGCGTTGGGAAAAGTTATAAACAGAGGTTTCCTGAATGGACCGGTCTGCCCGGTATATGGATTTGGGGTGCTTTCTGTTTTTGCTTTGCTCAATACAATTCAGGGCAGCGGGCGTCAGATGAGTGATGGAATGATTTTTGTGTTTGGAATTGTTCTGGCAACTGCGGTAGAGCTGGTTGCAGGCTGGCTGCTGGATGTGTGTTTCCACGCAAGATGGTGGGATTATTCAGATAAACCCTTTAATTTTCATGGTTACATTTGCCTGGAGTTTTCTCTGATCTGGGGACTGGCTATCGTTATGGTAGTAAAAGTTTTCCAGAAGTATGTAGAGGCACATGCGTTACATACACCTGCAACCTGGGAATGGATTGTGATAGCAGTTTTGTATGCTGTGTATCTGACAGATTTTATTGTGACGGTAGCAGTGATCCAGGGACTGAATAAAAAGCTTACCAGACTGGATAAGGTTCGCTCAGATTTGAGAATTGTAAGTGATAAACTGAGTGATACACTGGCTACGACTACGATTGGCACAGCACAGAAAGTGGGAGAAGGAAAGGTTCAGGCAACTCTTGCAGCAGCAGAACTGCGTGATGCAACTGCCGCACAGCGAGAAAAATCTATTGAAATGCTTCGTATAAAAAGAGCGGAGCTTCAGGCTCAGTTTGAGGAACTGTCCAGTTCTATTACCAATCATACCGTTGTCGGGCAGGGGCGTATCATCAAGGCATTTCCGAAGATGCAGCACAGAGACTATTCCGAACTGATTCAGGAGCTGAAAAAGAGATTAAAATAGATTAAAATGCAGAGGGAGGATTCAGGTGAACAGACAGGCAGTACAAACCTTAAAGACTTATTTTGGATATGATACATTCAGAGAAGGGCAGGAGAGTGTTGTGGAGTCCATTCTGGAACACCGGGATGTGCTTGCAATCATGCCGACAGGAGCTGGAAAATCCATCTGTTATCAGGTACCGGCACTGATGCTGTCAGGAATTACGATTGTAATTTCTCCTCTGATCTCACTGATGCAGGATCAGGTAAAGGCTTTGAATGAAGCGGGAATACATGCCGCATTTATCAATTCTTCACTGTCGGAAAGTCAGATTAGCAAGGCGTTGTACCTGGCAGCAGGAGGAAGATACAAAATTATTTATGTTGCACCGGAACGTCTGGAAAATTATGAGTTTCTGGAATTTGCCAGACAGGTGGAGATTTCCATGGTGACAGTGGATGAGGCACATTGTATTTCACAGTGGGGCCAGGATTTCAGACCAAGCTATGTCAAAATCGTAGACTTTGTAAAAAATCTTCCCGGTCGTCCGATCGTCAGTGCTTTTACCGCAACTGCAACAGAGGAAGTAAAGAACGACATTCTCTGTACTTTAAATCTGGAAGATCCGAAAGTAGTGATTACCGGGTTTGATAGAAAGAATTTATATTACAGCGTGGAAAATATCCGGCGAAAAGACGATTTTGTAATGGATTACATAGACAGACATCTAACAGAGAGCGGGATTATTTACTGCTCTACAAGAAAAAATGTGGACAATCTTTTTGAACTGCTTTTCCAAAAAGGAGTTGCTGTTACCAGATATCATGCAGGACTGAATAATGAAACCAGAAAAAAGAATCAGGATGATTTCATTTACGACAGAACCCCCGTTATTATTGCAACAAATGCATTTGGAATGGGGATTGATAAATCCAATGTGAGATATGTGATCCATTACAATATGCCGCAGAGTATGGAGAATTATTATCAGGAGGCAGGACGTGCAGGGCGTGACGGAGAGAATTCCCAGTGCGTTCTATTGTTTTCTGCACAGGATGTTATGATCGACCGAATGCTTCTGGATAACAAAGATTTTTCCGATGTGGATGAAGAGGATGAATTTTTCATTCGTCAGCGGGATATACGAAGGCTTCAGATCATGGAAGGATATTGTAAAACAACAGGATGTCTGCGAAATTATATTCTGGAGTATTTCGGTGAAAAGACCTTCGGTCCCTGTGATAATTGTGGAAATTGTCACAGAGAATACCATGAGACAGATATGACCAGAGAGGCGAAGTGGGTAGTGAACTGTGTAGCTGAGACGAGAGGAAGGTATGGACTGACAATTGTGATTGGTACTCTGCTGGGGGCTAAGAGAGCCCGGTTGAGGGAGCTTGGAGCAGATAAGTATAAATCTTATGGAGCATTGAATGATCACAGTGAGGCAGAACTCAGGGCACTGATCAGCCAGATGACTGAGATGGGATATCTCTATCAGACACAGGAACGTTACAGTGTGCTGAAACTGGGCGATATTTCTTCGCTAAGAGATGAAAATACTCACGTGATCATGCGTACTTACGAGGAAAAAGAACCGGATAAAAAGAAAAAGCCCCAGAAATCTGTCAGAAAACGCAGTACAGATGCGCTTACGGCAGCAGGTTACGATTTATTTGAAGCCCTGCGGAAACTTCGTCTGGAAATTGCAAAAGAGGAAGCCATGCCTCCATATATCGTGTTCAGTGATAAGACGCTGATAGATATGTGCATCAAATGTCCATCAAATGAAGAAGAAATGCTGGAGGTTTCCGGTGTGGGCGAGAATAAGCTAAAGAAATACGGTCAGAGATTTCTGGAAGAGATACAGAAGTTCTGCCTGGAACGTCCGAATGCGGTTTTGAGTATGTCGGAAGATGAAAATGGTAATCCCTGAGAACAAAGGTTGGAAAACAGATGAATATAGAAAAATATACGGAAGAATTAATCACATTGAGACATTACTTTCATCAACATCCGGAGCTGGCACTTCAGGAAGTGGAGACGTCTGCATATATCCGGAAATATCTGGAGAAACTGGGATATGAGATTGTGCCGATAGAACCTACAGGATTGATCGCGGAACTTCCATCTCTGAGAAACAGGGAGAAACTGGTTGTACTCAGGGCGGAGATGGATGCATTGCCCATACAGGAGCAGACAAATCTACCATACGCATCAGTAAATCAGGGATGTATGCATGCCTGCGGTCACGATATGATCCTGGCAGCAGCACTGATCCTTGCAAAAATTGTGGCAGAAGAGCAAAGAATGCAGGAAAGTTTTCCGGTCAGACTCCGGTTCCTTTTTGAACCTGCAGAGGAGATTGGTGAAGGTGCAAAAAGAATGCTTCAGGCCGGAGCATTAGAGAATCCGAAAGCAGATGCATTTCTGATGTTTCATTACGCAGCGGACATGACATTTGGAATGGCAGTGCATCAGGGACAGGCATCTTCCATGATCAACAGTATGCAGATTCATGTTCATGGAAAATCCAGTCACTGGTGTGAAGCGGATAAGGGGATTGATGCAATTTATGCAGCTGCTCAAGTGATAAGTGCCATTCATGATCTGAATGAAAGTTTTGGAAAACAGCATCCGGATGCAGGGAAATATATTGTGGGTACGGGTACGATCCATGGCGGTGAATATACGAATATTATTGCAGACCATGTGGTATTAAACGGAAATATACGCGCAGTTCATGAAGAAACTTACATGGCACTTGAGCACGAGCTGGAGAGAAATCTGCAGGAAATTGAAAAGCAGACTGGCACACAGATCCGTATGGAATTTCCAAAAGATCCGGTATATGCGTTTGCCAATGATGAGGAACTTACAGAGACAGCAAAGGTAGTGGGTGCAGAAGTATTCGGAGATAAATTTGTTCTGGAAGGAGAAGATGAGTTGTTTCTTTCCGGTGACAACGCATACAGATATTTTAGAGAAACCAGAGGACTTTTCACAGTATTTCTTGCGGGAATACCAGGAGAGAATCATCCTCTGCATCATCCGAAATTTCAATTGGATGAGAGGATACTGCCGTACAGCGTGGAAGCATTGTATAAGATTATAACTACATTATGAGTATTGCAATTTTGGAAAATAGTGAATTGTGATGTGGTTCAGCAGAGCGTGAAATTCTACTGAACTGGATCAATGTATTATTTACGCAGATTGCTATGGAAGGAACGTCAGCAGGATGGATAATTTGTATCTGTTCTGCTGTTTTTTGAGTATACTCGTAATAATTTCAGAGAATACTGTAAATTAACCAAATTAAGTAAGCCCTGCTTCAATTGAGGATATCCACCTGACTCTATAAAAAATCTCATAAATAAATGAAAAAAATTACCAAAAGGACTTGAAAATTGGATTAAAATAGTATAATATAAAAACATAAACAAATTAAGAATGCATAGCAACTATAACTTATTAACGTTGAGTGATAGCAGATTGCTGAATAGTAACGGACAGACGATATACTATAAAGAAAGAATTGAGGGCAGAAACATGAAGATTACAGATACCATTAAATATGTCGGAGTTAATGACCATCAGGTAGATTTGTTTGAGGGACAGTATGCAGTGCCAAACGGAATGGCATATAATTCCTATGTGATTCTGGATGACAAGGTTGCAGTTATGGATACTGTAGATGCCAATTTCAAACATGAATGGCTGGATAATCTTGAACAGGCACTGGGCGGACGTAAGCCGGACTATCTGATCGTTCAGCATATGGAGCCTGACCATGCAGCAAATGTAGCGAACTTTCTGGAAGTATATCCCGGTACTACAGTAGTAGCCAATGCGAAGACATTTGTAATGATCAAGAATTTCTTCGGACTGGATCTGGAAGGGCAGAAACTGGAAGTAGAGAATGGTTCTACACTGAGTCTGGGAAATCATAATCTTACTTTTGTATTTGCGCCAATGGTACATTGGCCGGAGGTTATGGTGACTTATGACAGCACAGATAAAGTTCTTTTTTCAGCAGATGGATTTGGTAAGTTTGGTGCTCTGGATGTGGAAGAAAACTGGGATGATGAAGCAAGAAGATACTTTATCGGTATTGTTGGTAAATATGGCGCACAGGTACAGAGACTTCTGAAAGTAGCAGCTACTCTGGATATTCAGATCATCTGTCCGTTACATGGTCCGGTACTTACAGAAAATCTGGGACATTATATCAGCCTCTATGATACCTGGTCCTCTTACACACCGGAGGAAGAAGGAATCGTAGTTGTATATACTTCTGTATACGGACATACCAAAGAAGCAGTCAATCAGTTTGTGGAGAAATTAAAGAGCAAGGGATGTCCGAAAGTAGTTGTTTATGATCTGGCAAGAGATGATATGTCTCAGGCACTCAGTGATGCATTCCGTTACAGTAAGCTGGTACTGGCAACAACTACCTATAATGCAGGAATCTATCCGTTTATGAATGACTTTATTACCCGTCTGGCAGAGCATAATTTCCAGAACCGCACAGTGGGCCTTATTGAAAACGGTTCCTGGGCACCTCTGGCAGCAAAAGTAATGAAAAATATGCTTTCTGAATGCAAGAAGATCAACTGGCTGGACACCACAGTGAAGATCATGTCCGCAGTAAATCAGGAAAACAGAGATCAGATGGAAGCGATGGCTTCCGAGCTTTGTAAGGAATATATTGCAAAGAATGATGAACTGGCAAATAAAAATGATATGACAGCATTATTCCGCATTGGTTATGGTCTCTATGTAGTGACATCAAATGACGGTAAAAAGGATAACGGACTGATCGTTAATACAGTTACCCAGCTGACAGACTCTCCGTTCCGCGTTGCAGTTAATATCAATAAGACAAATTATTCTCACCATGTTATCAAGCAGACAGGGGTGATGAATGTAAACTGTCTCTCTGTAGAAGCTCCGTTCTCTGTATTTGAACAGTTTGGTTTCCAGAGTGGAAGAAGCGTGGATAAATTTGCGGGACAGAAGGTGAATCGTTCTGATAACGGACTGATATTCCTGGACAAATATATCAACGCATTTATGTCCCTGAAAGTAGAGCAGTATGTAGATCTGGGAACTCACGGAATGTTCATCTGCAGTGTGACAGAAGCCCGCGTGGTAAGTGACCAGGAGACAATGAGCTACACCTATTATCAGAAAAATGTAAAACCGAAACCTGAAACAGAAGGTAAGAAAGGATTTGTATGTAAAGTCTGCGGATATATCTACGAAGGCGATGAACTTCCGGAAGATTATATCTGTCCATTGTGTAAACATGGAGCTGTAGACTTCGAGCCGATTGGATGAAAGATTTCTCTTGTTAAACTGCTAAAGAGTGACATTCTGTTATATGAATAATTGTTGAGATTTCAGAGTGATCTGATTGATAAAATAAAAAATAGAGATTGTCAGTGGTTAAATTGCTGGCAATCTCTATTTTGCTCCAATATGGTACTATTATTAAATGCAGAAAATAGTACAATTACAGTTGTATTGTAAGGATGAATAGACGATGGGATATTAATAGAAACATTATGGGATGTAAAGAAATTTTGATAGACGAATTCAATAGCAATATGTTACACTTTATAAAAGTTAGAATTTAATATATCAAAATATAAAGGGAAGTGTGTCTATTGAAACAAATTAAAAAGAAACTTTCAAAAAGAATATATTGGAATATTATGAACTTTCTGAGCATTATGATGAAATAAAAATGTGGTATGACGGATATCGGTTTGGAAATGTAGAGGTTTACTGTCCCTGGGATGTGATAAATTATTGTGATGAATTGCGTATAAACAATATGGCGCAGCCACAGAATTACTGGTCTAATACTAGCAGTAATGAAGCGGTGAAACGCTTTATTCAGGAGACTGATAAGGGAACGGTCAGAAAGGAAATTGAGAAACTGATAGCAGGAGAAACAATTGTAAAGGAGATTCATCAGGAACTGACATATCAGGATATGTATGCTTCGATTGAAAACCTGTGGAGTATTCTTTTTACTACGGGATATCTCACACAGACCGGAAGAAAAGATGCAAATACGTTCATGCTTACCATTCCTAATATGGAAATACGTAATATTTTTCTGACACAGATTATGGAATATTTTAAGAAAATTGTTTCTGAGAATGGAGAAGCACTTGAAGTACGGTATTGCATTTTACAAAAAGAAATGCAGAGTAATGACAGTTAAATAAATGAAAAACAAATACACAAAAGCAGCAGAACCATTGAGGGATAGTGATTCAATGGTTCTGCTTTTTACTGTCTGTATTGATGAAGTTGCTTAATGTAACTGGAATACTACGGTTTCGTAAGGTTTGAGTACAAGTGTTCCAATTCCGTATTCAACTTCATTTTCTCCGTAATTGGAAATGATTACGGGAGTGTTGCACGGTAATTCAATATCTTCAGCGCCATAATGGAATTTCTGCATGGATGCAGAGAAATTATGCACTGCCAGCCATGTTTCATCCTGGTAACTTCTGGTATAGGCAATTACCGGACCATCTTCCGGGCAGCAGAGTTTGAAATCTCCATGAGCCATTACCGGATGTTTCTTACGCAGTGCGATGAGATTCTGGTAGAATCTGAAAACAGAACAGTCATCATTCATCTGGCTTTCTGCGTTAATGAGTTTGTAGTTTGGATTGACACCCAGCCACGGAGTATGCTCAGAAAATCCGCCGTTTGGACTGTCGTTCCACTGCATAGGCGTTCTTGCATTATCACGGCTGATACTTCTGGATTCTGCCAGTGCTTCTTCAGGAGAAGCTCCTTGTTCGATCATGGTTTTATAATAATTGCGGGTATCAATGTCATTGTAATCATCGATAGATGGGAAGGCAACATTGGTCATTCCCAATTCTTCGCCCTGGAAAACAAAGGGGGTACCGGGAAGTGTGTGCAGATAACATGCCAGCATTTTTGCAGATTCTGACCAGAATTCTCTGTCATTTCCGTAAAGGGAAATCTGACGCGGTTTGTCGTGATTACTTAAAAATCTTGCCCACCATCCGTCTTTTTTTAGGATTTCATAATCTTTCTTAAGATCACGTTTCATTTTCTCTGGTGACCATGTCTGGATTTCAACAATCGGAGGGACAAATGGAATAGCCATGTTAAATTCTTTGCTTGCTGCGCTGGAATAGTTGATGGCATCCTGTTCATTGTTGATATTAACTTCTCCTACACTCATCAGATTGTCGGGAGTCATTGTTTCTGCAACCATTTCACGGATGTAGCGGTGGGTTCCTTCCAGATTTACACACGCTACAGTACCAATGGGTTCATTCATATCTGCACGTCCGTCCAGTCCTTTGTCAAGATAACTGATGGCATCAATGCGATATCCGTCAACACCTTTCTCATTCCAGAAACGGATAATATCAAAAATTTTCTCTTTAGTTTCCGGATTATCCCAGTTCAGATCCGGTTGTTCTTTAGCAAAGAAATGGAGATAGTATTGTCCACGTTCAGGAACATATTCCCAGGCACTTCCGCCAAATACGGACATCCAGCAGTTGGGTGCGCCTCCGTCCGGTGCAGGATCACGCCAGATATAGTAATCACTGTAAGGATTATTGCGGGATTTCTTTGATTCCCGGAACCATTTATGTTTATCTGAAGAATGGTTCAGGACCAGATCCATGATAATGGCGATGCCTCGTTCATGTGCACCGTCGCGGAAAGCATCCCAGTCTTCCATAGTTCCGAATTCTTCCATGATCGCGAAGTAATCAGAAATATCGTAACCGTTATCCACATTCGGAGAAGCATAGACAGGAGACATCCATACTGCATTGATGCCAAGCTCCTTCAGATAATCTAGCTTCTCAATCATTCCCTTCAGATCACCGATTCCATCATTGTTGCCATCTTTAAAACTTCTTGGGTAAATCTGGTAGATCACCAGATCTTTATACCAGTCTTTTTTGTGTTTCATATGTACATCCTTTCGTCTTTTTGCATAAATAAACTCTGAAATTATTATATTGTATTGTGCAAAAAAACGCAATGAAGAAAATGAGATTATTTTTGATAATAGTAACACACGTGTTACTGTTCACATTCCACTATCCCGCGAGGTGTTTTGGCATGAATATGCCAAAATCCCGAGACATACAAGCCAAAATTCCATTGCCGCAGGCAATCTGGAATGAATTTTGGATACGTTACTGTGAACGGAGTGAACAGTAACATAACGAAGTAAACAGTAATACACACTCTGGACATATCAGATTGTACAGAAAAAAGAATTGTGATAGAATAGGCGCGTAAAATATGTTACTGTACATAAGACAATGAAAGACGGAGAACAGAATGAACGCAAATTTTGAATATTATAAAGTTTTTTATTACGTATCAAAATATGAGAATCTGACAAAGGCAGCATCAGTATTAAAGACCAGCCAGCCGGCTGTGACCAGGACGATACATAATCTGGAAAATATATTAGGGTGCAGACTGTTTACCAGAAGCAAAAGTGGCATGAAACTGACTCCTGAGGGAAAGATTTTCTATCAGTATGTAGCAGCAGGCTGTGCTCAGTTTTTCAAAGCCGAGGATAATCTTAATAATCTGATCAGCCTTGAGAACGGGACCATTTATATCAGTGCAACAGAGACAGCATTGCACTGTTATTTGTTCGAGGCAGTCAGAGACTTTAATATTCAATACCCGAATGTGCATTTTAAAATTCTTAATAACAGCACTACAGATTCTGTAAATGCCTTAAAAGAGGGTAAAGTAGATCTTGCAGTTGTATCTGCTTCTTTACAGTTAGCAGAGCCACTGAAAATGAAAGTAGTGCGAAAGTATAGGGAAATTCTGATCGGAGGCAGTCGTTTTGCGGAGCTGAAGGGGAGGAAGACTTCGTTGGAGGAACTTTCAGCCTATCCATGGATCAGCCTGACTTCCGAGGCAATCAGCAGGAGATTTTTGAATGAGTATTTTTCAAAAAATGGACTGCAGTTTTCGCCGGATGTAGAGCTGGCGACTACAGATATGATTCTCCCGGCAGTACGGTATAATATGGGAATCGGATTCCTGCCAGAAGAATTTGCCGGAGATGATCTGGAATCCGGAAAGGTTTTTGAGATAGATGTAAATGAAACACTTCCGGAGAGAAGCATTATTCTGATCCATGATACAGAATATCCTCAAAGTATTGCATCTAAAGCATTCCAGAAGTTTTTGGCAGAACGGAAAGAACAGAACCGCTGAAATAGAAAAGTCATCAGGAAATCCACATGATGTGAATCCTGATGACTTATTATATTTATAAGGAATTTATCATCTGTTAGACGGATTTATTTATGCCACTCCCAGTTTCGAATCTCTTCCAGATCCTGGCCATATTCAGCAATATACTGTTTGTGCTCAACAAGCTTGTCATTCATCTTCTGGATTAAGAAGGAACCTTTGTTTCCAAGCTGTGGAAGATGCATGATGGCATCCTTTACAAGATTGAAACGGTCAATCTGGTTCTGTACACGCATATCGAATGGTGTAGTAATAGTACCTTCTTCCTGATATCCGTGAACAGAGATATTGTGGTTGTGACGCTCATAAGTAAGCTCATGGATCAGTGTTGGATATCCATGGAATGCAAAGATGACAGGTTTATCTTTTGTGAAGATTGCATCATATTCTGCGTCACTTAAGCCGTGTGGATGTTTGTGGTCAGATTCCAGTTTGAACAGGTCGACAACGTTAACAACACGGATCTTAAGTTCCGGCATTTCATCACGAAGGATAGTAACTGCAGCCATGATCTCAAGTGTAGGTGTATCACCGCAGCAGGCCATAACAACGTCTGGTTCTTCACCACAGTCATTGCTTGCCCACTCCCAGATACCGATACCCTGTGTGCAGTGCTTAACAGCCTGCTCCATGGTCAGCCACTGGCAGCTTGGATGCTTGGAAGCTACAATTGCATTGACATAGTTCTTACTCTTGATGCAGTGATCGAAGCAGGAGAGTAAGCAGTTAGCGTCCGGTGGTAAGTACATACGAACTACGTCTGCTTTCTTATTGGCAATGTGATCCAGGAATCCAGGATCCTGATGAGTAAATCCGTTGTGGTCCTGCTGCCATACGTTGGATGTCAGGATGAAGTTCAGGGATGCGATAGGCTGTCTCCAGGAAAGCTGATTGCAAACTTTCAGCCATTTTGCATGCTGGGCTGCCATGGAGTCAACGATACGGATGAAAGCTTCATAGCTTGCGAAGAAGCCATGACGACCTGTTAACAGGTAACCTTCCAGCCATCCTTCACACATATGCTCACTGAGCATACTGTCCATAATACGTCCGTCTCTTGCGAGGCAGTCATCAGTATCAAGCATTTCTGCGTTCCAGTCACGTTTCTGATATTCAAATACTTTGTACAGACGGTTGGACATGCTTTCATCTGGTCCAAAGATACGGAAGTTCTTGTTTTCTTCATTCAGTTTGAAGATGTCGCGGATGTATCCGCCAAGTTCGATCATATCCTGAGCTTTTGTTTTGCCAGGCTGTACTTCAATACCGTAATCGCGGAAGTCCGGAAGACGAAGATCTTTCAGAAGAAGTCCACCATTTGCATGTGGGTTGGCACCGAGACGTGCATTTCCCTTAGGAGCCAGTTCAGCCAGTTCCGGGATCAGGCGTCCGTTTTTATCAAACAGTTCCTGAGGACGATAGCTTTCCAGCCACTCCTTCAGAAGTTCAAGATGTTCCGGTTTTTCCATAGTGATCGGAACCTGATGAGCACGGAAAGAACCTTCAATCTGAAGTCCGTCAACAACCTTAGGACCTGTCCATCCCTTAGGAGTACGAAGGATGATCATTGGCCATACCGGACGTTCCGGATTATTGTTCTCACGGGCGTTCTTCTGGATCGCTTTGATTTCTTCGATCACTGTGTCCATTGTTTCAGCCATCTTCTTGTGCATTGTCATTGGGTCGTCACCTTCAACGAAATATGGTTTCCAGCCACAGCCCTTGAAGAAGCATTCAAGTTCTTCATGAGAAAGACGGGAGAAGATAGTCGGGTTGCTGATCTTATATCCATTTAAGTGAAGAATAGGAAGTACAGCACCGTCTGTGATCGGGTTCAGGAATTTGTTGGACTGCCAGGATGTCGCCAGAGGACCAGTCTCAGCTTCACCATCACCTACAACAGTAGTTGCAATCAGATCCGGGTTGTCAAATACAGCTCCGAAAGCATGAGCGATGGAGTAACCAAGCTCGCCACCTTCATTAATGGAACCAGGTGTTTCCGGTGCGCAGTGGCTTGGGACTCCGCATGGGAAGGAGAACTGTTTGAACATTTTCTTCATACCTTCCTCATCCTGACTGATGTTAGGATAAACTTCGCTGTAGGAACCTTCCAGATAGGTGTTGGCGATCATGAAGTTTCCGCCATGTCCAGGACCGGAAAGCAGGATCATATCAAGGTCATAACGTTTGATGACACGGTTGCAGTGTGCATAAACGAAGTTCTGTCCCGGTACAGTTCCCCAGTGACCAACAATTTTTTTCTTGATCTGATCCATAGTTAATGGCTCTCTCAGAAGCGGATTGTCGAGAAGATAGAGCTGTCCGGCAGACAGATAGTTAGCTGCACGCCAGTAAGCATCGATTTTGTCAAGCATTTCCTGGTTTAAAGGCTGCTTTTCCAGACATAATTTGTTGTCTTCCATTTTCTTACCTCTTTCTTTGTCTTTGATGTGTATAGCTTAAGATGTCGAAGATATCTGTATAAGAAATTTTCTGGTGGTAGTTAATGATAAACGTTTCTCAACAGATAAGTTGGAGTGTTACTTTGTTATTTTTTAACCGAACACATCCTATCATATCAGAAATGAAACGTAAAATAGAAATATTGCATTGTAATTATAAGTTTTTGATATGGATAAAAAATAAGCTCCTTCTGATGAAATGCGGAGCAGTTATTCGGTATAGAGCTGCGTAGCGAAGCAGATTGTGAATATCCGCTTGACGACAATTCTCTGAGTGGAAATGATTGGTGTTTAATATGGAAGATGACGAAAAGAACTAAGCAATGATTAGTAATTTTCACGAAAAAATGGATAACATGAAAGTTGTATTGCAATTTGCACAAAAAATAGATATAATAAAAAAAACAATTGCGCATAAGGTATAGAAAAACTGCTTATATGTACTAGATAAAGTATAGGCGGTAAAAGTGAAGAATGGCGAAGGAGACAAGAATCATGGGAAAAAGAGCAGCAGGAATATTAATGCCGATCAGCAGTCTTCCATCAGACTATGGCATCGGATGTTTTTCCAAAAGTGCATATGAATTTGTAGACTGGTTAAAGGAAGCAGGACAGACTTACTGGCAGATTCTGCCATTGGGACCGACCAGCTATGGAGATTCTCCATATCAGTCTTTCTCTACATTTGCAGGTAATCCATATTTTATTGATCTGGATACACTTGTGGAAGAAGGAGTTCTTGATAAGAAAGACTGCGAGAAAGTTAACTGGGGAAAGAAGCCTGATGAGGTAGATTATGAAAAAATCTACAAAGGCCGTTATCCTCTTCTGAGAAAAGCATACGAGAACAGTGATATCAGCAAGAATCCTGACTATCAGAAATTCGTAGCAGAGAACAGCTGGTGGTTGTCAGATTATGCTCTGTTTATGGCAGTAAAAGACCGTTTCGAAGGTGTAGAATGGACCAAATGGGCTGAGGATATCAGACTCCGCTGGAACAATGCCATGGATTATTATCGTGAAGAACTCTATTTTGATATTGAATTCCAGCAGTATATGCAGTTTAAGTTCTATGAGCAGTGGATGAAACTGAAATCCTATGCAAATTCAAAAGGAATCCAGATCATTGGAGATATTCCGATTTATGTTGCCATGGACAGTGCTGATGCATGGGCACATCCGGAGTTGTTCCAGCTGGATCAGGACAATGTACCGCTGGCAGTAGCAGGATGCCCTCCGGATGGATTTTCTGCAACCGGTCAGTTATGGGGAAATCCGCTGTATCGCTGGGATTATCACAGAAATACAGGATATCAGTGGTGGATTTCCAGAATGAGTTACTGCTTCAGACTGTATGATGTTGTGCGAATCGATCATTTCCGTGGATTTGATGAATATTTCTCTATTCCATACGGAGATAAAGATGCAAGAGGCGGACACTGGGAAAAGGGTCCCGGAATTGATCTGTTCCGTAAGATTGAACAGGCGCTTGGATGGAAGCAGGTTATCGCAGAGGACTTGGGATATATGACAGATTCCGTACGTCATCTGGTATATGAGAGCGGATTCCCGGGAATGAAGGTTCTGGAATTTGCGTTTGACTCCAGAGATTCCGGATGTGCCAGTGATTATCTGCCACATAACTATCCGGAGAACTGCGTGGCGTATACAGGAACCCATGATAATGAAACTATCGTGGGATGGTGGAAGAGCATCACAGCAGCTGAGAGAAAACTGGCGAGAGATTATCTGTGTGATCATGCAACACCGGAAGAAGAACTGTATAAGTGTTTCATCAGTCTGATCATGCGCAGTGCTGCGCGTGTCTGCGTTATCCCAATGCAGGACTATATGGGACTGGACAACAGATTCCGAATGAATAAACCATCTACAGTTGGTACGAACTGGAAGTGGAGAATCAAGAAGAGAGATCTTACAAAGAAACTCCAGAAGGAAATATATGATGTGACACTTCGTTACGGACGTAAGAACTGGGATTAAATACATAATGAAATAATTGGAATAATGACAGCGTTTCGGATATAAATAATATTTGGAACGCTGTTTTTTTAACCGAATCAAGCAGTTATTTGGTTAAAAAAGCAACGAAGGGGATGGTTTTGTCTGCTTTGTTTCATTCAGCCAGAGTGATTTGTCAGAGGGAGAAAAAAAGGACAGTTTCGCAAGGTCTTTATTTTTGTATGAAAAAGAAAACATTGAAATTGTTTTGACAGGCGTACAATTGAAAAAGAAATGCATTGATTTTCAGGCAATGTCTGATAAAATATTAACCAGAAAAAGCAAAAGAACAGATTTTCAGGAGGGAAAATAAATGAACTATAACAGATTAGAAACCAGTCTGATCGATGTGATCAAAGAGGAACAGGCGAAGCTTGGATATATGAAAGAGAAGATCAGCCTTTATTATCCGCTCAGTTCCCTGAATCATTTCTTTGGCGGTGAGACAGATGCTGCAGGCATGATGGAGATTTTAAAAGATTTTCCTTCTTATATAGAAGAGAAATTTGGTGAAGTAGCAGTATCACACAGAGGAGATCGTTTCTGCTTCACTGTTTCGGAAAAAGCTTCCGAATATGTACATAATAATATGAAAGAGAATGAATTTATCAAGGCATTGATCGAACTGGTTGGCAGACATGGATGTACGATAGAGGAAATTAAAGAACTGTTCCATTCTTATTCAGATAAAATCATTACTGAACCAATGGATAACGAGGAGTTTGATGTGATGATCCGCTTTGATGACGGATCAGATCCTTATTATTATTGTTTTAAAGATGAAGGATGCCATATCATTTACCACAGATTTCTGCCGGAAGACTATGCAGATTTTGGATTCTGATAAGAATGAGTGAAAAATTTTCCAACTGTCGGATCAGTAAAAATATATGTGATATTTGCAACAAAAGTATGTTATTTTTTTGTCAAATATCAACAAAAATAAGTCGAAATTCTATATTGACAGATAGTCTCAATAATGGCTGTCTCTTATACACATCTGACGCTGCCGA
>ENA-OYZL01000612-OYZL01000612.1-human-gut-metagenome-genome-assembly--contig:-NODE-612-length-15960-cov-6.368626_pt1 | contig 15960 bp, 9 predicted proteins | sample MGYA00243292_ERZ653479 | MGnify/ENA primary metagenome ERZ653479 (study PRJEB26926, sample SAMN06165116) | human gut metagenome | biome: ENVO:00009003; feature: ENVO:2100002; material: ENVO:00002003... | reverse complement strand
ACCGGAACCGGCGACCCGGCCCCGACCATCGGGGCCTACCAAACATGGTAATGGGGCGGTGCATTGGGCGTGGATTTGCGCCAATGGGTGTGGGACGCTACGCGTGTTTTGCCGATTTTTGCGTGGCATCCCACGGCCCCTCGGGTAATGGCTGTGACGGGTGTGGCAGGAATGGCGTCTTTCCGGGGTTTCCAGTTTGAGTGTGTGGGATGGGGGGAAATGTAAAACGATTGACTTAGCTGTTGTCCCACGCTTTTGTGGGATGGCAACTCTGGAATGGGCAAATTCGTCGTGGCGTCCCACAACGATGTTAAAACTCGACCATGATGCAAGCCGACCGAACGCTTCGGCGGTCATCTGGCCGCTGTGACCCCACAATGATGATGGTAGGCAGGCGAACGTTTCGCGGTCATCTGGCCGTCCTGCCCTGCAGTGATGTTGAGAAAATGCAGTCACGGTGCATGAGGAGAACCGTTGACCTGCGTGTTTCAGTGGTCGCGAACTGCATATGCACTAAAAAATAAGGCTCTGCAGTGGATTGTATGAATCCAATGCAGAGCCTTATTAGTTGCGGTGAACGCGACTAACGCAGCGATTTCACTCGCTCAGGGCCTTGTCTACCACGACGGTGGCCTCGTCGAGCACCTTGTCCAGAGCCTCGGGGGAGACGAAAGACTCGGCGTACACCTTGTAGATGTTCTCGGTGCCGGAGGGGCGGGCGGCGAACCAGTTGTCCTTGGTGGTGACCTTCAGACCGCCGATCTTGGCGTGGTTGCCCGGTGCCTCGGTCAGCTTGGCGGTGATGTCTTCGCCAGCCAGCTGCGTGGCGGCCACATCATCACCGGTCAGCTTGGCGAACTTGGCCTTCTGCTCCAGCGTGGTCGGGGTGTCGACGCGCTTGTACCAAGACTCGCCGAAGCGCTCGACCTGCTCCTGGTGAAGCTGGGCCGGGTTCTTGCCGGTCTTGGCGGTGATCTCGGCAGCCAGCAGGTCGGGGATCAGACCATCCTTATCGGTGGTCCACACGCGGCCGTCCTTGCGCAGGAAGCTCATGCCGGAGCTCTCCTCGCCGCCGAAGGCGACTTCGCCGCTGAACAGCGGGTCCACGAACCACTTGAAGCCCACCGGCACTTCGATGACCTTCGCGTTGATCGATGCGGCCACGCGGTCGATCAGGGAAGAGGAGACCAGCGTCTTGCCCACGGCTGCGCCCTCAGGCCAGCCCGGACGGTTGCCGCCGAACAGGTACTCCACGCACACGGCGATGTAGTGGTTCGGGTTCATCACGCCCCAGTTCGGGCAGACGATGCCGTGACGGTCGGCGTCCGGGTCGGTGCCGCCGACCAGATCGTACTTGTCCCAAGCGCCGGCGTTGAGCTCGTCGACCAGGCCCTTCATGGCGTACGGGGAAGACGGGTCCATGCGGATCTTGCCGTCGTGGTCGATGGTCATGAAGCGCCAGGTCGGGTCGACCTCAGGACGCACCACGCCGATGTTCAGGCCGTACTTCTCGTTGATGAGCGGCCAGTAGTTCACGGAAGCGCCGCCGAGCGGATCGATGCCCAGACGCACGCCGGAGTTGCGGATCACGTCGAAGTCGATGACGTTCTCCAGGTCGTCCACGTAGTGCTCGCGGAAGTCGAAGCCCTCGACGTACTCGGACTTGATGGCCTCCTCGTAGGGCACACGCTTGATGGACTTGAAGTCGCCGAGCAGCTCGTTGGCGCGAGCGGCGATGGCATTGGTGGTCTCGGCCGGAGCCGGGCCGCCGGTGACGGGGTCGTACTTGAAGCCACCGTCGGTGGGCGGGTTGTGGGACGGCGTGACGACGATGCCGTCGGCGAGGCCCTCGCCCTCGAAGCGCTGGGTGCCGTCGGCCGCACGGTTGTGGGTCAGGATGGCCTGGGAGACCACCGGGGTGGGCACGAAGTCGTCACGGGAATCGACGCGTACGTGCACGCCGTTGGCGACGAGCACCTCGATGGCGGTCTTCTTGGCCGGGCCGGACAGCGCGTGGGTGTCGGAGCCGAGGTACAGCGGGCCGGTGACGCCGGCCTTCTTGCGGTATTCGGCGATGGCCTGGGAGATGGCGATGATGTGGGCCTCGTTGAACGAGGTCTTCAGGGACGATCCGCGGTGGCCGGAGGTGCCGAAGATGACACGCTGCTCGGGGACTTCGGGATCGGGGACGAGGTCATAGTATTTGCCGATAACCTCATCGACATTGATCAGATCTGCTGGGGTGGCGGGCTGACCCGCATTGTTTGCTACCATGCTCCCTATTCTGCCACGTTTTTTCGCCACGTTGGGTACGATTATGTTAAGAGTTGTCAACTTTTGTGCGAATCGTGTGCCGGTTGTCTAGCGCTTGGTCATTTCCTCCTCGATTTCCTCCAGCGACTTGCCGTTGGTCTCGGGCACCAAGCGCATCACGAACGGGATGGACAGGGCCGAAAACACGCCGAAAATCGCGAACGGGCCGCCCACATTGTTGCCGAACGCATCGAGCAGCACGAGGAAGAACTGGGAGACGATGAAGTTGCCCAGCCAGTTCGCCGCCGAGCCGAAGGAGGAGCCGATGCCGCGCACGCTCAGCGGGAAGATCTCGCCGATAAGCACCCAGGCGATCGGGCCCCACGAGACCGCAAAGCCGAGGATATAGAAAGCGATGAGAATCATCGTCGGCACGGCCAGCACGGCCACGTCGCCCACGAAGTTCATCACGGCGAGCACTGCGAGCGAAACGGTCATCACGATGGAACCGAAGATCAGCACGCCCTTGCGCGGGAAACGATCCATGATAAGCGTGGCCACGATGGTGCTCACGAAGTTCACCACGCCGATGCCCACCGACACCCAGATCGCGTCGCCTTCAGGGAAGCCGAAGCCCTTGATGAACACCTGCGGCAGGAAGTAGATCACCGAGTTGATGCCCACGAGCTGCTGGAACAGCATGATACCGATGGCGGCCACCAGCGCCGGACGAGCGATACGGAACAGTTCGCGCACACCACCCTTGGTGTCCTGTGCGGCCACGGCCTTGATCTCGTCCAGCTCAATCTGCACCTGGGTCTGATCCACGTCCTTGCGAATCAGCGTAAGCACTTTGAAGGCGTTGCGGGTGTCGCCCTTGTTCACCAGATAACGCGGGGATTCGGGCAGCAACAGGCCGCCGAGCAGCAACAAGGCGGCCGGCACCAGCGCCGAACCGAGCATCCAGCGCCAGTCGCGGATGCCGAAGAGGTTGTGGTTCAGGAATCCGAGGTTGGAGGCGTAGGCCAGCAGAATGCCGAAGGTGACCATGAGCTGGAACAGCGTGGACAGTGAGCCGCGACGCTCCTTCGGAGCCAGTTCGGCCAAGTACGCCGGGGTCAGGGCGGAGGCCGCGCCGACGGCGAGACCCAGGATGATGCGGGCGCACACCATCATCGCGAATCCGGTGGAGGAGGCGCACAGGCCTGAGCCGAGCAGGAACAGCAGCGCGGAGACGATGAGCAGCTTCTTGCGGCCGAACCGGTCAGACAGTGCGCCGATCGACAGCGCGCCTGCGCACGAGCCGATCAGCACCGAGGAGGTGATGAAGCCGGTCTGAGAGACGCTCAGGCCGAAGTCCGATTCGATAAGCGGGGAGGCGCCGGAGATGATGCCGGTGTCGAAACCGAACAGCATGCCGCCGAGCGCGCCGAAGGTGAAGATGAATGCGCTGTTGAGCGGGAAGCGCGTGGAGAAGCCGCGTGATTCGGCGGCTTCGAGGTCCTCGATTGCGTTTGCTGCCGCGTTTGTGGCCGCGTCCGCCACCCCGGCCACGCCGGTTTCGATGGTTTCGATTGCGGTGGCCGCCGCCCCGGTTGCGCCGGTCTCCTGTGCCGCGGATGCCGTCTGCTTCGATACGGGTGATGCCGTCGTCGTCATTGCCTTGTCCTTTCGCCGTTGACGGGCCGCGCCTGCCGCGTGGCCCCTCTGCCGCATGCAAGGTCAGGCTTCGATTGCCTGAAGTCGCCCGAAAACAAAAAAGACCTGGAACAACGTGGAATTCGCATATTACGATACGCAAATTCCACGTCACTCCAGGTCTTGCCTCATTTTGAGTAACAACCCTGCTACGCAACGTGTGTGAAAGATAGGATACGACTTTCTCGGTCGCGACACTCCGAATAGGCGGCAAAAAACGATGATTTTTGACAACGATTGCAGGATTCTGCATGGTGGAATGAAGTCGGAATGGGCGCTGCGGCAAATACGGAGAACGGGTGCGGCGGAACACCATAGCGGAACGCTATCGCGGAGCACCGTAGCGCATAGTTGCCGTTTCGCGATGCTTTGCCGGCATTGCCGTGCTTTTGGGGCACCCAGCGCCGATAATGGAACACAGTGGCATACGGCAGCAAGGAGGAACCGTGGCGAACGCATCGAACGCAACGCCTGCAGTGATTGCGGCGTGCATCGTTGATGCCGTCGGCGGCTCCGCGAACATCACCAACCTGACCCATTGCGCCACGCGACTGCACTTCGAACTGGACGACGCCGGCCAGGTCAGCCAGCACGGTCTCGAATCCATCCCCGGAGTCCTCGGCGCATTCCCGCGAACCGGCAATCGTTATCAGGTCATCATCGGCGGAGCGGTCGCCTCGGTGTACGAGCAGATCGTTCGGATGCAGGCAGCGCGATTGACTCCGGCAACGCAATTACCATCGGCGGCGTCGCGGCCAACGCAGTCCGCGCAATCCACTCAGTCAACGCAATCCACTCAGTCAACGCAATCCACTCAGCCTACGCAGCCTACGCAGTCCGCGCCGAACCTTTCCGACGACGTCGCACCATTGCGCGATACCGACACCGAGCAGAGTCACGGCCCAGCCAATACATCCCGTCACTTCATGCCTCGTACCATCCGCGAGTGGGGCAGTGCCGCCCGTGCCCGGGCTGCCGCGTTTTTCGACTACCTGTCCGACTCGTTCCGCCCGATTCTGGGCGTGCTACTCGGTGCCTCGCTGGTCATCGCCATCGTCAACGTGATCGTTGCACTCGGCATTGTGCCTGATGGCGAGACGTCCACCGGTTGGATACTACTCAAGGCGATTTGGGAGGGTGTGTTCACCGTTCTGCCGATTATGATCGCTTACAATGCGGCCAAGAAACTGGACGTCGACCCTTGGCTCGGCGGTGCGATTATGGCCGCGCTTATGACCCCGCAGCTTACTGGCGTGATGTCCGGAATGTCCGGGACGTCCGTATCCAGCGCTCTCTCCGGGGAGATTCAATGCTCGGCCACCGCCGTATTCGGCGCCGAAACCTGCACCGTGTCGGCGTTCGGCATACCGATTCAACTCAACGACTACAGTGGCAACATCTTCGTACCATTGCTCATGGCCGCCGTGCTCGCCGTGGTCTACCGCGGGCTGAAGCGCGTCATTCCCGACAGCGTACAGCTGGTGTTCGTGCCATTCCTCTCACTGGTCGTCGTTTTTGCGCTCACCATACTGGTTATCGGGCCTCTGGGAATATGGCTCGGCAGCGGGCTGGGAGCGGCCACAGCATGGCTTAACGCGCACGTGCCATTCCTGTTCGCGCTCATCATCCCGATGCTCTACCCGTTTCTCGTGCCGCTCGGTCTGCACTGGCCGTTGAACGCCCTGATACTGATGAACATTCAGACGCTCGGCTACGACTTCGTCCAAGGTCCGATGGGTGTATGGAACTTCGCCTGCTTCGGTGCCACCGCCGGCGTGCTCGTGCTGGCCGTACGCGGCAAGGATTCGGCCATGCGGCAGACCGCGGTGGGGGCGTTGCTCGCGGGATTGCTGGGTGGCGTTTCGGAACTGAGCCTGTACGGCATCCATCTGCATCACCGCCGCGTCTACCGCTGGCTGCTCGCCGGCTGCGCGGCCGGCGGAGTGACCAGCGCGGTGTTCGGCTGGCTGTTCCCGTCCGTGCTGCCATCCGGCCAGATGGTCCGGGGCGTTACGACTACGGCATTCGCCTTCTCCTCGTTGCTGACGATTCCGGTGTTCGATCGGATGTGGGTGTACGCGCTGTCCATCGCCGTTGCGTTTGTAATGGCGATGGTGTTGACGGTGTTGTTCGGGTACCGCACGCCGTCGCGCGCCACGGAGGCGCAGATGGTCTCGGCGGGCGAGAACGCACGCTCGCAGGATGCGGTGAGAGGGATTGGCACGACATCGTCGGATGCGGAGTCTGCGGAAGATTCTCCATCGCGGCCCGCCTCCGATCGGGCTCTTGACTCCAACGCCATCTTGTCGCCGGTCGCCGGCCGGCTGGTGAATCTGGAAGCGACTGGCGATCCGGTGTTCGCCTCCCGCGCGCTGGGGGAGGGCGTAGGCGTCGTGCCGGAGACGACCAGTGAGACAGCCGTGCTCGCACCGGTCAGTGGCATGCTGAAAACCGTGGCCCGAACCGGCCATGCCTTCGGCATTAAAACCGATGGCGGCATCGAGGTGCTGGTTCATATCGGCATTGACACCGTCGATATGGATGGCGAGGGATTCGCTGTGGTCGTGGCTAAAGGCGAGCGGATCGCGGCGGGAGAGCCACTGGCCACCGTGGATTTCGGCAAAGTCGCGGCGGCCGGGCACAGCGTTGTGGTGGTGGTGACGGTGGTCAACGCCGCTGAACTGACCGTGGTCACGCCGTTGATCGGCGACGGTAGCGGCGACAACAACGGCGGTGACTGCAAAACCGTATCAGCCGGCAGCCCGATCATCGATGTGGAACAATGACGTTGCGAAAGGATGCCATGGAAATACTGCGAGTGTTCAACAACAACGTCGTGCTCGCCAAAGGCGGCGACGGCGGTGAGGTGATTCTCACCGGCCGTGGACTGGGGTTCCAGGCCAAGCCAGGGCAGACGGTCGACGAGTCGAAAGTCGTGCGCACCTTCGTGCCGTCGGACGGGCGTGACCCGGACCATCTGGCGCAGATGCTGGCGGACATTCCGCCCGAAGTCATCCGCGTGGTCGTCGAATCCATGCAGGAAGCCGGACTGGGGGAGCGTGAGACCGGCAGCACCACGCTGGTCATGGCCTTGTCGGATCACGTGGCGAATGCGGTGGAGCGGGTGCGGCGCGGCATCGACATTACCTACCCGCTGCTCGGCGAGGTGAGCAACCTGTACCCGCAGGAATACGCGCAGGGGCGTGCGATGCTCGCATCGCTCAATGCGCGGCTCGACGTCACGCTGCCGGACGGCGAGGCCACCGCGCTTGCCATGCATCTGGTCAACGCCGGCTTCGCCACCGGCGACCTGTCCTATACGTATACGATGACGGGCGTGATCCAGCAACTGCTTGACATTATCGACCACAGCTACGGCATCACGTTGGACCGCAGTTCCGTGAATGTGGGCAGGTTCATCACCCATCTGCGTTACCTGTTCGTACGCATCCACCAGCACCAGCAACTGACGGATGAGCCGGCACCGGTGATGAAGGTGATTCGTGAGTCCTATCCCGCCGCGCTACGATGCGCGCGAACCATCGCCTCCCTGCTCGAACTGCGCCTCGACACGGATATCAGCGACGACGAAACCGCCTATCTGGCAATGCACGTCGCCCGAGTCACCGGCCACGCATCGTAGCGGATCAGCGAATCGGCTCGAGCGTGCCGGTCATTTCGGCGAAATCCGAGGTGGCGTTTGAGGCAGCGGCCTGTGCGGTCTTTTCCAGCGCGGAGGCGTCGGGTACGCGCACGATCAGCGCGCGATGATCCACTGAGAAACGAATATGTTTGGTCTCCGGTAGCATGTCGCCGTCCACCTGCGCTTTGGCCGGCTTTTCCAATGTGATTTCGGCACTGACGCCCTGAACCTGTTCGATGGTCGAGTTCGTGGACAGCGGGTTCTGTTCGGGCTTGCCGATGATCGTCTGGTGCACCACGTCGCCGAACAGGTTGGCCCAGCCGAGGATGCCGCCGGTGGTGTCGATGATTTCGAAGTCCAGCAGACCATCGTCATAGGATGCCGCCGGCATCAGCGAGAACATGGGAATCTGGCCGCAGTTGCCGGCCATCACCGTGCGGAAATCGAGATTCTTGATGGTGTGGGTCGAGCCGTCGGCGCTGGTGACTGTCAGCGTGCCGCGGAACTTCGGCGCGAACAGGTTCTTCACGCCGCCCACGAAGTAGGCGAGCCAGCTGATGTTCGCCTTGAGCTCGGGGTTGGTGTCGTCGATCATGGCCGCATCGAAGCCGATGCCGGCGATGATGAGGAAGGCGTGGCCGTGGTCGTCCTCCGGGTGGTCGAGCAGGGTGAGACGGCCCATGTCCACCAGGCGGGAGCCGTGGGAGGTGGCCACGGTCAGCGCGGCGTCGATATCGTCCACGGGAACGCCCATATTGCGGGCAAACAGGTTGCCGGTGCCGATGGGGATGATGCCCAGCGCATGGCCGGTGCCGGAGACGGCGCTCGCCACCGTGCGCACCGTGCCGTCGCCGCCGACCGCGATCACCACGTCGGCGCCGTCCTCCAGCGCCTCAAGCGCGCAGACCCTGCCGTCCTTGTCAAGCTGGGTGTCGTAGAAGCGGATGCGATTGAGCCCCTTGGCCTCGCAGAACCTCTGGATATGCAGCCTGCGGGCTTCGGCCTGCGGTTTGGACGGATTCACGATGAAGGCGTACTGCACCTCGTCGTCCCGGCGCTTCTCCAGCGTCTGAGCCAGCTTGCGGCGGCGCTGCGCGCGCAGAGCGATGACGATGACGGCGATGAGCACCACCACAATGGCGATTGCGGCGATGATCAGAAACACGGTGAGGGCAGGCTGAGGCATGGCTCCTATTGTTATCGGTGGGGAGGTCGTTTGCGGCCATGGTGCGCCGTACGTGAACATTTCCTGCACGCAACAGCCCCGTGGGGCGTGATTATGGTTCAATCGCGTCTCATCTGACGAAATTGGCCGGGTGGACCCGTCCGCGGACTTTCCCGGGCTTCCCTGTGATTTCCGCGTGACTCCCGCGCATTCGGCCATTGTCGGTGTCTGCTTACGCGGCTAGTCTGGTGCCCATGCTTGATATTCAATTCATCCGTGAACACACCGATATCGTCAAGGAATCCCAGCGCAAGCGCGGCGAGTCCGTGGAGCTCGTCGACGAAGTGCTCTCCTCCGACACCGCACGTCGTGAGGCGCTGAAGGCCTTCGAAGAGGCTCGCGCCCAGCAGAAGGAAATCGGCAAGAAGGTCGCCTCCGCCCCGGCGGACGAGAAGGCCAAGCTCATCGCCGAAACCAAGGAACTGTCCCAGAAGGTCTCCGAATACAAGTCCAAGGCCGATTCCGCAGCCGAGGAATACACCACCGCCATGTGGAAGCTCTCCAACATCGTGGAGCCCGAAGCTCCCGAAGGCGGCGAGGATGACTACGTGGTCGTCAAGAAGGTTGGCCAGATTCGCGACTTCGCGGCCGAAGGCTTCGAGCCCAAGGACCACCTGACCCTCGGCACCGGCGTGGCCGGCATCGACATGCGCCGCGGCGTCAAGGTCGGCGGCTCCCGCTTCTATTTCCTGCGTGGCCAGGTGGCCCGCATGCAGATTGCCATGCTCACCATGGCCGTGGACCAGGCCGAAGAGCACGGCTTCACGCTGGCCATCACCCCGACGCTCGTGCGCCCCGAGGTCATGCGCGGCACCGGCTTCCTGAACTCCCACGCCGACGAGATCTACCGTCTGCGCGAGCCCGATGACCAGTACCTGGTCGGCACTTCCGAAGTGGCGCTCGCCGGCATGCACGAGAACGAGATCCTCGACCTCGGCAACGGCCCGCTGCGCTACTGCGGTTGGTCCTCCTGCTACCGCCGCGAGGCCGGTGCCGCAGGCAAGGATACTTCCGGCATCATCCGCGTCCACCAGTTCGACAAGGTGGAGATGTTCGTTTACGCCAAGCAGGAGGACTCCTACAAGGAGCACGAGCACCTGCTGGCCATGGAACAGGAGATGCTCGCCAAGGTCGAGGTGCCCTACCGCATCATCGATACCGCCGCCGGCGACCTCGGTTCCTCCGCCGCCCGTAAGTTCGACTGCGAGGCTTGGGTGCCGACCCAGGGCCGTTACCGCGAGCTCACCTCCACCTCGAACTGCACCGAGTACCAGGCTCGCCGCCTGAACATCCGCGAGCGTATGGAAGACGGCGGCACCCGCCCGGTCTCCACCCTGAACGGCACGTTGGCCACCACCCGTTGGCTGGTCGCCATCATGGAGAACCACCAGCAGAAGGACGGCTCCATCGAGATCCCGAAGGCCATGCGCGCCTACATGGGCGGCAAGGAAGTTATCGAGCCCACGAAGTGGGAGGCCTGAGTCTCATCGTGCTTTAGCTCCCTCTGATGAGGGAGCTGTCAGCGTAGCTGACTGAGGGAGAGATTACTGAGGGAGAGATCGCTGATAGCCAGCAGGCGAATCCAAGACCGACCGCACTGCCGAATATCAACATCCCTCCCTTCTGTATAATGAATACTTGCGCGTGTGAACGCGCATCAGGACAGGTGTCTGAGCGGCCTAAAGAGACGGTCTTGAAAACCGTTGAGGGGCAACCCTCCGCGAGTTCGAATCTCGCCCTGTCCGCGAACCGAGGCCTGGGCAACATGCCCAGGCCCTTTTTTTCTTTTTCTGGAACCTGTCTTCTTGATTGCCGCCGGGGTGCTGATATATTGGTTTGTGATGCCGTAACATGCGGTGTCCCCGTTGATATGACGGGCCGATCGGCGTGAGCCGATAAGAAAAGGCCCGACGTTTGCAGCATCGGGCCTTTGCGTTGATTACCGGCTTGCGCCTTTAATCAACAAGGTTGCAAGATGAATCATATCACGATGCACGGTAGTCTGACCGTGAACGGGCGCACCGTGATCGTCCATATGGGCGATGGCGAGGCGAACGCCACGGTTGACGGCACGCACTTCAACGTGCGTAGCCTGTGGCAGCTCTACCAGTTGCTGAGACTGCTCGTGTAGCGTCTCATTAAGGTGCGGTGCCCCCTGGTCGGGTATCGCGCCGGCGACCTGAAAACCGATAATGTTGGCAAGTGCTTGCAATTTGCGGTGGACGATTGCAAGCTAACGTCTTGGATTGTTGCCGCTATCCAATATCTCATTAGGCCTACCGGTGGACCAAAAGTACGTTGCTTTGTAAGGGGAGTTAATGAAATGAACAAACTCGCACAATCGAGCATCGAACCGGTTTAATGCTACTCGCCTCAACGGGACGCGCGGTAATTGTTAGCTAAGTTGACAATAAAAGAATGAGGGCATACATTAGTAATCAGTCATCACACTGAGATGATGATTTCACTACGAAGGAGTAGAGATATGGTATCTCGCAATAAGCGCATCGTGGCTGCTTTTGCCGCGGTAGCAGCAATGGGAATGGGCTTGGCCGGTTGCGGCAGCGACACTGCCGGCGACACGAAGACCACCGATGATGGTGGCGTGGTCAACATCACCTATATGCATCGTCTGCCCGATTCCGAAGGCATGACCTTGGTCAACGACATTGTGGCCAAGTGGAACAAGGAGCACCCGAACATTCAGGTCAAGGCCACCAAGTTCGATGGCAATGCCGCCGACATGATCAAGAAGCTCGAGACCGACGTCAAGGCTGGCAATGCGCCGGATTTGGCTCAGGTCGGTTACGCCGAGGTTCCTGAGGTCTTCACCAAGGGCCTTCTGCAGGATGTCACCGATGAGGCCGCCAAGTACAAGGACGATTTCGCTTCCGGCCCGTTCGCACTGATGCAGGTGGACGGCAAGACCTACGGTCTGCCGCAGGACACCGGCCCGCTGACTTACTTCTACAACGCCGCTGAATTTGAGAAGCTCGGCATCACCGTGCCGAAGACCGCTGACGAGCTCATTGAGACCGCCAAGAAGACCGCTGCCCAAGGCAAGTACATCATGACCTTCCAACCTGATGAGGCCATGATGATGATGTCCGGCCAGGCCGGCGCTTCCGGTCCGTGGTACAAGGTCGACGGCAACTCCTGGGTTGTCAACACCCAGACTAAGGGCTCCAAGGCCGTGGCCGATGTCTACCAGCAGCTGATCGACAACAAGGCCGCCCTCACCAACCCGCGTTGGGATGCATCGTTTGATAACTCCCTCCAGTCCGGTCAGCTGATCGGCACCGTGGCCGCCGCTTGGGAAGCCCCACTGTTCATCGATTCCGCCGGTGGCACTGGTGCTGGTGAGTGGAAGGTCACCCAGCTCGGTGACTGGTTCGGCAATGGCACCAAGACCGGCGCCGATGGTGGTTCCGGTGTGGCCGTGCTCAAGGGTTCCAAGCACCCGGCCGAAGCCATGGAGTTCCTTGACTGGTTCAACACCCAGATTGATGACCTTGTCTCCCAGGGCCTTGTCGTGGCCGCCACCACCGCGGATGCCAAGACCCCGCAGAAGTGGTCCGACTACTTCAGCGGACAGGATGTCATGGCTGAGTTCAAGACCGCGAACGACAACATGGGTGACTTCACCTACATGCCTGGCTTCTCCGCAGTCGGCGCTGCAATGAAACAGACCGCCGCCAAGGCTGCCGATGGTTCTGCCAAGGTTTCGGATGTGTTCGACACCGCTCAGAAGACCTCGGTGGATACGCTGAAGAACCTCGGTCTGTCCGTCAAGGAGTGACCTCACTAGGTCTTGTCAACGGGCCGGCTTGAAATAGCCGGCCGTCCAAGACCTCCGATGCCTCGCATCACCATAGCGAAAGGCCGGGGCACATACTCCGGCCTTCCGTATTGTTTGGGGGTATTGCTGCAGGGGCGCTGTGGCCCTTGTCATTTGTTTTACTGTTCTTTGCGAAGACAGGTTTTGTATTATGACTGCATCCACTACTCAGGCGAAGGGCAAAGCACCTAGGCGTGCCGCCGCCAAGCCGAAGCGGTCCGGCGCTCAGAAGCGCGAGAACCGCACCGGCTGGGCGTTCATGGCACCGTTCGCCGTCCTGTTCACTTTCGTGTTCATCTTGCCCATCATCTGGGCCATCTATTCCAGCTTCTTCCGTCAGGTCACCGAGGGCGGTGGCGCATACGGCGGTGGCGAGCTGGTCAATAAATTCGTAGGATTCCAGAACTTCCAGTATGCTATTACTTCCGGCAACTTCTGGTCCGGCGTCGGCAGGGTGCTGATCTACACCCTGATTCAGGTGCCGATCATGATCATCGCCGCACTGGCGTTGGCCATCGTCATCGACTCGTTCGTGGTCAAGCATGTCACCGGTTTCCGTCTGGGCTACTTCCTGCCCTACGCCATCCCCGGCGTCGTGGCCTCGATTATCTGGGTCTACCTGTACAACGGCCAAATCTCGCCGATCGTCAAGGGACTTGCCGCCATCGGCGTCAATGTGGACTTCTTCAACAAGAACATCGTGCTCGGCTCGATGGCCAACATCACCACATGGACCTTCACCGGCTACAACATGCTGATTTTCCTTGCCGCACTGCAGGCCATCCCGCATGACCTCTATGAGGCCGCCCGTATCGACGGCGCCAATGGTTGGCAGATTGCCACGAAGATCAAGCTGCCGAACGTGCGTGGCGCGGCCCTGCTGGCCATGCTGCTTTCCATCGTCGGCACCATTCAGCTGTTCAACGAACCGCAGATCATGTCTACGGCTGATCCGGGTATTTCCAAGTCGTATACACCGATGATGATGGCCATGAACACTTCTCAGGGCACCATTACCCCGTCTGGTGACGGTCCGGCCTCGGCCATCGCCATTGTCATGGCTCTGATCGCAGGTGTGCTTGCCGTGCTGTACACCTTGGCCGAAAGGAAGGTGAACGAGTAATGAGCTCCGCAACCGTTGAAGCACGCGCCCGCAAAAAGGCCGAGCGCAAGCTCGAAAAGCAGCGTCAGGCTGCGCAACACGATTTGCCTCGCTCCATGCGACCGTCCGCGGCCGTGAAGACCCTCACCGTGGTGCTGCTGGTACTGGTGTTGATCTACTTCCTGTTCCCGATTTACTGGGCCATCATCGCGTCCACCAAGACGCCGGCCCAGATGACCGGTAGCAACGGCATGTGGTTTGCTGTGCCGCTTGACCAGCTGCCCAATGCCATCGCCACTAACTATTCCAAGCTGCTTGGCTGGACTCGTGGCAACTTCTGGCGCTGGGTGCTGAACTCCCTGATCTACTCGGGCGTCTCGGCATTGATCGGCACCATCGTGTCTGTGATGGCTGGCTACGCCACCGCAAAATTCAACTTCCGCGGCAAGAACGCGGCCATCGGCATAATTATGGCCTGCATGCTCATGCCGTCCGCCCTGCTGACCATCCCGATGTACTCGATCTTCCACACGTTGCACCTGACCAACACTATGCTCTCGATCATCATCCCGTGCTGCGTTTCGCCGTTCGGCTTCTTCCTGGGCCGCACGTACGCACAGAGTTCGGTGCCGGACGAACTGCTTGAAGCCGCCCGCATCGACGGCGCGAGCGAGGCGAGGATCTTCTTCACCATCGTGCTGAGGCTCCTGGCCCCGGCCATGGTGACGATTTTCCTGTTCCTGTTCGTGGCCACGTGGAACAACTTCCTGCTGCCGTTGATGATGGTGTCTTCCGACACCTTGAAGCCCGTGACCCTCGGTCTGTACGGCATGGTCTCGCTGGCCACGTTCACCGATCGCGGCGCCCTGATGATGGGTGCGTTGCTCGGCGTGCTGCCCGTGATCGTGCTGTTCCTCGGCCTCCAGCGCTACTGGCAGTCCGGCCTCGCCGCCGGTGCCGTCAAGGGCTAACCAATCCGCTGCCCGGCATGTCGTGTCACTCCTTCCGGTGCCGGGCAACGTCCCTCCCATATTCAGTGACACGATTCCAATCGTCCGGCGTCACCGTAAGCGTCAAGGATCTACGCAGTCAGGGTCCCAGGGCCCGCGATGACGCCGGTCATTTTGTATGCGACGAATTCGTCGCTTTGTAGTTTTTTTTGATGACCAACCCCACAAAGGAGCACTCATGACCAGCACCGGCCGCTTCACGCTGCCCAGTGAAGAGAATTTTGCCGAAAAGACCAAGGAACTCGCCGAATTGTGGGGTGCGGACGCCATCCGCAACTCCGACGGCACGCATCTGGACGAGGCCGTGCTCGCTCTTGGCAAGAAAATCTACAGCGCCTACTTCCCGACCCGCGCCCACAACGAGTGGATCACCCTGCACATGGACGAGACCCCGCAGGTCTACCTGCTGACCGCCCGTATCCTGGCCGAGTCCAACGCGGTGGATGTGCCGCTGATGGACGGTTTCTTCGAGGAACAGCTCAAGCCTAACCGTGACGCCGACCCTCATAAGTACTGGGAAGTCGTGGACCGCACCACGGGCGAGGTCGTGGACCCGTCCGGCTGGACGCTCGACCCGGGCGAGGACACCGTGCACGTGACCGCTGCCGTGCCGATGCACGAATACACGGTGAGTTTCCTGGCCTACATCATCTGGGACCCGGTCGAGATGTACAACCACCTGACCAATGATTGGGGAGACAAGGAACACGAGATTCCGTTCGACATCTACCATCCGGCCACCCGCAAGTTCGTGTTCGATACGTTCGAGCAGTGGCTGAAGGACAGCCCGCAGGTGGATGTGGTGCGTTTCACCACGTTCTTCTACCAGTTCACGCTCCTGTTCGATGCCAAGCGTCGCGAAAAGGTGGTCGACTGGTTCGGTTGCGCCTGCACCGTGAGCCCGCGCGCATTGGACGATTTCGAGAAGGAGTACGGTTACCGTCTGCGTCCGGAGGATTTCGTGGATGGCGGTGCCTACAACTCCGCGTGGCGCGTGCCCCGCAAGGCGCAACGCGACTGGATTGACTTCCTCTCCGGATTCGTGCGCGAGAACGTCAAGCGGCTTGCCGACATGTCGCACGCGGCAGGCAAGGAAGCCATGATGTTCCTTGGCGACCAGTGGATCGGTACCGAACCGTATAAGGACTGTCTCTTATACACATCTCCGAGCCCACGAGACCTCTCTACATC
>ENA-OYZL01000595-OYZL01000595.1-human-gut-metagenome-genome-assembly--contig:-NODE-595-length-16207-cov-9.474183_pt1 | contig 16207 bp, 15 predicted proteins | sample MGYA00243292_ERZ653479 | MGnify/ENA primary metagenome ERZ653479 (study PRJEB26926, sample SAMN06165116) | human gut metagenome | biome: ENVO:00009003; feature: ENVO:2100002; material: ENVO:00002003... | reverse complement strand
TTTTCCTATTTTATTCCTTTGAGGTTAGGGTGTCAAGTTTTATTATACTACATCATTTGCAAACGGGGATAGCTGTGTATAAATTGTTTCATATGCTCTGCGAATTTCGTTAAGTTGTTCGGAAGACGTGCTTTTTGCCAGTACAATTGCAGTATATTTCTGTCCTTGCATAGCTAGAGCTAACTTTTCCAAGCCTTGAATAAAGGTTTCATTGTCTTTAAAATCTTCATCTTTATTATTGGCGACACAAGAAACAGATGCAATATTTTTAGTCGGAATGTTCGCTAAAAATGCTTCTGCTTGTGGATCAAGTAAATCTTCAGATTTCACTCCGGGAAATTGACCGATCAATGCATTTCTCAATGTATCTTTCAAAGACTTTGTTGTTCTTTTATCATCTAAAGAACGAACACCCATGTAGAAATCAGTCTTTTCTCCATTGCTATCCGCTATGATAAATACGCCACAATTTAAATTTTGCACAGAATTAAAAACAGAAGCAAACTTATATGTGGAATATTCATCCTTTTGATAAACCATTTCGGTAATTTTAAAGAGGCGAATATCACTGATTTTCTTGAGATTTTCAGTTAAAGGGAGAATTTCAAGTTCAGAGAGCTTGTAAAGATATTTCTTAAGGATAATATCATCGATAAGCTTACTTGATTCTGCAAGTTGTTTTTTAATTCAGCCATAGTCGGAAGATTATTTTTAACCTGTTCCGATATGATTTTAGTTGCAGATACTTCTTGAGGAAATTCTGCTTTTTTTTGAAGAACAACAGTATCACCCATTATTTTTTACCCCTATTTTTGACAATGATAGTAGTGGCAACACCGCCAACGACTGCACCTGCTACGACACCGCTTACAATAGAAGCACTTGCTGCAGATGCAATTACACCTCCAACTATTGCCCCAACGACTGCACCGGTTCCAATTTTAGCTCCAAGATAATCGCCTCTTTCTTGACACTGACGCTTTTCTTCTTCATAGGAGTTTGTGTGTGCAGAATCGTAATTACGATTGTAGTGTGCTTGTTTCCCTTTAGGAGTTACGGGCTGGGTTGCGGTGGTTACAGGTCTAAGGTATCGAACTACTTCTTTTAAGTGATTGACTCTTTCATGAGAAAAGTTGGAAAGAACTTTCACCATTACCTTGTCCATATATTCATCGTTCCAAAGAGTTCGATCTTCAATAAACTCTTTGCCATCATGCTTGTCGTAAAGTCCTTTCATTGATGAAGCTGCCTTTTCCATAGCATTAAATTCCGCAAAAGTAGGATCGATGAGCAGACTATCTTGCATCATAATTCTTACACGGCGAACATTTCCAGATTGAACAGCCTCATAAAATGCATTTGTTAAAGCCATATTTGACCTCCTTTTTATATTTCAAGTATTGAAGCAACTTGTTTTTGAATTCCTTCAAGCCATTTCAGGCGTTTTTCAGTTTCTTTGATACGTTTTTCTGCTTGCGATTTGTCAGTTGCATAGCTTTCGAGTTCTGACAGTTTTTGTTTTAACATGTCATCTAATCGTTCAAATTCTTTGTTGAATGATGCAGCAATTCGGTTAGATTGTCTGATAACATATTTTTGTGCAAGTTCTCCATTGTTTATTACAGTTTCTTTTATCGGAGCAAAAAATTCTTGTGCCAAATCGCTTGCAGGAACATAGTGCACAGTTTTATATTTTGTTTTATAGTATCCTTTTTCCTGGAACCAAGTCCAAGGTTTATACCATTTTTTGTTTGTATTTTCGACCCATTCTCTACCGTTTGTTACCTCTTTAGACTGAATGAGGTTGGTTACAGAAAAAGTATCTGCAGTAGGAACAGTTCCTTCCATAAGTTTAATGGGATCAATTGAAATACCTGCAAGAGCATCAGAATCTACTTCACTTGTGAGAGATTCAAGTTTTTTCTTGTATTCCTGAAGCAAGGCTTTGCTTGTTTTGATTAAATTTTCTCGAATAAGTTCATCCAAGTCAGCCTGGAAGTTTGGCTCTAGACTCTTTGCATAAAGTTCTAAACGATAGACTTCATTCATGACATCATCCATATCAAGTTCTTGTCCACGCAAATCATCAATTTTTTGTCTGATTTTAGCTTGGTATTTTTGAACAATATTGTCAATGATTTCTTTTGCGTCATCGCTAACTCCGATTACTGCATTATCTACGGCAACTCTAAAATTTTGTGCAGATTTTACATCGTCAATCTTTTTGCGAATCGTCTCAATTTGAAGAGCAATGCGTTCGCTGTCTTCATGATTTTTGGCAAGTTCTTGCTTTGTTTTCTCAAAGCAACCGACCTCGTCTAATTTGTGCATAAACGTATCGACAATGTTTTTGATTTTTGCTGTTTTTGCGTACTTTTGAACATATTGGCGGATGGCAGCTTCAATGGAAACAATGCCAGTATGAACCAAGGCTTCTGCGTTGGCATCATTGTTGCTTTTGGCATTATCTAATTTAATTTTAATATCGCCGCAAATACTTGCAGGGAGAGTAGCATAGTTTTCAAAATGTAGGTGCTCATTTCTGTTTAATTTACGAACCTTCATTTCTGTTTCATCCATAGTATCATCGTCAAGTTCAGTACCATTTTGCATTAATCGAATGTTCAATGCAGGCAGAGCTGCGGCGGGAAAAAGATTTGGATTTGCGATTCCGTGTTTTTTAAAAAGATAATCACGAACTCTGTTTAGTGTTTGTTCAGTGTCACCATCTTCTTTACGACGATCATCCATTTTATTCACAACAAAGATAAAACGATCTTTGCTTTGCTTTCCACCCACTTTCATGCTATCAGCGATGCGTTGAAGAAGTGCATTATCATCGTCAGAACCGAAAGTTCCTTCCATGATATAGAGAACTAGAGATTTTGAAGATTTACTTAAAAAATCACTTTGAACCTTTTTGTGTTCGGGGTCTCTTGAATTGTTAGGGCCAGGTGTGTCAATTAAGACGAGAGATACATCTTCGGAAGATACGAACGGGATATTTCCAGTAGCTTTAATAACAGAAACATCCTTGTCATTGTTCAATCTTTCCATGGTGGGATATGTAAGGTTTTCGTGTGTTTCAATAAGACAATTGTCTTTGTTATAGACTTCAGCTTGCCAACTGTCATTGTTTTTGTTGTCTTTGATTTTTGTGATAATTGCTGTACAAGCTTCCTGTTTTGAGGGCATTAGTTTTGTACCAAGCATTGCATTAATCAATGTAGATTTACCGGCACTCATAGTGGCAACTACACAGACTTCAAAATCACTGCTTTTTTCATGCTGGAAAGCACTAATGATTTCTGTGTCTCTCAACTCGTCAAAAGGTCCTTCTTGAATTTCCTTAAATACCTCATCAATTAAAATTTCCTTATCAGAAGTTTCTTTCGCTGGAATTCTGTCAAGTGTTGCTGTTAATTCACCACGATTAAATGCTTGGGTGAAAGCGTCTTTTAAATCTTCAAAATCCAGAAGAGTTCCATGGAATACTACATCGAAATTAGTGTCGTTGTATTCCTCAATCAAAATTTGTGGAAGATCTTCAACCCATTCCTGCAAGCGGGAACCGGGAAGGATACGTTCGCCGATTTGACTGTTTTGAGCAGGCTTTTTTTCGTCAACAGTTAATTCTGTTTCTAAATTATAAGGGTTATATTTTATAAATACCCTTTTTACCTTTTTTAATTCCTCCATGATTTACCTCCATATATAATTTTTTCAAGTCCATATAGTCCTGCATGCTTACTTAATTCAATTTCTTCTGAATCAGTGGGCAAACACTGTACTCCTTCATAGTAATGTGATAAGTCATAAGAAGATCTCTTGAACTTTTTGGAGTATACAATATATTCGTCTGCTTCATCTTCCGAGAAAACTTGTCCTGTCATTTTTAGTTTAAGAAGATAAGAAAAATACGCTGAGATTGGACAAATGACAGGGGAATCAAATCCGATTTTTATCAGATCTTTTTTAAAAGTGAGTATGCTATCTTCAATGCTGTCAGAAAAATCGTGGTAATTATCAAGTTTATTTAAAACGAAAATTATTTTTTCTTTCTGTAAATTTTGTGCCACCCATCGTAAATGTTTTTTTTCTGCATCAGTTCCTAAGCGTGTCGGGCTTACAACATAAAGAACTATATCATAATTGTTGTTGAGTAATGCATCGTAAGCACGTTTACTATGCTCTTTATGTAATGCGGCATCAACACCAGGGGTATCAATGATACAAAGACGGGGAGAATCCGGCATGATTTTGTGAAAGTAAGAGGAGATGGAAACTTGTTCACTCCAATTATAACTGTGTAGATCGGTTTCGGTTGCATTTAGTTTAAGATCTTGTGTTAATAAACAGATAGCATTATCTTCATATGCTTTATTAAATAAATAACACATATTCCCAGTACAAACTTCTTGAGAAGTCCGAGCAACTGGCTTTCCAATAAGAGCATTTATCAATGTAGATTTACCTGCACTCATATTTGCTGTAACAACTATTTTTCTTTCTTCTTTTAAGAAAAAATCTCTATTTGCTCGATACTGATTTATCAATGCAGAAGCAGGAAGATATTTTTTTTCAATTTCCTGTTTATTTTGTAGTAGCGAAATTATTTGGTCAACCTCAACTTTTCGTTTGGTAGATAAATTTTCTTCGATAATTGCCATAGCATAAAGCACTAAAGGCTTTTCGAGAAGGATTAAAGCTATATCACAAATGAGCATAAAACGATATTTGCTTCGCCAAGGCCTTGCAAATGCTGATAAACAACTTGTTCTGTATTTTTTACTGTTGTTTGTCATGGAAATATCTGAAAATAACTGATTTTGATATAAATACAGACGCTTGGTTATGTATATCCTCGCATTATTCTGATGAAAATTGGATTTGCTGAGGGCTATTTCAACAATGTATGTAAGAGCAGTAATGTATTTTTCTTGAGTTTTCTTTTTTGCTTTTTTTATTGGATGCTCTCGCATATTAAGAGCTTCTATAAAAAATGGATTCATGTCTATGGTACCCTCCTTTGTAAGCTTAGAGTTTTGTAATAGGTAAACTAATATATGTGCTTTTTAAAAGAATACATTTATATGTCAAACACATTATGACGTATTCATTGCCTAAAAAATATTTTTCAATGGTGAACACTATTAACCACCACTATCCTCATTATATCATATAATAGATATGATGTCAAATAATATTTACCATATCTTCAAATGAGGGAAACCAATATGTTCAAACTGAAAACCACCTTGGGCACCAACAATATCTGCGGACCGAATCTGATTCGGATCCGGCATGAAAAAGGGCTTTCTCAGCGACAGTTGGCAAAGAATCTGCAAATTGCCGGATATGACGTAGATCACCACTTTATCCGCCGCATCGAAAATGGAGAACGATTTGTAACAGATATGGAACTGGTGGCACTGGCAAAGGTGCTGCAGGTGGAGATCACGGACTTGATTGATCCGACAATTCCCGTGGCGGTGCAGAAAGATTCCCTTTGATTCTATTGTAGCAAACGAGCAGGACAAACGTCTGTCCGTTCAAAGAAATGTTACGGCTGTAATAAAAAAAGGACCGGCTTGTCATGCAGCCGATCCTTTCCGTTATGATTTCTTGGGAGTATATTTCCGAATTTCTGCAAAACACGTGTCACAGTAGCCTAATCGCTTCTCCCAATGCAGCTGCTGTTCCGGAACGACTTTGCCGCAGCTTTCACAGCGGCAATTGCCGGAAGTGTCTTTCCAGGGTTGGTGCAGCTTTAACATTCGCAAAAATCGAAGCTGCCATGTTCCTGGTTGCAATAATGCTCATAAGCCCAGACAAACTGCATCATGTCCATTTCGTCCTGGAAGTTCGCTGAAGAATACTTCATCAGCCGGTTTACATAGAGGTTTCCGGATTTCGGGGACTGATAGAGATAGATGGTAAGCGGTACAAAGCAGGCATTGTGCAGTTCACGCAGATCGATCAGCTCGTTGGGGTTGTCTTCTTCATAGAGCAGCCCAAGCGTCGCACAGAAGTGCTCGTAATCGCCACGCCCCACAGAGCGAATGCGGTTGATGTAATAGTCCCTGTGTACGATGTGTCCTCTGTCTATGATAGCAACGTAACAGTATAGCGTCAGTTCTTCCGGATGAAAGCGGTCTTTTTTCAGCTGGATCTTTTCGATAAATCCGGCACAGGGGCGATGCAGCTGCAGCGGCGGAAAACGGCGGTAGTTTTGGAATAATGCCGGAATCTCCCGTTCTGCCTTTTGATAAGAGACGTTCTTTATCAGCATGAGATCTCGTTTCAGCTGCAGACGCTGTTCCCTGATCTCCGGAGCAAGGTTTGCCATATCTTTCTCAGTGCAGTAGGTTTCCGGCTGAAACCAGCGGATCTTTTCGTAGCAGTCGTCCAGTCCGAAAGCGATTTTCAGATCTGTATCGCCAAGAGGTGTGATACTTTCAAAGCCACGGTCTGAAGAAAAAACAGCGGTGCAAGATGTTCCAATGGCATAGTTGAGTTCCAGTACGTAGTCATTTCGATGTTCTGTTCGATCGGAAAACAGGTCGAACTCCTCGCAGAAATTCTGGAATGCTTCTCGTCCGTTGGTAAAGGGCTTGTTGAAACATTTCTGATGTTCAGCAATCTTGCCGTTGATCGCCAGTGCAGCGGTTACTGTAACACTGGGATACGGTTTTTCCACTGTCTGAATGTCTGTGATGATGCCGATAAATGTGCCGTCTGGGTAGTTGCAAGTGTCTTTCATTGAAAAAATCTCCTTTGTATTGATTTGCAGTTTTTTCTGCCTTTATAGTATACCATGCTAAAAATCCATTTTGTAAAAACGACTTTGCAGGAGGCGATCGTGTGACGGAAGAAGAATTGTACGCTGGTGCAGGTGATGTTACCAGAAAGTGTCTGGATGACATTCTGGAATCGGAATATGGCTTTGTGCAGGACGATGAGGAAACTTACACATCGGAGTACCTGCTGACCTATCCGTGCAAAACATTTGCAGAGGGCTTGACGGATACGCTTTTGCAGCATGGATTTTCCGGACAAGCAGACGATGCCAAAGAAAAGATCGCCTATGTCCGGGAATGCTGTAAGCAGCGAGGGGTAACGCTTAATCCGGAAGTCATCAAAAGCTGGTTCTGCGGAACTCGTCCCAACAGCGGCGAACGCAGCCGGGACAGTCTGTTCCGGCTCTGTTTTGCTCTGGGATTGAACGACCGGGAAACGGCTTCTTTTTTTCAGAAGGTGTACTTTTCCTGTCCCTTCAATTTCCGCAGTGCAAAAGAAACAGTGATCTGGTACTGTCTGCGAAATGGACTGGGGTATCCGGAAATGCTGTCCCTGGCAGAGCAGGCGGAACAGCTGATAAACGGAGAAGGTACGGCAAAGGAAGAAATGTGCTATGAGCAGACCAGCCAGCTAGAAAGTGCACTGCTGCAAGTTGGTTCCACAGAGGAACTGCTTTGCTTTTTCCGGGAAAACCGTCAGGATTTTCAGATGCCTAGAAAGACAGCCATTCACTATGCGAAATGCCTGATACAGGAAGCCACAGAACTTGCCCAAAATGCAATTGCAGATCAAAATGAAATTTCCCACCAAAAGCAGAAGTCCGGAAATGTCGATCTGCTGCTGAGTGTGATCTTCGGGGAGAATATGCGGACTTACCAGAAAAAGAGTTCCTTTTCCAAAGAGGCTGTTTTTCCGGAATTGATACGCTCTGATTTTCCCTTGGGAATGAACCTTTCCAGAATCAAACGGGGAGAATCGGTCTCGGATACGATTTTGAGAAAGACACTGATCCTGCTGAACTTCTATTGTTTCTTTGCGACGCTGTTTGCAAAGAACAACACATCCGATTTGTTTTGTGCCATTGAGTCTGATTTTCTGGACTTTGTTCATGAAACCAATGACCTGTTGTGCAGCAGCGGTCTGCCGGCTTTGTACGTGCGGAATCCTTATGACTGGCTGTTTCTGCACTGTGCCAATCATCCCTATCCGTTGGAAGAACTGCGGTCTGCCATGCGGCGGTACTATTTTGACCAGGCAGACGAAAAAAGCACATCACTTTCCACACTGTGATAAAAGTGATGTGCCTGGATCATGTTGCTGTTAGAACGTGGTCTTGATTTTAGAACTGCATTTGCAGGTGTAAGTAGAAGTCACCGCTGTTACGGTGTACCATGCGTGCTTCTGTGTCTTCTTCGGTCAGAATATTTTGAAACATCCGGTGAAATTGAATGCTGGAAATGCTGCAGGGAAATCGATTTTCCCGGCAGTAGCTTAAAAATCCGGCATATACCACAGCGGTTCGCTCTGCTTTTTTGTGCTTGGGTTCTGGCAGGACGATGCAGTGATTGTAAAATGCCTTTACCACATTGTGTTCGTTTTTGTAATGCTCCAATGCAGCTTCGCAGGCAGGAGAATAGGTGAAATTGTAATCATTGTCGATCAGTCGCTCCAGTCCGGCATAGGCAAAATTGAAGATGCCCGGGAGTTCTTGCATCAGATCTCCTTCCAGATAAATGTTCTTGTAGAGAACACCCTCCTCCGGCTCCTGATTGGGGGCGAGGTCGTGGAAACACTGTTCAAAGGGAATGATCAGCAGCCGGCGATAGAACCCGTCGCTGTAATCCTTAGTCTGGATCATGTCATTTGCAAGGAGAATAAACTTGCTGTGGATCTCTGTGGTATAGGACTTTTCAAATTTTTCTTCGATTTCAATGGAATCGCCGCCGGTCAGTGCCTTTAGGTCAGCTGTGCTGTATAGCTTTTCTGTCTTGGTCTCAGAGGAAATGTTCAGCAGCTTTCGGTCCAGGTTTTGCTTGCCAAATCTTCCGCTGCTGATCTGATCCAACGCAACAGCAGATACATTCCGTTCTCCCAGCATATGCTTGATCATGTTGGATAACAGAGACTTTCCGTTGGAACCGGAACCCAGAAAGACGACAAGCTTCTGCATAATGTCCTCATAGTATAGGCAGGCTCCCATGATCTCCTGAACCAGATCGATCCGTGTCTGGTCGTTGTCAAAGAGTTCCTGCAGAAAGCGGAAAAACTGCGGTGCTTTTGCCTTGGGGTCGTAGTCATATGGGATTTGTACCAGACAGAAGATGTCCGGCGTTGGTTTTTCTATCGTTTCCTCCTGTAAATCGAAAATGCAGTTTTGGAACTGCAGGAGTCCCGGACGCATTCCGTTATCCTCTGCATAGGGAACCTTTCGCTTGAAATAGGGGATATACTCATTTTCCTGCTTTCGTTTCCAGATGTTGCAGGAAGCTTCTTCAATGATCGCAAAGAAAATCTTTTTGTATGCGTGATCTTCCAGATATTCATAACACTTTGACTTAAAATTGTAGAAGTAAAGCTTTCCGTTGCAGTATAATGCGTGGACTCTTGTCATTGCATACTGAATGAATACGGTGTGGTCGAATTGAATCTTGCTGCTGTTTTCTTGAGGCAATACCGCACAAAGATTGTGCGACAGATGCGTCGTCAAATTTTTCGTCAGATGAAACAAAAAGCGGAGTGAATACTTGATGTATTCACGAGCATTTTTGTGAAATATGACGGGAAATTTGCAAGCAGATGGCGTGCAAAGTCGCCAGACGCTCTTTGTGCGGTATTGCCTTGAGTAAATCCACGCTGTGCCAGCATTTTTTCCTTGACTTCTTCCGGCGGCAGACTGCTTTTCCATTGTTCGTTTTCTTTGTCTTTGGCAATGTAGTTTGTTTCCTGAAATGGTTTCATATGATTTTTTCCTCCTGTTGTAAATTGGCGGAGAGATTTCCGCATGATTTATTGTATCATAGGAAGAAATGGAGTTTGTAACAATGACTTTTCAAGTGGTTGTTACAAATGCCGTATGGCGTTGTGTTACGATGACAGCCGGGAGGTGATGGGATTGCAGGAATGTGTTTGCCAGGCAATGGAACTGATCTCTGTTTTGCAAAAGGAGTCCGTTTCTCCGGCAGCTTTTTTGAAACGGCACGCACCATTTTTTTCGGGTATCCCTTTGTGGTCACTGCTCGCACCGGAATGCAGGCAGAAGGCAGTTTACACAGAAAGCAGCTATGTCTACTTGATCGGCAGCTATCTGTATTTTCAATGGGAGGGAAAACCGGTGACATGGATGGAGCGAAGACGGTTTGCTGTCTTTCCGTCACACTCGGAATTTTATCAGAAAACATTGTGCAGCAATTGGAAAAGGCGATTTCAGACATTGCAGGAATTGCAGGAATACCTTTTACAGATGCCGTCATAAATCAATATCACAACTTTTGAAAAGAGGAACTTACCATGCGAACGCCACTGCCAGTCGGTACACATCTGACCCTTTCCGCCATTGGAACCCAGCATCAGATCACAGTGCAGATTCAGGAACTGATCGGAACAGGAGCCAGCTGTCTGGTCTATACGGCGGTTTGCAGGGACGGAGAACAAAACGAATTCTATCTCCGGCTGAAAGAGTTCTGTCCGGAAAATCTACACCTGATTCGGCAGCAGGACGGCAATTTGCTTGCGGCAGACGAAGAAGCTTTTCAACGGCAGATGCAAAGCTTTATCTGGGGATATCAAAAGCAGATGCAGTTCCGGCAGTTTCCGGAAAGCTGCAACAGTATCAGCAATGTCCAGGGCATTTTTGCCGGAAACGGCACCCGGTATATTGCTATGAACTGTCAGAACAGCATTCCGCTGGAACAGCAGGAGTTGTCGCTTTATGACACATTTCGGGTACTGCGTGCAGTGGCACAGCAGCTGGACAATCTGCATCAGCATGGATATCTCTATCTGGACTTAAAGCCTGCCAACGTACTGCTCTATCCGGAAACGCCGGAACTGGTGATGCTGTTTGATTTTGACAGTGCCATCGAAAAAAGCCGGCTTTCTGATGCAGTGATCTCCTGTACGGCAAAGTGGGCAGCACCGGAAGTGTTACAGCAAAACCGCAGAAGGATCGGCGTTGTGTCCGATGTCTATACGCTGGGCGGATTGTTGCTGTACCTGTTGTTTCGCCGTGCTCCGGAAGTAAAGGACAGGAGAAATCGTGCGGTATGGGATACGGAGTTCCCGGACTCGGTGCTTGCCGGAACTGCTCCGGAAATCAGACGCATGGTCACGGAGCTGCTGCGAAAGACCTTGGCTGCCAATCCGGAAAAGCGGTATGCCTCCTGTGCGGAACTTCTGACACAGATCGAACCTTTTCTGGATTCATTTCAACAGCCAAAGCCTTATCTGCAAACCAAACTGCCCTTGGGTAACAATTACTTTTGCGGACGGGATATCGAATTGCAGGAGATCCATACCCTTTTGCAGCAGGAAAAGTTCCTGCTGCTCCACGGTGTCGGCGGTATCGGAAAAACAGAACTGGCAAAGCACTATGCTATGACGTATGCGGAGGAGTATGATGCCGTTGTGTTTGTTCGGTTTCTGGATAGTATAGAGAGCACCATTCTCAGCGATACCAATTTTCCCATAGTGCATTGTACACGCTCTGACGGGGAAAGTGATGCGGCATATCTGGAACGAAAAATGCAGGTACTGCGTCAAATCTGTACGCCAAGGCATCTGATCCTGCTGGACAATTTTGATACTGGTGACTGCGAAAATCTGGACTTCCTGACAGAACTGCCTTGCCCCATTCTGGTGACCTCCAGAGTGGATTATGACGGTATTTTCCCCCAGTATGAGGTGGACATTTTGTCTGACGAATCAGCGTTGTATCAGATGATGGCGTACTATACAAAGAGAGAGCCGGACTTGTACACCGATGCCATATTGAAGGCACTGAATGGGCATACCATGGCAGTGGAACTGGTGGCAAAGCAAATGGCACTGCATCAGCTCACTTCCCGTGAAATGTACGAAAAGCTCTGTGCAGAAGGCATTTCCGGAGATGACGGCAAAGTGCGTCAGCTGAAAGACAGCACACTTCGGGAAAAAACAGCGTTCCATCATATGGAGATCCTGTTCTCGGTGCTGGATTTGTCCGAATCGGAAAAGCAGGTGCTTCGCTGTGCTGCCCTGGTCGGTGCAACGCCAATGGAACGGCAGTATTTTGAAGTCATCGGTGACTTGAACGAGGCAGAGATCAACAGCCTGGATCGGCTGATTCAAAGCGGCTGGATCTCCGAAGTGTACCAGAATGAAATGCGTATTCTTTCCACTCATCCGCTGATCGTAGAAGTGCTGTGTGAAAAACTGCGTCCGAACAGCAGGGAATGCAAACGAATCCTGATTATGTCAGGTGCCGTTGCCAGTTACATTGAGGAATCCGAGAATGCGGAACAACGGTTTGCATCTGTGCAGTGGCTGGATCATATGGCACATCATATTCAAGGTGATGATCCGGAACTTTCGTATTTCTTCGGCACCATGTGTTATCCGCTGTATCTGGGAGAAGATCGTTATGAGGATGCTCTATGGGCAGCACAGCAGGAACTTCGGATTCTGAGGCTGGAGGAGGATTCCAGGCAACGGCAATTCAATGCACTGTCTTTTATCCGGGATATTGCAGCACAGCTGCATGATACAGAAACCAGTGAAAAAGCGGCGGCAGAAATAGCGGAACTGCATTTATCAGCAGAGGAACAACTCAGCGATCTGAGTGGAATACTGTTAGGGTATATAACCGATCGCTGTGATTTTGAAGGAACGAAATCATGTGTAGAACAGATCTTACAGCTTGCAGAAGAAATCGGAGAGCCTATGAAGCTTGCTTCGGCTTATTCCAATTTTATCTTGCTGGAAAATGCTTATTGGATCGATTGCAATAGTGCGTTTTACCTTGAAAAAACGTTGTTCTACGCAGACCAGTGCTTTGCAGAACAAACGGCGGAACAGGAGCAAGATATATCATTTTGGTCAGAACTGGGGGATATTTATCGGGACTGTGAGCAGTTTTCCCGTGCAATGGCGTGTTATCAAAAAGAGCGGGAATTGTTTCAAGTGCAAATGCAGGAAGAGCCTATGGAGGCAAGTACCAAACTGGTTCAGTTTCAAACCGATGTGGCAGTCTGCAATTTGAAAATGAAACAATTTTCTGAAATGGAAGAAAATTATGAGGAAGCAATCGCAATGGCAAATCAGCTCTATGGAGAGGAACATGAAGAAACCGGAGAGATCTGGGCTGCCTATGCCTGTGCATTGATCGACTGGTACAATGCTGAGCCAAGCCGGGAACTGCTGGAAAAATGCAAAGCTGCTATGGAACAGGCGTTGGAAATCTTATTGGAGCATGATGCGTGCAATGAAGTTACACTTGCAAATTTGATGATGCGATATAGTTCTGTGTTGTCAGAATTGGGAGAGTTCCAGGATTGTAATATCATTGCAGCTGAGGCGTTGGAGTGTTTTCAGAAGAATTTTGGGGAACTGCATGAACAAATGCAATGGGCATATCTTATGGTAGGAGACAATTACCACAAGGCAGGGGATAAGGAAAACGCCAGGCGATATTATGATCTGGCGATCCGGGTCTTGCGGGAAAATGATTATGAGACGGATGAGCTGGAAGAACGAGTGGAGGAGATATTGCAGGGGATGTGATTGTGGGAAAGTGTGTCACTTTTTTCACGGTATATAAAGATAAAACCAGCCTGAGGTTCTGTGATTGGAATCTCAGGCTGGTTGTTTTATGAGTGAGAAAAGTGATGTGTTTTTTGAAAATCTATCCTTAAAATATATTGGAAAATGAGCCAAAGTCATTTTAACGCTCGGTTTAACGCACGCAGCGAGCGTTGGCGAGTGTTAAACCAAATTCTATAAATATTCCGAAATTCCGTGCTTTTTTCAAATACAAATAAAATTTTTTATCGTTTAACGCTTGCTTTTAACGCTCGGTCGTGTTATAATGAATTTGATTCAATGCTCACCGAGCGTAAAAGGAGTGTTAAAATGAATATTGGATTTCGAGAAAATATGACGGTTGAATTCAAGAGCGATCTGAAAAAGTTATCAGATGATGTGATAATTGAAAGTGTAGTCGCTTTTGCGAATACTGACGGCGGTAAATTTTTTCTTGGTGTAGAAGATAATGGTGATATCACAGGACTGCATCCGTCTCACAAGGATCCTTCTAAGTTGGCAGCATTTATTGCTAATAAGACGATTCCACCTGTTGCAGTTCAAACGGAACTTATGGATGCGGATGATGTAAAGTACTTGATCGTAACAGTTTCGAAATATACAGCGATTGTTGCTGCTTCAAATGGAAAAGTTCTGAGAAGACGCATAAAATTAGATGGAGAGCCGGAAAATATCCCGATGTATCCATATGAAATGAATACCCGGCTTTCTTCTTTGCGTATGCTGGATTATTCTGCTCAGCCTGTTCCGGAGGCAGTATATTCAGATTTAGATCCGGTAGAACGAGAACATCTTCGTAATATTATACAAAATTATCATGGTGAAAAAAATTTGCTTGATCTTGATGATACGGAATTAGATCTTGCACTTCGTTTGGCAGTAGAACAAAATGGTACTTTTGTTCCTACTTACTGTGGTATGTTACTAATAGGACGCCGAGAACGGCTTTCAACGCTTGTTCCGACTGCTGAAGCAGCCTTTCAAGAACTGCAGGGAACGGATGTAGCAGTAAATGAATCCTTTGTATTGCCGATATTGACGGCTTTTGAGAAAATAGAATCATATATGGATGCTAGAAACCATACAGAAGAAATGGAAGAAGGACTGTTTCGAATTTCCATTCCGGATTTTGATAAAAGGGCGTTTCGAGAGGCATTGGTAAATGCTTTCTGCCATCGGGATTATACGATGTTGGGACGTGTTCGTGTTTTACTGGATGATGATGGTTTGACCATCAGTAATCCGGGTGGATTTATTGAAGGTGTAACAATTGAAAATTTATTGACAGCCGAACCACATGGAAGAAATCCTGCACTTGCTGATGTATTAAAGCGAATCGGTCTTGCAGAGCGTACTGGACGAGGCGTAGATCGTATTTTTGAAGGCTCACTTTCCTATGGGAAATCATTGCCGGACTATTCAGAATCCAATACAAATCAAGTGAAATTATTTATTCCTAAAAGTTTGCCGGATAAGGCGTTTATTAAAATGATTGCAGAAGAACAAAGCAAGATCGGCAGACCATTATCTATCAATGCATTGCTGATATTAAATGCTCTGAAATCCAATCGAAGACTGCGGCTTGGAGAACTTGCACATATGATTCATCTCAACGAGTACAAAGTACGCACAACCGTTGAAAAATTAGTTGAATCCGGACTTGTGGAAGCGGACGGAAATGGAAACAGCAGAGCTTATATTTTGAGTGCAGCACTTTATAAAAATGCGGACAATGTAATTGGATACGTGCGGCAGACAGGGATTGATCGGGTTCGTTATCCGGAACTTGTTTTGAAGTTTGCAAAAAATAATCAAGGCAAAGTAACTAGAAAGGATGTAATGCAGCTTTTGCATCTTAATCAGGGGCAGGCATATCGTCTGCTTGTTAAGATGACGGAAGAAGGAAAGCTTTTGCTCGTTGGAAAGGGAAAATTTGCTTACTATAAAATAAAGTAAGAGTGACAGTCTGCTGTATTGTCTGAAAGTGGTTGTTGAATTATGTTGTTTTGTGGTTGATGTAGTATAATAAAACTTGACACTCCAACCTCAAAGGAATAAAATAGGAAAAGAAAAAATGGAGGAAACTTATGGCTATCTCGTATAAAAATCTTCATGAAATAGAAAAAATCAATTTGCATGATGCATATATTGAAAATGTGACTTACAATCATATTGATAAAAAGATTAACATTAAGTTAGAAAGTGAATGGGAAAAAAATGATTATGATTTAGATTTTCATAACGTACTATATTATGAAATGACCTGTTGTGACTTTTGGGGTAGTGGATATAATGTGATTTGTTGGTCAAAATTAGATACGACTGAAATTTTTGATAAGTTGTTAAGACTTGAAATGGTAGAAAACTCTCGTTCAAGAGGAACTAATCAAGAACCAATGGATTTATTTGAATTTTTTGGAATAGAAATACTTATAAATTCAGGAGACAGGTTGAGAATTATATGCAAATCAATTGATGTAAATAAGTTTTAATATAATTAGACTGATGTAGTATAATAAAACTTGACACCCTAACTTCAAAGGAATAAAATAGAAAAAGGAAGAAATGGAGGAAAAAGGAATGTCAGAAAATAAACAATAATATAAAGAAG
>ENA-OYZL01000592-OYZL01000592.1-human-gut-metagenome-genome-assembly--contig:-NODE-592-length-16224-cov-8.276517_pt1 | contig 16224 bp, 8 predicted proteins | sample MGYA00243292_ERZ653479 | MGnify/ENA primary metagenome ERZ653479 (study PRJEB26926, sample SAMN06165116) | human gut metagenome | biome: ENVO:00009003; feature: ENVO:2100002; material: ENVO:00002003... | reverse complement strand
CGAGATGTAGAGAGGTCTCGTGGGCTCGGAGATGTGTATAAGAGACAGGGCCTACCCGCAGACCGCCGAACTCAAGGTGGTTCCGGCCGACGTGGCTTGGTTCCCGGTGCTCGTGCGCGAATACCCCAAGCCCATGCCGTTCGTACCCGTCATCGACAACGACCTGCTGCGTTGGTGGGGTCAGGACCAGCTCTGGCAGTCCGAAGACCAGCGCTACTCCGCCGATTCCGTGCGTGCCATCCCCGGCCCGATCTCCGTTGCCGGCATCACCACCATCGACGAGCCGATCGCCGACATCCTCGGCCGCTTCGAAACCGCCGCCATCAAGCGCGTGCAGGACGAACAGCAGGCCGCCGATGCCGCTGAGAACGACGATTTCGCCGCACTCGGCGAGGCCACCAGCGCCGAGGACTTCATCCGCAAGTCCCCGAACATCTCCTGGGTCGGCCACATCACCGACAACCCCGCCTACGGCACCGCCCTGGGCGACCAGTACTACGAGATCCGCGCGTTTGACGCCGCGGCCGGCAAGTACGATCTGGACATCCACCTCGACACCTACTGGGACAACGACCCGGACGGCGGCACCTCCAAGCACGCCGTGCGCGATATCGTCATCCCGCTCATCGTGGAAGGCACCGAGCCCGGCCGTGTGCCGGTCGTGGACCGCGAACGCCTGATTCCGGACGTCTACGCGATGCTCGCCGCCACCGCAGGCATCGGCAACACCGCCATCACCGGCGACAAGCTCACCGAGATGCCGCAGCTTGACGGCAAGACCTCTGACGAGCGTCCGTTTGCTACCGCCACCGCCGCCTACACCCTCTCCGCCAACCTCGGCTTCGACCACGAAGCGGCCACCGGCGCCGCTCTGCCGACGACCCTGCAGCCCAGCCGCATCGCTCCCGATGCGCTGGTCGGCCCGGCCTGGCCGGCGATTTACACGGCGCTCGGCTCCGTGTACGTCAAGGGCTACCCGGTGATTGAAGGCCTGCTCAACGCCGTCCACCTCGACCACCTCATCGAACTTGAGGTGAACGAGGAGGACCTGCTTAAGCACACCGGTGAAACCATCACCCTGAAGTCTTGGGCTGAGGATTACTTCGAGTCCGCCTCCGGCCGCGTGGTCACCATCCACGTGACCCACACCGCTGCCGACGGCACGCTGCTTGCCCGCGAAACCGAGCGTTTCGCGATCCGCGGCCGCGTCTACTCCGATGCTTTGCCGGCAGACGCCCCCGAGTTCGGCGACGCCGAGCACGAGGAGATCGCGCCCACGCCGCGCCGTCTGCTGCGCCGCGTGAAGGTCGTCGCCCCACACGACATGACCGCCTTCGCCCGCACTTCCGGCGACTTCAACCCGATTCACACCTCCACTCGTGGCGCTCGCATCTCCGGTTTGGCCGCTCCGCTTGTGCACGGCATGTGGCTGTCCGCCACCGCCCAGCACGCCGTGCAGGCGCTGGACGAGAAGGATGCCCACTACGAGATTGCCGGCTGGACCTACAACATGTACGGCATGGTTCAGCTTGACGACACCGTCGAAATCTCCGTCGAGCGCGTCGGCAAGGTGCGCCACGGCGGCATGACCCTCGAAGTCACCTGCCGTATCGACGGCCAGCTCGTCTCCCGCGGCACCGCACTGGTCCGCGCACCGCGCGCCGCCTTCGTCTACCCCGGCCAGGGCATCCAGAAGCAGGGCATGGTTCTGGACGAGCGTGCCAAGTCCGCCGCCGCCCGCGACGTGTGGGAGCGCGCCGACAAGCTCACCCGCTCCAAGCTCGGCTTCTCGATCCTGGGCCTCGTGCGCGATAACCCGAAGGAGCTCACCGCCAACGGCGTGACCTACCGTCACCCCGAAGGCCTGCTCAACCTGACGCAGTTCACGCAGGTGGCGCTCGCGACGGTTGCTTTTGCCCAGACCGCCCGTCTGCGCGAAGCCGGCGCCGATATCTGGCCTGCATACTTCGCTGGCCACTCGCTCGGCGAATACAACGCGTTGTCCGCGTTCGCCGACGTGATTCCGCTGGAAACCGTGCTGGAGCTCGTGTTCCACCGTGGTTCCACCATGCACCACCTCATCGAGCGTGACGCACAGGGTCGCTCCAACTACCGCATGGGTGCCCTGCGCCCGAACCAGTTCGGTGTGGACGACGCGCACGTCAAGGAATACGTGGAATCCGTGGCCAAGGCGTCCGGCGAATTCCTGGAGATCGTGAACTACAACCTCGCCGGCCAGCAGTACGCCATCGCCGGTACGATCGCCGGACTCAAGGCCCTGAAGGCCGATTCCGCCCGCCGCGTGGCCGCATTCGGTGGCAAGCCCGCGTTCATGCTGGTGCCCGGCATCGATGTGCCGTTCCACTCCACACTGCTGCGCAAGGGCGTGCCGGAATTCCGCGACAAGCTCGACGCGCTGCTTCCCGCTTACATCGACTACCGTGGCCGTCTGGTGGACCGCTACATCCCGAACCTGGTGGCCACCCCGTTCGAGATGACCAAGGAATTCGCCGCCAAGATCCTCGAAGTCGTGCCGTCCGAGCGTATCAAGGCCGCGCTCGACGACCCGGCCGTGTGGGATTCCTACGCCGATGACGACCAGAAGCTCGGCCGTCTGCTCTTGACCGAACTGCTCTCCTGGCAGTTCGCCTCCCCGGTGCGTTGGATTGAAACCCAGGCGCTGCTCTTCGGTCAGCGCGAACAGGGCGGCCTCGGCGTGGAGGAATACGTCGAAGTCGGCCTCGGCAACGCCCCGACCCTGGCCAACCTCGGTGCCAAGACCCTGCATCTGCCCGAGTTCGCCGGCAACGATACGGTCGTCTACAACGTCGGCCGCGATGAAGGCCGCGTCTACATGACCGACACCGATTCGCTGGTTCCCGACGATGAGCCGGAAGAGGCTGCGGCCTCGGCCCCGGTCGAAACCGCTCCTGCCGGTGGTTCCGCCGTCGCCAAGCTCGGTTCCGGTGCCGCTCCGGCAAATGCCGTGACTGAGGCTGCTCAGACAACGGATGGCTCCGTCGCCGGACAGTCCACTGGACTGTCCGACTCCTCGCGCGGCCTGCAATCAGGGCAGGCCGCGGCCGGCGCACCGTCCGGTGCCGCCGTCGCCGACCTGCCCTTCAAGGCTTCCGATGCCATCGGCGTGCTCATGGCCTACTCCGCCAAGGTGCGTCTCGACCAGATCGGCAGCAACGACACCACCGACACCCTGACCAACGGTGTCTCTTCTCGCCGCAACCAGCTGCTCATGGACATCAGCTCCGAGCTGGGAGTCGCCAGCGTGGACGGTGCTGCTGAAGCGACGCTCGACAAGCTCGCCCAAATCGTCAACAAGGCCGCCCCGAACTACAAGCCGTTCGGTGCCGTGCTCTCCGAGGCGCTGCGCGACCGCCTGCGCTCGCTGTTCGGTGCCGCCGGCGTCAAGCAGCAGTACATCCGCGACCGCGTGACCAACGTATGGCAGCTCGGTGAAGGTTGGGTGGCCAGCGTGCTCGCCACACTGCTGCTCGACACTCGCGAGGGTGCCAGCTCCCGTGGCGGCGACCTGGCCAAGCTGCCCACCGCCGCCGTGCAGAACAAGCCGGAAGCCGACAAGCTGATTGATGCGGCCGTTGAGGTCGTCGCCCAGCTCAAGGGTGTTGCCGTGGCCCTGCCGTCCGCCGGTGGTGCCGCTGGTGGCGCTGTGGTCGATTCCGCCGCGCTCGACGCCTTCGCCGAGAAGGTCACCGGTTCCAACGGCGTGCTCGCCGCCACCGCCCGCTTCGTGCTGAACGAGCTCGGCGTGGCCGCTCCGGCTCCGGAAGAATCCGAGGACGAGAACGCCGCCGTCGTGGCCGCGGTTGAAGCCGAACTTGGCTCCGACTGGCCCAAGCAGGTCGCTCCGCGCTTCGACGCCAACAAGGCCATCCTCTTCGATGATCGGTGGGCCTCCGCCCGCGAAGACCTCGCCCGCGCCTACTACGACAACGATCCCGCCGCCCTGAACGGCAGCTTCATCGGCCTTGGCAAGACCATCGCCGCCGAAGCCCAGTGGTTCGCCAACGAGTCGGAGAGTGAAGAACTCAAGGCCGCCTTCCAGAAGGCCGGCTCCGAGGCCCTCGAACAGGTTGCGTCCAACAAGAACGCCTCCCGTTACGCGAATGATATCGCCATCGTCACCGGCGTGAGCCCGAACTCGATTGCCGCTCAGGTGGTCGAAGGCCTGCTCGCAGGCGGTGCCACTGTGGTGGCCACCTCGCACAGCTTCAAGCCGTCCATTAAGGCTTGGGCTAAGCAGGCCTACCGCGAGCACGCTACCGGCAACGCCAAGCTGTGGTTGGTTCCGGCCAACCTCTCCAGCTACCGCGACGTCGACGCACTGGTCGACTGGGTGGGCCACGAGCAGAAGAAGACCTCCGGTGCTACCACCACGATTCTGAAGCCCGCGTGGGAGCCGACTCTGTTCTTCCCGTTCGCCGCTCCGCCGGTCCATGGCACGCTCGCCGACTCCGGCGACCTGTTCGAATCGCAGGCCCGACTGATGCTGTGGGGCGTGGAACGCGCCATCGCCGGCTTCAGCCACATCGGTGCCGACACCAACGTGCAGCACAAGCTCCACGTGGTGCTGCCCGGTTCCCCGAACCGCGGCGTATTCGGCGGCGACGGTGCCTACGGCGAAGTCAAGAGCGCCTTTGACGCCATCGTCAACCGTGCCCGCGCTGAAAAGGTGTGGTCGAGCCGCGTCACCTTCGCTCACCCGAAGATCGGCTGGGTGCGTGGCACCGGCCTGATGGGCGGTAACGACCCGCTGGTCGCCGTCGTTGAGCGTCACGGCATCCGCACCTACTCCACCGCACAGATTGCGGCCAAGCTGCTCGACCTGTGCACTGCCGAATCGCGCGAGCAGGCCCTCAAGGCCCCGCTCGATGTGGACCTGACCGGTGGCCTCGGTTCCGAGCCCATCGACATCAAGGCCCTGCGTGCGGAGGCCATGGCCGACGCCGAGAAGGAAGCTGCTGCGGCCTCGTCTCAGGAAACGGATGGCTCCGTCGCCGGAAAGTCCACTGGACTGTCCGACTCCTCGCGTGGGCAGCAAATCAAGGCGCTGCCCACCCCGATCGTCACCAAGCAGGCTTCGGTCGACCTCAACGACTGGACCAACGTCACCGCCAAGCCGGAAGACGAAATCGTCATCGTTTCCGTCGGTGAGCTGGGCCCGTGGGGCTCCGGTCGTACGCGCGCCCAGGCCGAGCTCGGCATCCACTCGGACGGCACCGTCGACCTGAGCGCCGGAGCAGTGCTCGAACTTGCGTGGAACATGGGTCTGCTGACTTGGGCCGACAGCCCGAAGCCCGGCTGGTACGACACCGACGGCAACCTCGTGCCCGAAGAGGACATCGCCGAGCGCTACCACGACGAGGTCGTGGCCCGCTCCGGCATCCGCCCGTTCGAGGAAGGCATGGGCAACGACTACAAGGACGGTGCTGACGAAGAGGAAGCCGAGGTCTTCCTCGACCACGACGTCACCTTCTCTGTGCCCACCCGCGAAGTCGCCGCCGAATACGTCAAGTTGGACGAGGCTCACACCACCATCGCCCCGGATGAGGAATCCGGCGAATGGAACGTGACCCGCCACGCCGGCTCGATGATCCGCGTGCCGCGCCGCGCCACCATGACCCGCACAGTCGGCGGCCAGTTCCCGAAGGGCTTCGACCCGACCCGATGGGGCATTCCCGCCTCGATGGTCGGCGACGTCGACAAGATCGCCCTGTGGAACATCGTCACCACTGTGGACGCCTACCTGGGCGCCGGCTTCACCCCGGCCGAAATCCTCGAGTCCATCCACCCCTCGCTGGTGGCTTCGACCCAGGGCACCGGCTTCGGTGGCATGATGTCGATGCGCAAGCTGTACCTCGACCGCTTCCTCAACCACGAGATCCCGACCGACATCCTGCAGGAAGCCCTGCCGAACGTGGTCGCGGCTCACGTGATGCAGTCCTACATCGGCGGCTACGGCAACATGATTCAGCCGGTCTCCGCCTGCGCCACCGCAGCCGTCTCCCTTGAAGAGGGCGTCGACAAGATCGCCCTCGGCAAGGCCGACTTCGTGGTCACCGGTGCGATCGACGACATCGGCGTGGAATCCGTGATCGGTTTCGGCAACATGAACGCCACCGCCAACTCGGAGGAAATGTATGGCAAGGGTATCGACGCGCGCTTCTTCAGCCGCGCGAACGATCGTCGCCGTGGCGGCTTCCTGGAATCCCAGGGCGGCGGCACGATCCTCGTGACCCGCGGTGACATCGCCGAAAAGCTCGGCCTGCCGGTTGCGGCCGTGGTCGGCTTCATCCACTCCTACGCGGATGGTGCTCACACCTCGATCCCGGCTCCGGGCCTCGGTGCCCTGGCTGCCGGCCTCGGTGGCAAGGACTCCAAGCTCGTGCACGACCTGGCTAAGCTCGGCGTCTCAGCCGACGACATCGCCGTGGTCTCCAAGCACGACACGTCCACCAACGCCAACGACCCGAACGAATCCGAGCTGCACAACACGCTGGCCCACGCCATCGGCCGCACCGACGGCAACCCGCTGTTCGTGATCTCGCAGAAGACGCTTACCGGCCACGCCAAGGGTGGTGCCTGCATCTTCCAGGTCAACGGTCTGACGCAGCTGTTCAAGTCCGGCGTGATTCCGGCGAACGCGGCGCTCGACTGCGTGGATCCGAAGCTCCAGCGCGACGACCACATGGTCTGGGTTAGGAAGCCCCTGCGCATCGGCGGTGGTGAGGACGAGTTCGGTCGCGAGACCGCTGGTCGCCCGGTCAAGGCCGGTCTGGCCACCTCGCTCGGCTTCGGACATGTTTCCGGCTTCGTGGCTCTGGTCCATCCGGGTGCCTTCGAGGCGGCCGTGGCCAAGGCCGATGGTGAGGCCGCACTGGAAGCTTGGCGTGAGCGTGCCAACGCCCGCCTGGCTGCCGGCCAGCGTCACCTTGAGGAAGGCATGATGGGTCGCGCCGCGCTCTACGAGCCGATCGACAACCGTCGCTTCCGCGAGGATCACCGTGGCTACGACCACCACGAGGTCGAAAAGGCGATGCTCCTCAACCCGGACGCCCGCCTCGGTGCCGACGGCTACTACGAGGCCTGATTCCTCTGGCTCCCCTCGGTTGATGGGAGCCAGTAGCGCACCGGATCTCGGCTCCCCTCTTTGAGGGGAGCTCCCGCGAAGCGGGTGAGGGGAGTTTCCCCTGGAGCTTTCTCGCTGGCACAAACTCAGTGAGAGAAATATGCAGAACATACGAAAGCCCCTCCCTCGGAGTGGGCTTTCTGCGTTTCAAGGGGCTGATTTGGCATTCGCCGGAGGTCTACTTCCGTTTCAAGGGGCTGTTACCCAAGTAGACAAGGCGTAAAAACGGCGGAATGGCGTTGGCGTTATGCTGCGGATACTCGTGGTATGGAGGATGACCAGCCCCTTGAAACGGAAGTAGACCTCCGGAACGGTCAAAATCCGCCCCTCGAAACGGAGATAGACCTTCGGGGCGGGGCGCGGATGTTTTTTTGGACGGCTAGGCAGCCAGCCCAAGATGTTTGCGGTATTGCGCGAGGTCATCCAGCATAGTGAATCTTTTCCCCCTGAAATGGAAATCAGGCCCCAATTCTGATGAGGTGTAGAGATTACGCGCGAAGCGGTACACAATAGGAAGCATGAATACTTGTGGTTTGGGGCATGACGTGGTGGATGTGGCCGCATTCGCCGAACAGTTGGCGGAGCCGGGGTCTCGCATGCGTGCGCTGTTCTCCGTGCGTGAGGTGCGGCAGGCATCCGACCGCGCGCGCCAGAAGAATGACGGGGAGGCCGTCCATCTGGCCGCCAAATGGGCGGGCAAGGAGGCGTTCCTCAAAGCCTGGTGCGATTATCTTGGCGATGCCCCCTATCCGTTCACGCTTGATAATTTCCCGTGGCCTGAAATCGAGATCTTGGACGATTCCCGTGGTGTGCCGCATGTGTCTCTGGGTAAGGGGGCGGCGTCAGTCTTCCAAACTGATTACGCGAATTCGGCTGCCGGCGCTCGCTATTCCTCTGCTTATTCCTCTGCTTCCGATAACGGGCCTTATGCAGTGATGCAGGAGCGGCGGAATGCGCGTTCGGCGCAGCGCTCGACTATCGGTGCGGGGTCGATGCCGCATATCCATATTTCCCTGAGCCACGATGGTTCGATTGCCTCCGCGGTGGTGACGATTTCTGTGGAATAGCGCCCGAGGCCCCCGAGTGCTACATGCTGTACAACGTCTCCATCATGGTTAACCTGTGGGGCGCGCTCACCAGCCGCGACGTGCGCCTGCTCAAGAACCAGATCGACAAGCTCGACTCGCTGCCCGAAAACTGCTGGTTCGTGATTCTGAATGCGATGGGCGCCGACCTCCAACCATACGAGTCCCAGCTCATCCATTTGTGATTTCGACGGTTTCCAGCTCCCCTCTTTGAGGGGAGCTGTCGCCGTAGGCGACTGAGGGGAGTCCTCGGCAAAGCCGCAATCCATCAACTAGATTTGCTGGTCCTGCTGCAGCCACACGCGTTTGCCATCCCCGAAGAAATATGTATAATAACTCAAGTCGCCAAAAGCGACGTTTAACGCGGATGTAGCTCAATGGTAGAGCCTCAGTCTTCCAAACTGATTACGCGGGTTCGATTCCCGTCATCCGCTCCACTATATAGGTTTGTGGCTAGGGTACTACCCACAACATTGCCCGTAACACCACCGCCCGCAACAGAACACGGCCTTGGTGAGTCGTATGTTTGCGTTCACAGAAATTGCATGTAGTATGTCTCCGTGTATGCGTAGCGGTATGTGATACTGCACACATGCGGAGCAGTGGCATACTGACGGTCGTCAGTAACTCCGGCCCCCGCGCAGCGGCGGCAAATCCGCCTCAGTTCCCAGATGGTGGGACCGGCACGCCCCGTCGAGAAGAAAAGTGCGTTATCGCAGGGTGGATGACGAGGGTGCCACTTTTCAAAAATTCCAAGGTTCTTTTCAGTGTCGGGTAAAAAATTCCCTCTACCCGGGTGTACGCATTCGTGCTTTTTGCTTAATACCGTAACGCCTTATAAGCGTAACGCCGGGTTTTGGCGTACGTGATCGTAAGAGACAGGCAAGGTTATGAAGAGAATTGCAGAATGGTTCGCAGCGGTAGGGGCCGCGGCGGGCAGGAAAGGCAAACGGTTAGTGGCGATCGTTGCCGCCGTGGCGATGCTCGGTGGCGTCGCCGGTGTGAGCGCGACCGCCATGGCGGACGATGGGAATGCCTCCACGACACAATCGCAGACCACCGATGAGAAGGCGGCCGCCAGCGCGCCTGCTCCTCTTTCCACCGAGGGAACAAACGGCGTGCCGGATGATCCGACGTTGTCTGCTCCGGCCCGCGAGAAGACCGTTACCGCCAATGAAGACGGCACGTACACGGTGGCGTTGAACGTCACCGGTGCGAAGAGCGCGGGTACGGGCGAGATCGTGACGAACCAGCCACTCGACATCGTGCTGGTGTTGGATGTGTCCGGTTCGATGGCCGAAAAGATCGCTAGCGGTTGGAACCAGCCTACGAAGATTGACTCGCTCAAGACCGCGGTCAATAAATTCATCAATGCGACGGCTGCAGAGAACGCGAAGATTACCGACCAGAGCCAGCGGAACCGCATCGCCCTGGTGAAGTTCGCCGGCACCGAGAAGACCAGCGTCGGCAATGACTTTTACCGCGAAGGCTGGTCCTCCTACAACTACACGCAGATCGTCAGCAACCTGACGTACGACGTCTCCGGACTGACGAGCACGGTTAACGGCCTGAGCGCGTCCGGCGCGACCTCCGCCGACTACGCCTTCAACCGCGCCCAGGCGGCGCTAACGTATCAGCCTCGCGCCAACGCGAAGAAGGTCGTCATCTTCTTCACCGACGGCGAGCCGAACCACGGCAGGGGGTTTGACCCCACCGTCGCCGCCACCGCGGTGAACAAGGCGAAGAGCCTGAAGGACGCCGGGACGACCATCTACTCGATCGGCGTCGTCAGCGGTGCCAACCCCGGCGACACCTCGAGCAACCTGAACAAGTACATGCACGGCATCTCCAGCAACTACCCGGATGCCACTGCAACGAGCAGTGAGCATTTGTGGGGAAAGTCTTGGAACGCCAACCTCGGTGACCGCGCCGAGACCAGCAGCTACTACAAGGCCGCCACGGATGCCGGCCAGCTGAACAACATCTTCGAGTCCATTTATCAGGAGATCACCAAGACGGCTGAGTATGCCGACGTGACGATTCACGACAGGCTGTCCAGCTGGGTCGTGAGCTCCGACAGCGCCTCCGAGAATGGAGAGCCCGCGGGCTTCACGTACACGAAGACCCGGAACGGCCAGACCACGGCGTGGGCTGACGCCCCGGAGGCGACGGTTGCGGCTGATGGCACCGTGTCTTGGCCGGTCACGTCCAACGACGACACGCTTGAGGACGGCGTCACCTACACGGTGAGCTTCAATGTCAAGCCGACGCAGGCTGCGTTCGACGAGGCTGTTAAGAACCACAAGGACGATGCCAATGCCTCCGGCGACAACAACTTCTACACGAACGACAACTCCAGCGCCACTGTCGACTACAAGACCGTGGTGACCTCCTCGCAGGGCGGCACGACGACGAGCGATCCGCAGACCGCCGCCTACCCGCAGAAGCCGACCATCACCCTTCCGGTCTCCAAGATTACGGTGACGAAGACTTGGTCCGACGACAACGAGAATCACGCGAATGATTCCGTGCAGGTCCAGCTCAAGCAGGACGGCGAGGATTATGCCAACGGTTCAGCAACTCTGAATGCCGCCGGCAACTGGACTCACGAGTTCACGGTGCCTGCCGGCCCTGAGGGGCACACATACTCGGTTTCCGAGGTCAAGGTTGAAGGCTATGACTCCAAGGTTGATAAGACTGACCTCAAGCTACAAGGTTTGACCGCACAATCCGGTGCCTTCACGGTAACCAACACGCCTTCTTACGTGACCTTGCCCGCTTCGGATGTCAAGGTGACGAAGGTTGTGCAGGGACATGCTGCTAATTCGGACTTCGGCTTCAACCTGAAGTGCGTGGATAGCACGGATGCGAATGCTGGTAAGTGCGCTGACGTTACCGGCTTGGCCAACAATGGACTGACTACGACTGTGTCCAAGGACGAATTGACTGCTAGCGGCGCGAGCGCGACGGTTGGCTTCGGCAATGGGGACCTGAAGTTCAGGGTTCCGACCGGTGCTGACAATTTGGTCTACACGTTCGAGGCTTCGGAGGACACCGAAAAGCCTGCTGCCGGTTGGAAGTATGACAACGATAAGGTGACCGTCAAGGTCACGGTCTCCAGGACGGATGCCGTTGTCTCTTACGAGTACGGCGAGAACGATTCCGACCGAACGAATACGGAGTCGGCACAGTTCACGAACAAGTATGTGGCTATCTCCAGTCTGCCGCTGACCGGTGGCACGACTGGTCGTGACTGGATGGTGTTCGGCGGTGGCCTGGCCCTGCTGGCCCTGCTGGCTGCTGCGGGCTACACGGTCTGGCGTAAGCGTCAGCTGGTCTGATTTCAAGAAACTTGAGGTGGTTTTGGCTTCCCTCGCTGAGGGGAGCTGGCCGCCGAAGGCGGACTGAGGGGAGTCGATGAAGGCTTCCCTCCCCGAAAAACAATAAGGATTTGCGGATCACGGAGGCCCCGCTGTGGGTCTGCAGCCTCCGCGATTGCAAGAAAATCAATCACAATAAGGAAGAGAGGGTTTCTCATGAAGTTGAGGAAGCTTTTCGCGGGTGTCGCTGCTGCGGCCACCCTGCTCGGTGGCATGGCCTTCGGCGCCACCACCGCCAACGCGGCTGAGGCCAACATCTCCAGCACGACTATCACAGTCAACGCCACGGATGCAAACCAGTTCTACACCAAGCCGGTTGACACCGCTGACCTGCAGGCTAACCTGCGCATGTTCAAGTACGTTGAGCTCGCCAAGTATGTGTCTGATGGCAACACTGGCGTTGAGCTGGAGGGTTTGGTCTCCGGTGAGGCAGTGGATGCTGCTTTCGCTGCTGCTGGTTACAACGACCAGACCAAGGGTGATTCCCTGAACGAGTGGGCCTGGCTGGGCAACACTACCCTGACCGCCGCGCAGACCACCGCTTTTGTGAACGCGCTTAAGGATCTGGCTGTCACGGACATTACCCCGACGGCTTCTAACGGTGGCAAGACCCAGACCTTCACCTTCGCTGAGGGTGGTCTGTACTTGATTGTCGACCAGAGTGGAAAGCTGGTCGTCGAAGATAATGACACTCACAAGCTCGTGTGGAATGGCAATGCTCCGATTCTCGCTGGCACTGCTATCACGGGCGCCGCGCCGTCCGTGAACAACGCCACTGGCGTTCTCGCCGCTGCCGGCGTTGTCGACCTGAAGAGCAGCAAGGAAGAAACCACCAAGGCTGGTGCCGTGACTTGGCAGAAAGTCGACAAGAACGCTGCTGCTCTGACTGGTGCTGAGTTCCAAGTGTACGAAGGCGATGTTAGCGGTCTGTCCGCTGACGAGCTCAAAGCGAAGACTCCGCTTAAGTTCAATGGCTCTAACGGTGCGTATTCTCTGCCGACCGCCAATGCTGATGGCACTTACCCTGAAGGCGCCACGGACACACTGCAATCCAACGCTGAGGGTAAGTACACTCTGAACGGTCTTAAGCTCAACACCACCTACACCGTGATTGAGACGAAGGTCCCGACTGGCTACAACGGCACCTTCGTTGGCAAGTTCACGATCACTACCGGTGCAACCGCAGATGCTGCTGCCACCTTCGCTGGTAAGGATGCCTGGAACCTGTCCAAGGACAACAAGGGCACCTTCCAGGTCACCAACGTCAAGAACATCACCCAGCTGCCGCTCACCGGTGCCGCCGGAACCATGCTGTTCTCCGTGATCGGTCTGCTGATCGCGGGTGCCGCGGTGACCGTGTTCGTCAAGTCCCGTTCCACCAAGCGCGCTCTCAACGCGTGAGCTTGACTGCTGCTTATGACTGAGCAGCTATAACAATGGCCGATCTGATTATTCAGATCGGCCATTTGTCATATTGGCGGCATTTCATACGGATGACTTGTAGGCCATCTCCGAATCTTATGGGCAATGTATGGCATTTTGATTTGAATGTAATGGGGCCGGGCATCGAAAATAACTTGTGTTTCGCCACAACAAACGTTTCACGCAGGCTCGGTAACAATCGCCAAGCGGACACAATCATAGGGGGGGGTGAAGGATGGGTCTGTATACCCCATTCGTGGGCTGATTATCGTTCAGTTGCCGTCCAGCCACTACTTAAGCTCCACTTAAGCGGGGATAAAAACGACCCTACTAGGGGTTAGGCATGTACGAATTATAAGTATTACTATCCCGAACTATGGCATGCACCCCATAATCAAGGGGGTGTGCAATGAGCCTTCCAGCGAGTGTAAGGGACGAGGATGACCAGTGGTGGAGGAACTTTTAGCCCCGAGGAGATCAAGTATCTGAAGTCGTTGCCGGCAGTGGCGGAAGCCACGGCGAAGCGCATCACCTATACCGATGATTTCAAGCGTTACTGTGTAGTCCACTACAACGAAGGTGCCTCACCCGTGCGCATGTTCCGTGAAGCCGGATTGGATCCGGCTCTAATCGGGTACAAGCGCATCGAACGTTGCCTTGCCCGCTGGCGTGAATCGCAAGACGAAATCCTGAACTCCGGCAATGCCAAAGCCGGCGTGGAAAATAAGCTGGGGGGGGGGCTTCAGATTCGGAGCTTTTCCGCTCGGGAGCCGCGGGCGCACCAAACATTCCGGAGAGTGCGCGAGCAGCGAGAGCTTGGCGCGACTCGGCGGAATCGTCACTTCCGGCTGGTACCGGCAGCGAATCCGATTTCCACGTATCGCCCGAACGTCGCGCCATCATCTTCCCCGTCTCCCGCAAAGAGCAGAACAATGACCTACGCGACTTGCTGATTTCGCAGCAGGTACGTCGTATCGACGAACTGGAGCGTCAGGTCGACATGCTCGAGGCCCTGCTGCACGGCAGGCGGCGTAAGGAACAGGCTGCCAATACGTTGCCTGAGGAACAGACGGATACAGCGGCGGACAAGTCGCCGGATGCAGACGGGCAGTAGCAGTAGCCTGTCTGTATCCAATCAGCGCGCGAAACCGCAGGGAGCATCAGGTACTTGCCCAACACGCACGCTAAGATAGGCATCGCAATAATCGGCATGGCAATACATGGCAATGAGCAGGTAATCGGCGAGGCGGTGCATGGAGCAGGAACCCAACGAGCAAGAACCTAACGAGGCGACGGAAATCGTAGGCGGCAAAGTAGAGACCGTCGAGGTTTCCAGGCACCCCGAGGCTTCCATACCCGAGACCGATTTGTCTTTGGCTGATATCGAGCGCCGTCGCTCCCATCCGTTGCGTTGGGCGTTGATTATTCTTGCCGTACTGTGCGCCATCATCGCGCCATACTGGTTCGGTCGCTCGCTGGCGGTGAATAATACTGACTCCATTGTGGCCGTGCTCGGGGGAGTGTCTCCGCAAGGTATCGCACTGGTCGGTTGGGTGGCCGTGGTGATCACGTACGTCGGATTGGCGATGGCGGTGGTCGTCTCGCCGTCCTGGCCATGGCTGATCGTGTTCGTGCTCGGGCTGGCCTGTGAGCAGTTCATCGCGGGACTCAGCATGCTCAATCTCAACTTCTGGTATTCCACGTACGTGGTCTACGGCAAGCAGGCCGGTCTGGCGAATGCCGCGAACCTCGGCATTATGGGGGCGGCGATCGGCATCGCCGTATATGCCCTGGTGTTTGTTGGTCTGCTGGTGATTATCCGGAAGACCTCGCCGCTGAACGTACTGACCAAAAGCTGGGCGAGTTTCATTCTGTACTTCGTGATTGAAACCATCGCCCTGCTCGTGGTGTTGTTTGGCGGATTACTCACCACTGTGTGAGCGCACGTGAGTCGCCGTACGTCGCTCAGTACTCACCGCTCACTGCTCGCCACCGCGCAAACCGTGTGCCCGATGTCTATTTAGAGGTGCAACACCCCCTGTTGGTCCTGCAATTCTAGCAGTTCGTCGGCGAATGCCTCGGCGGGCGTCCGGTAGTCCAGCACGCGCATGGGACGGTTGTCGGCCTCGTCGACAATCTCCCGCAGTTCCCCGGCCATGTCCATCCGGATCTCGCTGCGTTTGGGCAGATACCGGCGGATCATGCCGTTGCGGTTCTCGTTGCTTCCCCGCTGCCAGCTGGAGTACGGGTCGGCGAAGTACGTGGCCATGCCCAGCCCGTCGCGCAGCCTTTCGTGGTGGGCGAACTCGGTGCCGTTGTCGTGCGTGACGCTGACGCGCGCGCCGGCCGGCAGCGGCGAGAACATGTCCAGCTGCGCCCCGACGCTCTCGCCGGCGGTCTTGTCCGGAACGATGCGGGCCATGAGGAACCTGGTCCTCCTCTCCACCTCGGTGTGCAGGTTGCATCCCACTCCGATGACGCTGTCGGCCTCCCAATGGCCGAACGCGCTCCTGCCGTCGGCCTCCGGCGGGCGTTCGGAGATGGGCACTCGGCCGGGGATCGGGAAGCGCGACGTCCTCCTGCCGCCGTGCCTGCGGCGCCGCCTGTGCCCTCGCGGCAGGCACCGCGCCCAGCGTTCCCGAAGCGGCCTGCTGGAGTAGACCCATCGGTAGATGGTCTCCGGGCACACGCGCATGAGCGCATCGTCCGGCCACAGGACGCGCAGCCTGCCGCTGATGAGCAGCGGCGACCAGCCGCGGCCCAGCCATTCGGCCACCTGCGCCCACAGGCGGTCGTGCGACAGCCGGTAGGGCTTTCGTGGCTTGGATCTCCTGCGGTCGGCCTTGCGCTGCGCGGGCCCGGCGATGTAGTAGCGGCCGGTCCATGGCCCCGCCTTCAGTCTTTTCGGCCGGTACGGGCGGTACGACTCGTTCTCGTTGGACGGGAACCATGTGTTGCGCTTGATCTCCCGGCTGATGCTGGACGGGCTGCGGCCCAGCATCGCGCCGATCCCGCGTATGCTGGCGCCGTTGCCTACCTCGATCTGGATGACCTGGCGTTCCTCTTCCGACAGGTGCGAATATACTTCTCCCATAGGTGCGACATCCCTTCGGACTGGTTTTCTAGGCAATTTCCAATCTAACGGGTGTTGCACTTTCATTTAGACAACGGG
>ENA-OYZL01000577-OYZL01000577.1-human-gut-metagenome-genome-assembly--contig:-NODE-577-length-16531-cov-5.276038_pt1 | contig 16531 bp, 10 predicted proteins | sample MGYA00243292_ERZ653479 | MGnify/ENA primary metagenome ERZ653479 (study PRJEB26926, sample SAMN06165116) | human gut metagenome | biome: ENVO:00009003; feature: ENVO:2100002; material: ENVO:00002003... | reverse complement strand
TCTACACGCGTAAGATCGTCGGCAGCGTCAGATGTGTATAAGAGACAGATGGTTTACCAGGGCAGACAAAAGAATTGCTGCAGCGAGATTTACAGTTTTATCTGGATTGTGGTCTTAGTGGTGTCGATTTGTATAAACTGCAGATTTTTCCTGGGACGCCGCTGGGCAATCAATTTAAAGCTGATCGGAGTGATTTCCCTACTGGGCGGGAGTTGGCAGAGCTCTTTGTCAGCGGCGCAGAATTTTTAAGCAGGAATGGCTGCCGTCAGCTGAGCTGTTGCCATTGGGCAACTGATGACAGGGAAATAAGCCGTTATAATACTATGGTGAAAGAAGGCGCTCAGGTTCTGGCTTTCGGAGCCGGCTGCGGCGGATCATTAGGCAATTATGCTTATATGCAGCCGTTTGATCTGGAAAAATATGTAAGCCTGGTTGATAAGGGTGTAAAGCCTTTTGTTATGTTATTTGAAAGAGATGAGTTTGCGCCTGTTTTTGCCGCGATCAAAGGTCAGTTTGACAGTGGCGTCTTTGAACCTCAAAAATTGAGAAGCTTATCAGAAATACCTTTTTCTGAATTGTTGTTTCCTTTATTGGAACGTTGGCGTAACAACGGTTTAATGGAAGCTGCTGATGGTGTTTATAAGCTGACGCCAATGGGTTTGTTCTGGCAGAATCAATTGAATCGTGCAGTGATGATAGCTGTGCAGTATTTAGTATACGGGCCGCGTGTTGCGGGAAGAAAGTCAGCTTTGACAATGATGAGTGCAATGGAAAATCGTACTTAAAAGTTATATGATTAAAGCCCCTGTTCAATAAGAACAGGGGCTTTAATCGGTTATTATTTAAGCTTTTAATTCGATTTCCAGCAGGCAGTCGCCGCTTTCGATACGGTTACCTGCTGTTACGTGGATCTGGGCTACGATACCGCTGATTGGGGCGGCGATAGTTGTTTCCATTTTCATAGCTTCGGTAACTACAAGCGGGGTGCCTTTAGTTACTGCTTGTCCTTTTTCCACCAGTACTTTAACAACGGAACCTGATAAAGTAGCGCCGATCTCACCCTGATTGGCTTTATCAGCTTTTTTGCGGCTGATATTGGTAGCTTTGACATTTCTGTCTTTGATATCGATTTCCCTGGGCAGACCGTTGAATTCGAAGGATACTGTACGAATACCATCGGCATTGGCTTCGCCGATATGTACAAGCTTAATGACCAGCATCTTGCCTTGTTCGATTTCTACTTTGATTTCTTCGCCTATTTTCATGCCGAAGAAGAAGGTTGGTGTATCAAGTACAGAAACATCTCCGAAATCATGTACACGTTTGACCCAGTCAGTAAAGACTTTTGGATAGAGACAGTAAGAGCTGACGGCTTCTTCTGTAATAGGTGCTTCCAGTTCTGCAAGTTTAGCTTTTATTTCCTCAAAATTAACAGGCGGCAAAGTATCGCCGGGACGGCCTTCTAAAGGTTTACGTCCTTTGAGAACTATTTGCTGCAGTTTTTGAGGGAAGCCTTGATAAGGAACGCCGATACGGCCTTCAAAAAATTCCACTACAGAAGCAGGGAAATCGAGTACGTCACCTTTAGCATAGATATCTTCTTCGCTGAGATCGTTTTGTACCATGAAGAGAGCCATATCACCGACTATTTTAGAAGAAGGAGTTACCTTGATTAAATCACCGAACATCATTGAGACACGGTGATACATATCTTTGACTTCTTCCCAACGTTCGATAAGACCGAGAGCGGTTGCCTGCTGTTTAAGGTTGGTGTATTGGCCGCCCGGCATCTCGTGTACATATACTTCCGGGTTTGGAAACAGTTCGGTCTGGTCAGCGGCTTTATAATATGGACGTACGGTTTCCCAATAACGGGATAGTTCGTTCATAGCATCGACGTCTACACGCGGCTGGCGCGGATGACCGCTGAGCGCATAATAGAGGCTGCTGCCGCTGGGCTGAGAAGTGCCGCAACTCATAGCGGACATCGCTGTATCAACAATATCAACACCGGCATCGACGGCACGGGCGTAAGTGTAGATAGCATTGCCGCTGCCTTCATGTGTGTGCAGATGTATCGGCAGGTCAATAGCGTCTTTGAGAGCACTGACAAGGCGGTAAGACGCCTCAGGTTTTAACAGTCCAGCCATATCTTTGATTGCAATAATATTGGCACCGGCGGCTGCCAGCTCTTTAGCCATATCCACATAATATTTCAGATCATATTTATCCCGGCGGGGGTCCAGAATATCGCCGGTATAGCATAGTGCCGCTTCGGCAACTTTATTGCATTCTCGCACAGTATCTATGGAAAGACGCATATTATCAAGTCCGTTGAGGCTGTCAAAGATGCGGAAAACATCGACACCGTTTTTGGCGGCCAGATGAATAAATTCCTTGACGACATTATCAGGATAGCTGGTATAGCCAACTGCATTGGCTCCGCGCAGCAGCATTTGCAGTAAAATATTAGGTGCTTTTATACGGAATTGCTGCAGCCGATCCCAAGGACTTTCGTCGAGAAAACGGTAAGCAACGTCAAAGGTAGCGCCGCCCCAGCATTCGAATGAGAAAAGGTTTGGAAGTTTTCCTGCTGTAGCAGCTGCTACTTTCATCATATCGTTTGTACGCAGACGAGTCGCAAACAATGACTGATGTGCGTCGCGGAAAGTGGTATCAGTGATTAGTACTTCACTTTGGGCCTGTACCCATTTTGCCAATCCTGCAGGGCCATGGGCATCAAGAACCTGTTTGCTGCCATCAGGAATCTTACCGATAAAGGGCTTGGGCATATTCAGGGGGGCAAATTCCGGTTTTGGCTGTACACCTACGTTAGAATAGCCATTGATAGAGATATCGGCAATATAATTGAGCAGTTTGGTACCGCGGTCATGTGTTTTAGGGAAAATAAACAAGTCGGTATTATCATCAACAAATTTAGTGCTGTAGCTGCCGTCAGTGAATTGCGGATGCTGCAGTACATTTTCCAAAAAGAGAATATTGGTTTTAACGCCGCGTATACGGAACTCCTTCAGACAGCGCAGCATCTTACTGATAGCTATTTGATGTGTCAGTCCCCAGGTGGTTGCTTTAACGAGCAGAGAATCGTAGTACGGGGTGATGACGGAACCAGTAAACGCATTACCTCCGTCCAGGCGTACGCCAAAGCCGCCGCCGCTGCGATAAGCGATCAGTTTACCGGTATCTGGCATAAAATTGTTGGCCGGATCCTCCGTAGTGATACGGCATTGGATAGCATGGCCATGGGTAATGATGTCCTTTTGTTCGGGGATCGCTATTTCAGGGTCATGGATGGAATAGCCTTCAGCAATTTTAATTTGTGTTTGTACAATATCGATACCGGTGATTTCTTCGGTAACTGTATGTTCAACCTGAATTCTTGGATTAACTTCAATAAAGTAGAAATTATTGTCCGGTGTTGCTAAAAATTCAACTGTGCCAGCACTGATATAATCAACATTTTTCATCAATTTAACGGCTGCTTCGCAAATACGGCTGCGCAGCTGCTGAGGCAAAGAGAAAGCAGGAGCAACTTCGACCAGTTTTTGATGCCGGCGCTGTACGGAACAGTCACGTTCGTGCAGATGTACAATGTTACCGTGGGTATCGCCGATGATCTGTACTTCGATATGTTTAGGGTTTTGCAGATATTTTTCAAGGTAGATCTCATCACTGCCGAAGGCTTTGAGTGCTTCTGATTTGGCAAGGCTGTAAGCCTGATCCAGCTCGTCCATTGAAGCTACCATACGCATGCCGCGTCCGCCACCGCCGTTAACAGCCTTGATAATGATCGGGAAACCGTGTTTCCCCGCAAAAGCACGTACTTCTTCTACGCTGCTGACTGTGCCGGTAGAACCGGGAATCATTGGAATACCAGCCAGTTCAGCCTGCGTGCGGGCATTGATCTTATCGCCGAACATTATCAGGTGTTCAAGACTCGGACCGATAAAGATGAATCCTTCTTCAGCGCAGCGTTTAGCCAGTTGGCTGTTTTCTGATAAAAAGCCATAGCCGGGATGAATGGCGTCGACATCGTGTTCTCGGGCAATACGCATGATGTCTTCAATATCAAGATAAGCGTCTATGGGGCCTTTGCCTTCACCGACCAGATAAGCCTCATCGGCACGGTTACGATGCAGAGATAAAGTGTCTTCCTTAGAGTATATTGCTACAGTACGGATGCCTAATTCATTACAAGCACGAAAAACGCGGATCGCGATCTCGCCGCGGTTAGCAACTAGAACTGTTTTAATTTTTTTCATGGTAAACCCTCCTTTGGTTGAGACCGTATCCATTGTATAAGAAAAAAGTACTTCTGGCAACATCAAAAGTTCATGTATACATAATTCTTGCACTGCACTTTGTATACATTTTTTGAAACACCGGCTAAGTTGTGGTTTTTTAGTGTAAAATTTTTCGGTATATGCATAAAATTTGCAGGACTGTTTCCTGACAGGAAAATCAGGGCAGAACAGTGGTTAGGATTTTTAGAAATTATTTCGATACTTTATTTAATGAAAAAGAAAGTATTATTGCCGACTTTCACAGATTTTTTGCTTGTTTAATTATCGAAGAACGGTTATCATTTAATATAGAATAATAATGTAAGTACAATATATGTACATATTTGGAGGTTCGGATATGCCAGAGAAAAAAGCTCCCCCTAAAAAGCCGCTTTATTACTATTATATTTTGGCTTTGGCAATAATTTTACTGATCAATACGGTTATCGTACCAACGTTTTTCAGCCCGCAGGTCAAAGAGATTTCCTATGGCAACTTTTTACAGATGGTAGACGATGGTAAGGTTGCAAAAGTAGAGATTACTAATAATAAGATAGCTGTTCTTGCGAAAGACAGTGATAACAAAGTAATTTATGTAACAGGCAGGGTAGAAGACCCCGATTTGGTTAACCGCTTAATGAAGAGCAAAGTAGAATTTTCGCAGGTTATTCCAAAGGAAAATTCACCGCTTGTCAATTTCTTTATGAACTGGGTCTTACCGATTATGATATTCTTCGCATTGGGCCAGCTTTTTATGCGTTATATGGGCAGCAAGCTGGGTGGTGGCAATGCTATGAGTTTTGGCAAGAGTAATGCCAAGGTGTATGTAGAAGCACAGACTGGTAAAAGTTTTGCCGATGTAGCCGGGCAGGATGAGGCTAAAGAAGCATTGATGGAATTAGTGGATTTTTTACATAATCCTGCGAAATATCAGGCTATCGGAGCTAATATGCCAAAAGGTGCCTTGCTGGTTGGTCCTCCTGGTACAGGTAAAACTCTGCTGGCTAAAGCTGTAGCAGGTGAGGCGAAAGTGCCGTTTTTCAGTATTTCCGGCAGTGAATTTATTGAAATGTTTGTTGGTATGGGTGCGGCGCGTGTCCGTGATCTGTTCAAGCAGGCTCAGGAAAAAGCTCCTTGTATCGTATTTATTGATGAGATAGATGCTATTGGCAAGCGTCGTGACAGCGGACAATTTGGCGGCAATGATGAACGTGAGCAGACTTTGAATCAGCTGCTTTCAGAGATGGATGGCTTTGATGGCAGTAAAGGTGTTGTGATCCTAGCTGCAACTAACCGTCCGGAATCATTGGATAAAGCGCTTCTGCGTCCAGGTCGTTTTGACCGACGTATACCTGTTGAGCTGCCTGATTTACAGGGACGTGAAGCAATTCTGAAAGTGCATGCGAAGGCAATTAAAACCTGCGATGATATTGACTATTTGACGGTAGCAAGAGCTACTGCGGGTGCTTCTGGTGCTGAATTAGCGAATATTGTCAATGAGGCTGCCCTGCGTGCTGTCAAAATGAACCGTACCTGTGTAAGCCAAAGCGATCTAGAGGAATCTGTTGAAGTAGTTATTGCCGGTTATCAGCGTAAAGGCGCTGTAATTCCGCCGGAAGAAAAGAAAATAGTTGCTTATCACGAAATTGGACATGCACTGGTAGCTGCTTTGCAGAAAAAATCAGCTCCTGTCCATAAAATTACGATTATCCCTCGTACATCTGGAGCCCTGGGTTATACTATGCAGGTTTCTGAAACTGATAATGTATTGATGAGTAAAGAAGAACTTTTCAATAAGATCGTTACTATTACTGGTGGACGTTCTGCAGAAGAAGTTATTTTCAATTCTATTACGTCCGGTGCTTCCAATGATATTGAGCAGGCTACCAAGCTGGCGCGTGCTATGGTTACCCGCCTGGGTATGACGGAAGAATTCGATATGATGGCTACCGAAACAATGACTAATATTTATCTTGGCGGAGATCCTTCGTTGAACTGTTCTGACGAAACAGCCAGTAAAATTGATGCCAAAGTTTTGGAAATTATCAAAGAAGCTCATCAGAAAGCGCGTGAGATTCTGGAAGAAAATAAAGAAAAATTACACGAGCTGGCAGCCTTTCTGCTGGAACGTGAAACGATTACCGGCGAGGAGTTTATGCGTTTGCTGAATAGTGAAGCTGATGTTATTGAAACTTCTGCGACGGTTGTAAAAGAAGGTGAAGCTGATGCTGAGGAAGCAAGCAGTATTTGACAGAGAGACTTTTTTGACACTGCCAGATTTACCGCCTCGTTTAAAGCTATGGGGTGAAGATAGAGAGCTTGAAGATTTTCTTGTAAAGAAAGCGTTTATGATTAATCCTATTCCCAGTTCTGTGGCGCGTGCAGATGGCGAGGTGAAAATTGCCGTCGTTGGTTCAGGTCCTGCTGGTTTAGGCAGTGCTGACGAATTGACTCGGTTAGGTTTTAAAGTGACGGTTTTTGAGCGTGACGATCGTCCGGGCGGGCTTCTGATGTATGGCGTACCTAATATTAAGCTTCCTAAAAATATCGTCATGCAGAAGATAGAAGCGCTGCAGGATGCAGGAGTGGAATTTCGTCTGCAGACAGAAATAGGCAAGCAGGTAACTTTTGCCGATCTGCAAAAGGAATTTGCTGCGATTATTGTTTGTGTTGGCAGTACTTCGCCGCGACGTTTGAAAATGATCCGCGATGATGCTAAAGGTGTTTACTATGCTAAAGATTTTCTGACTTATGTAACGAAGGAAATGTTGGAGCAAAACACATCTGTTCCCGCTGATACGGCAGGTAAGGATGTAGTGATTATAGGCGGAGGAGATACTGGTATCGACTGCGCTGCAGTGGCTTTTGCCCAAGGGGCCCGTAGTATCCTTCAGCTGGAGCTGAGGGAATGTGAGATGACCGGAAAAACGCAGGACGGTTTCTGTGAGTTGGTCAGCAGTGATCCTACATTATCATATGGCACTATGCTTCAGGATGTTTTATATGATGATAATGGCTTTGTAAAAGGGGTTCGCATCGCTAAGGTAGAATGGATAAGCTCCGCTTCGGGCAGCTTGCCTAAACCACAGTTGATCGAAGGCTCGGAGTCAGAAATCCCGGCGCAGCTTTTGCTGCTTGCTACTGGTTTTACAGGACCGGAGCCTGCTGTGTTCAGTACTTTTGCTTTTAATAAAACTCCTGTTGGCACGATCGCTAAAGGAAGCGGCTATTTTGATACTTCACGTGCCGGTGTATTTGCAGCAGGCGATGCTCGGCGTGGGCAAGGTGTTGTGGAATGGGCTTTTGCAGAAGGTCGTAATGCGGCTGTTGAATGTGCTGAATATTTGCATGCTTTAAAAAAATAATTATAAAAAAATGCCAATATCCTTTTACGGATATTGGCGTTTTTATTTTATTAATAAATGCAAGCGAATTTTTAAATAAAAATAGCAGGGTGATTAAAATACAACGTAAAAATGTTTTTATATACTTTAAAATAAAGTGGAATATATGAGGCTGGAGAATGGCTTCAGTAGCTAATCTACGAACATATGTTGCCTCAGCAACAAAAAGTTGAACATTTGTTTAATTTAATTCAAATATTATCAGCAATATTGTAACAGATTTGTTAACAATTAACTTCGGCATAAGTTGAAAAAAATCTTTACAATAAAGGTTAAGAAAGCAATAGCTTTCAAAAGCGAAGGAGAAATTTTATGTAGTCTATTTTGAGAATTGAGGTGAGTCTTATGACACCGGCAGTAAAATGTCTAATCGTTCTGGCAATAGTGGCTTTATTATTTATTACTGAACTTATTCCTCTGGCTATTACTGCAATGGGAGGAGCTATAGCCTGCGGGCTTTTGGGATTTATTCCGGCTCAACAGGTTTTTTCAGGCCTTTCGGATTCAACGGTAGTGCTTTTTGCAGGTATGTTCGTTGTGGGTGCGGCGTTGTTTCATACCGGTCTGGCACAAAAAATTGGTATAGGTATTGTTAAAATTTCCGGAACTAAAGAAAGCAGTTTAATGTTTGGTATTATGGTGGTCAGTGCAGCATTGTCCTCCTGTTTATCTAACACTGGCACAGCAGCATGTCTGATGCCCGTTGTTTTGGGTATTTGTGCTGCAGCTAAGATTCCTGCTTCCCGCCAGCTGATGCCTTTAGCTTATGCGGCCGGCATCGGCGGTGTTATTACGATGGTTGGCACACCGCCTAATATTATTGTATCCGGTGTTCTTACTTCCTTTGGATATGAATCCTTTTCTTTCTTCGAGTTTGCCTGGATAGGTATTCCTTTGACCTTTGTGGTTATCGCTTACATGATGTTTATCGGTAAGTATTTGCTTCCGAAAGCAGAATTGGACGCTGACCAGGAAATTGAACAGGAAATTGAGGCTACTGTGACTGACAGTAAAAAACAAATTGTTTCTGGTTTGATTTTAGCAGTGTGCATTATTGTTATGGCACTTGACCTTAAAGCTATTTCTTTGGAAATGACCGCTATTGTTGGTGCACTGGTTTGTGTATTAACTGGCTGTTTGACTGAAAAGCAGGCTTATTCAGCTATTGACTGGGTAACTATTTTCCTGTTCGCAGGTATGATGCCTGTTTCGGCTGCTATGGATAAAACAGGTGCCGGCAAATTGATCGCTGAATGGGCAGTAAGCCTGATGGGTGGATCTCCTACCCCGATCATTATGACCTCGGTACTATTTATTATCTCCTGCACTTTGACGCAGTTTATGTCCAATACAGCAGCCTGCGCCTTGCTGGCTCCGGTAGGCGTAGCGATTTCTCAGCAGCTGGGTGCTTCTCCGAAAGCGGTACTGATGGCGATCGGCGTAGCTGCTTCCTGTGCATTCGCAACTCCGGTCGGAACTCCGCCATGTACTTTAGTACTTGGACCTGGCGGTTATAAGTTTATGGACTATGTAAAAGTCGGTGTGCCTCTGGTAGTACTCTGTTTTATCGTTTCCATTATAGTTATCCCAATGGTATGGCCTTTCTTCCCCGGTTAATTGGGACAGCTGCGGAAGAATAGTACATAAAGCTCTCCTTTTTAGAACGGAAGCACATGTCGGTGCTTCCGTTTTTTTGTGGGCAATTAATGAGTCTGTCAGGAAAATGATAAAAGAGCCTGTTCTTTTTAGAACAGGCTCTTTTATTTCTTAAATATTTAAAGCTTTATTCAAAACAAATTAGTCAGCAATGGCAGTAGAAGTGGCGCTAAAATAGAAGTAGCAATACCGGTAAGACCAATTGCTACACCGCCGATGGCGAGTTGCAATGCGCTTTTATTGACGCAGGCACTGGTTCCGAGACCGTGACTTGAGGCACCAATAGCCAGACCGATAGCGATATCATTTTTAAAGCCCAGCCAGGATAAAATTTTATGATTGAAGGTAGAACCAAACATACCTGTAAAAATAACACAGGCAGCGGTTAAGGATGGTATACCGCCAATGACACTGGAAATATCCATGGCAATAGGCGTTGTTACTGATTTGGGAATCAGAGAAAGCAGAACCTGTTCGCTGGCGCCAAACAGCTTGCCGCAGACGAAGATGGAAACAATGCCGATGACTGTAGCGACAACAACTCCGCTGACGATGACGGCAAGATTGTTTTTAAGGGTCTGACGGTTACGGTATAAAGGGAGTGCCAAAGCTACTGTAGCCGGTCCTAAAAGGAAGTTTATGAAGTTTGCTCCGGCAGCGTATTGTTCATAAGTTATATGAGGTGACTGAAAATAAATGATGCCCATAATAATAGGGCAGGCCAGTACGAAAGGTGGAATAATGTTAAGCTCAAAACGATTGACGATCAGTTCGCAGAAGACGTAAACGATAATGGTCAGTCCAATGCCGAACATGGGTGAATTTAATAAGGCTTCGGGAAAGAACATCAATGTTTTCCTCCTTTGCTGTGTTTGGAAACCAGCTCGACAAAAGCTGTAGTAGTAATAAGAATAATCAGACTGCTGACGATGATTGTGATAAAAATTGCGATGCTTTCAGCTTTAATAATATCGAGATAAAGCAGCATACTGATACCGGCTGGTAAAAACAGCATGCCCATCTTTTCGATTAGGATAGTACAGGCGTCTTCGACGCTTTCCTCACGGATGACACCTGTCAAAAGCAAAACAGCCAACAGGATCATACCAAGCAGTGCCGGTGGAAAAGCAATGTGCAGGGCCTGCAAAAACAAAACACTGACCCATTGCAGAGCCAGCAGAATAGCGATACCACGTAAAATAGAACCAGCTGTCATAAATTTTCCCCTCAATTTGTATAGAATAACTATTATTGTACTCTTGCATATATGTTTGTCAAGATTTTGATGAATTAAAATAATAATAAAAATATTTGACTTTTTGACTTTTGGCGTTTATAATAAAAATTAAGGAAGCCGGCGATGCCAGCTTCCTTGCGAATTATCCTACTTAAAAGCTATATAAAGATTAGTTAAAAGAATCAAACCTAAAAGGCCCATGGCAAACAGTCCCAGTAGTTCGAAGCGGTACATGGATACTTCTTCATTGAGCAGTGTATAACTGCGCTGGATAACGTGGATTTTATTTTCAATATTGTCTTTCCAGACAGAAGCGCGCAGCAATGACAGATATCGAGTGTAGATACGTGCATAGAAAATATCTTCTGTTACCTGCAGGGCATTGTTGATATTGCTGGTGAGACTGCTGACATCGGCCATCAGTTCCATCAGGTTACTGCGGATCTGGCGATAGCTTTCGAGCCGCGTTGCTTTACTGGTCATATTGGCTTCTTCAAGTTCATCATAGGTTTTATCAATGGCATTGTTGAGAGCGTTATCATAATAGCGCAGCTCTAAAAACTGTGCATTGGCAAATTCAAGCAGATCAGGAACGTCAAGGCTTCCACTTTGGTCGTAAACTACGGCTGAATCCCAGGCCAGATAAGTAATGTCGTCGGCATAGGAGAAGCGATTTTCCAGTGTTTCCCTGCGAGTTTGTTCACTGACAGGGGTTCTATCTTTAAGTAGCAGCGGGACCAGATCCCAGTCAGGGATATTCTCTTTGAAGTAATAAACAACAAAGTCTTCGTCGAAATCCGAAACACGCTCGTTTGAGCAGGCGGGACGAATCGTTTCCAGAACGGCGTCCAGATAATGATGGATCTCGTCTTCCGGCATATTTTCGCTGACGATAGCCATATCGAGATATTCGTCGTAAGTTACATCGTCTTCAAATGGGATTCTGATAATCAGGCTGATAACTCCCAAATCAAAAATACGGGCCTTGATTTCAGCCAGATAGGTTTTGCCGCCAAGTTCCATTTCGTGTGAACCAAGTTCTACCAAAACAGGCGGGTCTTTAAAGGTAATGGATTTTGTCGAGATCCTGTCCAGACGCAGACGTGAAGCTATTTTATTGCGGCTGGTCCACAGGGCCTGTACAAGGTCCAGGTTGATTTCGTCGGCGACGTCAAACAATCTGTAAACGATCATGGATGTATTCATACTTGCCTCCATATTATATTACTTTGATGATTTGCTGGTTGATATTGAATGATACAGGTCAGCAACAAGTGCAGAAGCCCATTGGCGTAGAGAGATATTATCTCGTTTACTATGCAAAAGCAGCTTACTTAATTGGTTTATTCGCCGCAGAGTTTAGTTTCCCTGCGTGACGATAAAAATTTTCTGTAAAAATAAGTTAATAAATTCTAAATTAGATGATAGTCAGGAGGTGTAGCGATATGCAGGAACGCTACAGTGAAGAAGTAAAAAGTATTTTGGAAGCAGCGCAGCAGCAGGCTGTAATGAATTATCAGCAGGAGCTGTCATGTGCGCATATTTTAGTGGCCTTAAGCAGCAGTGAAGGTTTTTTCAGATTTTTACTCGCTAATGTCAAGGCAGATGAAAGAAACTTTGCACAGGAGGCTAAAGCGTTGATGCAGCGCATTCCTTCTGTAAAGGGACAGGATCGTCAGCTGGTGATGAGCACAGCTTTAGCCAGAGTATTAGGGCTGGCAGCGCAGGCCGCCGGTCAAGGTGAAGTGAATGTTGGCAATTTGGTTGCAGCTTTAGCCGGTGACGGTGACAGCGAGACAGTTTCTCTGCTTAAAAAGTATGGTATTGATAAGAAAAAGGTTGAGGGCTTGTATATGGCTTATACTAATGGGCAAGCTGATGAAGAAAGCAAACAGACACTTGAAAAATATGGACAGGACCTTACTGCTAAAGCGATGGAAGGCAAGTTGGATCCAGTTATTGGCCGTGATGAGGAAATTCGCCGTGTAATTGAAATTTTATCGCGTCGTAAGAAAAATAATCCGGTGCTGATAGGTGAGCCTGGCGTTGGTAAAACGGCAATCGCTGAAGGTTTGGCAAGACGTATCGTAGCAGGTGATGTACCTGAAAATCTGAAAAACAAGACTTTATACGCTTTAGACCTGGCAGCTTTGGTTGCCGGTGCTAAGTATCGCGGAGAGTTTGAAGAACGTTTGAAAAAGGTTTTGAAGGTTATTTCCGATTCTGCAGGACAGATCATTATGTTTATTGATGAGCTGCATACCGTGGTTGGTGCTGGTGCAGCCGAAGGAGCCATGGATGCGGGTAACATACTGAAACCGATGCTGGCCCGCGGTGAATTGCGTTGTATCGGCGCGACTACATTAAATGAGTACCGCAAGTATATTGAAAAAGACAGCGCTTTAGAGCGTCGTTTCCAACCGGTAATGGTCAAACAGCCAGGCGTTGAGGATACGATTTCGATTCTGCGTGGATTGAAAGAACGTTATGAGGTGCATCACGGTGTAAGGATTAAGGATGCGGCTTTAGTTGCGGCTGCTGTAATGAGTAACCGTTATATCAACGATCGTTTTTTGCCTGATAAGGCGATTGATCTGGTCGATGAGGCGGCAGCACGATTGAGGACCGAGATCGATTCGCTTCCGGCAGCGCTTGACGAAAGTAAGCGGCGGATACTGCAGCTGGAGATCGAGGCTCAGGCCCTTGGCAAAGAACAGGATGAGCAGTCTAAAGAACGGCTGGTGAAAATTGAAGAAGAGCTGTCTGAGCTGAGAAAGGAAAATGAAGAGCTCGTTAAACGCTGGGACGGCGAAAAAGCTTCTATTGCCCGTGTGCGCGAAGTGAAAAAAGAGATCGATGCCGTTAAACAGGAAATGGAAGGCGCTGAGCGCAGCTATGATCTGAATAAACTGGCAGAACTTAAGTATGGACGGCTGCCGGCGTTGGAGAAGGAACTTGCAGAAGTCGAAGCAAACAATAAAAATGATAAAGAGAATGTGCTGCTGAAAGAAGAAGTAGATGAAGAAGATATCGCTAAGGTGGTCAGTACTTGGACAGGGATCCCTGTTTCGCGTCTTAGCGGCGGCGAACGCGAAAAGCTCGTACATCTTGAAGATATCCTGCATCAGCGCGTTGTCGGTCAGGACGATGCGGTTAAGGCTGTCAGTGAAGCTGTCGTTCGTGCCCGTGCCGGCATAAAAGATCCTGATCGTCCGATCGGCTCATTTATTTTCCTTGGTCCTACCGGCGTTGGCAAAACAGAGCTGGCTAAGGCTTTAGCCGAGATATTGTTTGACGACGAACGCAATATGATTCGTATCGATATGAGTGAATATATGGAAAAACATACCGTTTCCCGTCTTATCGGTGCACCTCCAGGCTATGTAGGCTATGATGAAGGCGGACAGCTGACTGAAGCAGTGCGTCGCCATCCTTATTCTGTGATTTTACTGGATGAAATCGAGAAAGCACATGCTGATGTGTTTAATGTACTGCTGCAGGTACTGGATGATGGCCGGTTGACCGACGGACAGGGACGCAATGTTGATTTCAAAAACACGTTGATTATTATGACGAGTAATCTTGGTTCGGCCGAGATCATGAAAAAGCAGGGACAAATTTCCAGAGAAGATATCCAGAGTATGCTGATGCAGTTCTTCAGACCGGAATTTTTAAATCGTGTGGATGATATCGTGGTCTTTAAGGCCTTGGAAAAAGAGCAGATTAATGATATCGTGAAAATGATTCTGAAAGAGCTTGGTGAAAGACTGGAAAAACAGCTTGATCTGACGCTGGTATGCAGTGATGAAGCTGTGGCATATCTGGCGGATACAGGGTTTGACCCCGCTTTTGGTGCCCGTCCTTTAAAACGCTTGATCGTACATACTGTTGAAAATCTGCTGGGAAGAAAAATTGTCAGCGGAGAGATCAAGAGCGGTGAAAATGTAAGAGTAGTCCTGAAGAATGGTGTAATTGATATTGAGCAGGTTTCCTAAGTATTAAAAAAGTAAAGATTTCTGTAAAACAAGGCTGTGTTCGTTGAACACAGCCTTGTTTACGTATATAATGAGTATATAAGGAATTTTTTTATTGGAAGGAGCGATCAGAATGGCTAAAAAGGTAGTGATTATTGGCGGTGTTGCTGCTGGAATGAAAACAGCTTCACGCCTGCGCCGCAGAGATAAGGACGCAGAAATCACAGTAGTGGAACGTGGACAGCAGGTAAGTTATGGAGCCTGCGGTTTTCCTTATTACATTGGCGGAGATGTAAAGGATTTTTCCAGTTTTACTCATACACCGCAGGGGTTTGCACGTGATGCGGAATTTTTTAAAAATGTTAAAGGCTTTGATGTTGTTACCGGGCATGAAGCTCAAAAAATAGACCGCGCGAATAAAACGGTAACCGTAATGGATAAAGAAACTGGGGCAATACAGGAAATGTCATACGACGTATTAGTGTTAGGGACTGGGGCTACGCCTGTAAAACTGTCTTTACCTGGAGCTGAACTGGGAGGGATACATAATTTCTGGTTCCCCTGGGAGACACTAAAGGTTAAGGAAGAGATGGAAGCCTATAAAGTCACCGATGTCGTTATCGTTGGGGCGGGCTTGATAGGCATGGAACTGGCGGAGGCTTTTCATAAGCAGGGGCTGACTGTAAATATTGTAGAGATGCAGGATCGTATCCTGCCGCAGATGCTGGATCTGGAAATGGCTGATTTAGTTAAGAAACCATTAGAAAAAGCCGGTATCAGGTTATATCTGGAAGAAAAGACGCTGGGTTTTGAAGGCGAAAATGGACGAGTTACAGCAGTAAAGACTGATAAACGTACGATTCCGGCTCAGTTGGTTATTGTGGCGGTAGGTGTACGCCCGAATACAGAGTTGGCAAGTGCTGCCGGACTGGAGCTAGGTACAAGCGGGGCGATTGCTGTTAATGAATATTTGCAGACCAGTGATCCTGATATTTATGCCGGCGGTGACTGTGCAGAAAATATGAATCTTATCAGCAAGAAAAGAATATTTGCACCAATGGGTTCCACTGCGAATAAACATGGACGTGTTATTGCGGACAATATTTGTGGTGACATGATAAAATATCCCGGTGTTTTAGGAACAGGGATCTGTCAGATATTGAACTGGCAAGCCGGAAGTACGGGTTTGAACGAAAAAACGGCCAAAGCCGCAGGGATTGAGTTTGAGTCTGTGGTCGTACCTGGATTTGACAGATTAGGTTATATGCCCGGCGCGCAGCGTTTGGTGCTGAAGCTGCTGGCGGAAATTAAGACTCAGAAGGTTATAGGGGCTCAGGTTGTAGGAACCGGCGGCGTTGATAAACGTGTAGATGCTTTGGCTGCTGCCATGAGCTTCGGAGCGACATTAGAAGATTTGAGCAATATTGATTTCGCATATGCGCCGCCTTTTAACGGGCCAATAGATAATATTGCGACAGCCGCCAATGTTTTGATGAATAAAATAGAAGGACGCCTGCGCAGTATTAATCCGAAAGATTTTAAAGAATTGCGTAAAAGCGGTGAATATACTTTGGTAGATGTGCGCACTCCGGGAGAATATAAAAGTAACCGTATCGCTGGCTGTGCTAATATCATCAATTTACCTTTGGGCAAGGTGCGCAGTGAAGCCGAGAATGTGCTGGCTGATAAAGACGCTAAACTTGTTTGTTCCTGTCAGATCAATCTGCGTGGTTATGAAGCTGAAACTATGCTGCGGGCCTTAGGTTATAAAAATGTCCAAAGCCTGGAAGGAAGCATGAGCAGCTGGCCTTATGAAACTGAAAGCGGCGAAAAGAAAGAATAGTTATATTTGAAATATTTTAACTGAATAGTGACATCAAAATTTGTAATAGGCAATTTCTATATTCAATCTGTCTCTTATACACATCTCCGAGCCCACGAGACCTCTCTACATCT
>ENA-OYZL01000548-OYZL01000548.1-human-gut-metagenome-genome-assembly--contig:-NODE-548-length-17088-cov-6.863676_pt1 | contig 17088 bp, 10 predicted proteins | sample MGYA00243292_ERZ653479 | MGnify/ENA primary metagenome ERZ653479 (study PRJEB26926, sample SAMN06165116) | human gut metagenome | biome: ENVO:00009003; feature: ENVO:2100002; material: ENVO:00002003... | reverse complement strand
TACGAGATGTAGAGAGGTCTCGTGGGCTCGGAGATGTGTATAAGAGACAGGACGGCAAGTGGCCCAAAGACGATTCCGACCAGGGCGTGATCGGCAAGACGCTGGCCTCCGAACTCGGCGTGACCACCGGCGACACCATCACCCTCAACAAAACCACCGCCTCAGGCAAGAAGAACGAGCAGAAAATCAAGCTCACCGGTGTCTACGATTCCGGCGACGAGGACAACGGCTCGCTCTACATCGCCTCCTCCACGGCCCAGGTACTCGCCGACCTGCCCGATTCGGTCGACAAAATCGAGGTCAAGGCCCTGACCACGCCGGAGAACGACCTGGCCCGTAAGGCCGCCGCGAACCCGGCCGCGCTGAGCCAGGAGGAATGGGAGACCTGGTACTGCACCGCCTACCCGAGCTCGATCGCCTATCAGATCGAAGAGGTGATTCCGGGCGCGGTGGCCAAGCAGGTGCGTCAGGTGGCCGCGTTGCAGGGCAATGTGCTGCAAAAGACGCAGGCCGTGATGATTCTGATGACCGTGCTGAGCCTGATCGCCGCAGCCGTGGCCGTGGCCAACCTGATGGTCGCCTCGATCGGCGAACGGTCGGGCGAGCTGGCGTTGCTCAAGGCGCTCGGTGCCACCGATGCCGCGGTATCCCGCCTGATGCTGGCCGAAACGGCGGCAATCTCGCTGCTGGGCGCGATTGTGGGCGCGCTGCTCGGTTCCGGCGTGGCCCAGCTGATAGGCCGGGTGGTGTTCGGTTCCGGCATTACGATGCGGCCGATGGTGTTCGTGCTGGTGTTCGTGCTGCTGGCTGTCACCGTGCTGCTGGCGTCCGCCTCATCGATTCGTTCGATTCTGAATCTCAAGCCCGCGGAGGTGCTCCATGGTCGCTGAGTTTATCTACGTAGGTGTGGAAGGAGGGAACCGATGACCAACACCGGTATGTTCTTCAGAATGCTGTTCAGCGCCGTGTTCCGTCGGCGTTCGCGCGCGGTGATGGCTGTGGTGGCGTCGCTGGTCGGCGCAGCCACACTGTTCTGTCTGGCGATGATCTGCCTCGCTGTGCCGCAGCAGATGAACGAGGAGATGCGTGCGTACGGCGCGAACCTGATTGTCACGCCCACCGAATCGACCAATGCCGACGGCAAGGCCGGCATCGACAAGGCGATGGTGCAGCACACCACTGAAATGGTCAAGGCCAAGGGTTCCGCGAAATACGCCACCTACCGCTACGAGAACGTGCGCGTCAACGCCTCGCCGTACGTTATGGCCGGCGTGAATGCGGCGCAGGTCAAGAACCTCAACCATCACTGGGTGGTCGACGGCTCGTGGCCGACCGACGGCAAGGTGCTGATCGGACGCGACATCGCCGACGCCATCGGCCTGAGAATCGGCTCCGCCATCACCATCGGCTACCGTGCATCCGATAACGCCAGCACCAACGGCACTTCGTCGAACTCCTCGATCGACCAGCAAACCAAAGACGGCCGTGTCTCCAGTGACATCATGGACACCTCCGGTACCGAATTCCGCGTGGCCGGCATCGTGGACACCGGCGGCAGCGAAGACTCGATCATCTACGCCACCAACGCCGACGTCAACAAGCTCACCGGCATCACGCGCGGCGTGGACGTCATCGAGTATTCGGCCGGCGCCAGCGACCTCGCAGGCCTGGTGTCCAGCATCAACGACATGACCTCCATGCACGTCAAGGCACAGCAGGTCACCAAGATCACCGCCTCCGACACCCGCATCATCACCATGCTGCAGACGCTGTTCTGGATCGTCTCGCTGGTGGTGCTGGTGCTGACGCTCGTCGGCGTCGGCACCACAATCAGCTCGATCGTCTCGCAGCGACGCAACGAGATTGGCCTGCGCAAGGCCCTCGGTGCTAGCTCGCGTGCCATCGGCACCGAGTTCTACATCGAATCGTCGCTCTACGGCCTGATTGGCGGCCTCATCGGCACCGCAATCGGCTACGGACTCGCCAGTTGGCTGTGCGTGGCGGTGTTCGAACGCTCCATCGTATTCAACTGGTGGCTGGCCCTGATTTCCGTGCTGTTCAGCGCGCTGGTCGCCATCGTCGCCTCCATCCCGCCCGTCCACCGCGCCACCCGCATCGACCCCGCCGTCGTGCTTCGCGAAGAATAAAGAAAGAGAAACGTCATGCTACTTGAACTCGACCACATCTCGAAGATCTACGGCGACCTGCGTGCCGTGGACGACCTCAATCTGACCGTGCCGGAAGGCGAATGGCTCGCCATCGTCGGCTCCTCCGGCTCAGGCAAGACCACGCTGATGAACATGATTGGCTGCATGGACACGCCCTCCAAGGGCTCCGTGAAGCTGGAAGGCCGCAAGCTGGAGGACCTGAACGCCACGCAGCTGGCCGACGTGCGCAAGAACCTCATCGGACTGGTGTTCCAGAAGTTCTATCTGGTGCCGCACCTGACCGCCGTGGAAAACGTGATGGTGGCCCAGTACTACCATTCGGTGGTCGATGAGAAGCAGGCCATGGAGGCGCTGGAAAAGGTCGGCCTGAAGGACCGCGCCCACCACCTGCCCGGCCAGCTCTCCGGCGGCGAGCAGCAGCGTGTGTGCGTGGCCCGCGCGCTGATCAACGACCCGAAGCTGATTCTGGCCGATGAGCCCACCGGCAACCTCGACGAGAAGAACGAGAAAATCGTGCTCGACCTGTTCCGCAAGCTGCACGAGCAGGGCACCACGATTATCGTGGTCACCCACGATGCGCTGGTCGCCAGCTGCGCGCAGCGCGAGATCATGCTCAACCATGGCGTGCTCGTCGGTGAGAAGTGGAATGACGAGGATGCGCGCAAGGCCTACGAGGCGGCCGGCGGCAAGCCCGCCTCCACGGGTGCACAGGTCGAGGGCGCGCAGAACGGCGAGACCGCCATTGGTTTCACTGACCCCACCAAGGCCGCGAAAACCGGCGGCGAGGAGTAGGGCCGTCAGGGGCATCGAGCAGTATGTGAGGAATACATGGCAAGCTGATGGTCTCCCCCCCCCAGTCAGCTTCGCTGACAGCCCCCCTCGTCAGAGGGGGGCTTAAGGAGCGTGAATATGACCGAAAAGAGTACGTTGAAGAAATCCGCGACATTGGCGGCGGCCGGACTGGTCGTGGCTGGCGCGCTGCTGGCCGGATGCGGCGAATCCAAGGCCGCGCCGATGGACGATGCGTACGCCGGCAACTCGGGCGAGACCGAGAAGTCGCAGGAAGAGCAGTCGCAATCCCAGTCGAACGGCTCCGATAGCTCCGACGGCTCCGATTCCAGCTCGTCGCACAACGACCCGTCCACCACCACGTCCGACAAGAAGGACACCGGCAACTACAAGGACGGCAACTACTCGATCAACGGCCAGTACGGCCCGGTAGGCGAGGATTCCATCGACGTCCATCTGACCATCAAGGACGGCAACGTCGAGACCGTCAATATCATTGGGCACCCGTTCACCACGATTTCCAAGAACCATCAGGACGACTTCGCCAAAGCCATTAACGGCGTGGTGGACGGCAAACCTCTGAAGGGTCTCAAAGTGGACAAGGTCGCCGGCGCCAGCTGGACCTCCGACGCCTTCAACAAAGCCCTCGAAGTCGCCCGCCAGGAGGCTTCGATTCAGGAGTAAGACCGCTACTTCAGCAATGCTGGCCACAGCAGATCGGCCATGCGCGAGGCCCAGGCGGTGTCGTCGTCCATTGCTTTGCCCTCGATGGCCTCATACGCCACCAAAGATCCGATAATCGTGGACAACAGCAACTTCTCGTCAACGTCCTCGCGAAACACGCCCTGCGCGACTCCCTGCTTGAGGAACGCCCCCACACGCTCCAGCCACGGGGTCACCACTTGGTCGACGATGTGCTGGAAGAACTCGGCCTCGCTGGACAATACAATGCCCACGCGCTTGACGTCGATGTCGTTGTCGCGCACCCAATCGACCAATCGCTGCAATAGTTGCGTGAAATGCTCACGCGTGGGGCTGGGCACTGGGTCGGAATCCGGGATGGCCAGATACATCGCGCTGATCTCGTGCAGCAGCTCGTCGGCATTATGATATCGGCGGTAAATCGTGGTTTTGGCCACACCGGAGCGCCGGGCCACCTCCTCGATGGTCACGCCGCTGATGCCGCGGTCCACCGCAATCTGCAGCGTGGCTCGCATGAGCTTGCGATCCGTCGCCTCGCGCGTGCGCTCACCGCGCGGTGTCGCCGTCGTGTCTGTCATCTCCGTCATCTCTTCTCTTCGAAATATGCTCCCGTACGCTCCCGCTGGCGAGAGCTGGCTGGCAAAGCCAGACTGAGGGTGGTAAGTCCATGCCGTTTGTAGGCAACTCCCGGATAATACCTACTAGCTCAGCACTTTAGTGCTCTCGACTTGGGCTACATACCACTGGTTGAACCGCACCAGTGGCTTCCTGAGCAACAGCCCAAGCAACAGTAGCGGCGGCACGAATGCCAGCAGCATTCCGGCGGCCCGCCAGTAATCCATGTCGTAGATGCCGGCGATGGCCGCACGCATCATCGTCACCGCATGGGTGAGCGGCAAGAGCGGACTGACTTTGGCGATGAAGTCGGGCAACATCTGCACCGGGTAGGCAGCGTTCGCACCCGAAATCTGCACGATGAGCATAAGCACGCCGATTGCCTTACCCACATTGCCGAAACTCACCACCATCGTATAGGTGAAGAACGAGAACACCAGCGAGGCCAGCCATCCAGACAACATAAACAGCAGCGGATGCACGGCCTGCACGCGCAGGAACAGCAAATCGCCACCGAGCGACACCGTGGATTGCAGCAGCGCAATCAGCGCGAACACCCCGTAATGCCCAAGGAAGAGCCGATGCGGCCGCGGATCGCCCAATGCTTTGCGCGTCCGGCGAGACACGGTGGTTTTCAGCGTCACCACCATCAGCAGCGCGCCCACCCACAGCGGCAGCAGCGTGTAGAACGGTGCCATCGACGAACCGAAATTCGCCACCGGGAATACGGCCTTGCGCCTGAGCTGCACCGGTGCGGCCAACGTACTGGCCAGCGTTTCGGGATCATTGCCCAGCACCTCTTTGACCATGCCCATATCGCCACTGTTTAGTGCGTCGCTCAGTGTGCTGTTGAACGAAGCCAGTTCGGCGCCGGCGGAACGCAGTTTGCCGGACACCTTGTCCAAGGTAGTGCGAGCGTCGCTGAGCATATCGCTGGCGTCGTCGGAAGTCCCTTTCAGGTCGCCGAGCGTGGAGTCCAACTGGGTGGCGCCGGAACTCAGTATGCCGGAGGCGTCAGCGACGGTGGACGACAGGGAGTCGATTTGCGGTTTCACCGTGGCCGAGAAATCTGACTTGATATTGGCAATACTGTTCTGCGCTTGATCAGCCAGATTCTTGACCTGCGCATGCTGATCCTGCGCGTCCTGATTGCCTTGGCGAATATCGGTCGCCGCCGTATTCAGCGCTTGCCGCAGCCTGTTTTGTCGTGCGATTGAACGGTCAATCGCCGTGATGATGGATGAGTCGTTGCCCAGTATGCCGGCCAACGTGTTGCGAATTTCAGTGTATTTCTCCGTCTGCTTGCCAATGGCCGTGGCTTGACGGTCCAATTCGTCGGCGACCGTGGTGGCACCATCATTCGCGTCGGAATACAGCTTGTCTATGGAATCGGACACCGCGCCGAAACTGGAGGCGCTCGCGTCCAGTGCGCTGCTCATCGCGTCAGCGGTGGTGCCCAGGGCTCCGGCCACGTCGGTGACTTCCTGTTTGGCGCTGGCAAGATCCTTGCCGCCTTGTTTGGCGGCAGAGGAAACCTGAGTGATTAGTGAGTTCGAGGTGTCGAGCAAGGCGCCGGCCGTATCGGTCAATGCGCTGTATGTGCCAAGCAGATCCGCAGTATCGTCAAGCTGTGTGGCGAAATTGGCGATGTTGGCGTTGAAGGTATTCAGTTGCTCTTTGGCCTCGGGCTTGGACAGCTGATCGGCCAGCGAAGACGCGATTTCCAGCCCGGCCGAAGTGATGGTCTTAGCGAACGTGGTGTTGATTTCCGCCGCAACCTCATCCGTGCCCTCGTTGAGCAGATTCGGTGCCAGCGCGTTCTTCTTCTCGTTGCGGTAATAGGTCAGTTCGGCATGCTGCACGTCGTCGGAGAAGAAGGTCATCATGTCTTTGCTGAACGACTTCGGAATTACGATGGCCGCGTAGTATTTGCCGGATCGTGCGCCCTCGACGGCATCGGCTTTGGACGTGATCGTCCAATCGAGCTGACTGTTGGCGCGCAGCGCGTTCACCACCTGATCGCCGACCGTGACTTTCACCGGGATCAGGTCGGAACGATACCCCTCATCCACATTCGCCACCGCGAATTTCAGGTTCTTCATATTCGAGAACGGGTCCCAGCATGCGGCCACGTTGAACCAGGTGAACAGGCCGGGAATCATCACCAAGCCGATCACGATGATGAGGGAGACCACGTTGCTGGTCAGGCGTTTGATGTCGCCGGTAAACAGTTTCCACATGGTGTTCATCGTGCGTGCCTGCCTTCCTTGGTCGGCGGAATAGTGGGGATGATTGCGGTAACAGCGGCGCTCGGGTCCGCTTCTTCGTGGCGTTCGGCGGAGGTGTCGCGACGCTTGGCCTTATGCCCGTACAGCATGGCGCGGATCGACTCGTCGGAGAGGCTGCCGAGCTCGGTTTGGCGGCGGATGGAATCGCGCATGAATTCCACGACCATCAGGAAGCCCATGATGATGAGCACCCATGCCAGCCATGTGCCCATGACTACGATTTTCTCGCTGGTGGTCAGCGCAAACACGATAATGAGCGCGGCCGGCACCACGAATCCGGCAATAAGCGCACCCAGCAGCAGCCGGGGATAACGGTAGGCGAATTTGGCGGCCCGACGTTCGATGGCATGACGGTATTCGTCGTGGTCGGCCAGTGCTGCAATGGCCTGAGTGACACGGTATTCGCTGCCGGGCAGATGCACCGGCTCGCCGATAATCATGTCGCTTTCCTTGATTTCCCGCGCGAACAGGCGGTTGAGATTGGCCAGTTTCGGCCGGGCGCTGAGGCCAAGCGCAAAGGCCAGAACCACGAAAACCAGCAATTTGCCGATATAGGCGAACCAGAGGCCGTCGTAGAAGCCGCCGATGGTTTCACGCATCGCGTCAATCGAATAGGTGAACGGCAGCAGCGGGTAGATGGCGCGGAAGAACGCGGGCATCATTTCAATCGGGTACAGGCCGGAGGCGCCCGGCACCTGCAGAATGACCAGCGCCACGCATACGCCTTTGCCCACGTGCATGAACGTGGTGGAGAGGGCGAAAATCACCGACATATACACCAGTGAGGTGATGACGCAGGTGAGCAGAAACACTGGGGCGCTCGCGCATTGAATGCCGATGACAAGATCGCCGATGGCCGTGACCAGGCCTTGGACGGCAGCCAGCGTGGCCAGTAGCAGGAAGCGACCGAGATAGCCTTGGGTTGGTGTGAGATCGTCGATGCCCTCATCATCGGTTTCGAGTTTGGGAATGACCACGAGCACGAACGCGCCCACCCACAAAGACAGGGTGGTGAACAGCGGTGCCATGCCGGAACCATAGGAGGCGACCGGATAGACGGCCTGTTCGCTGATAACAGTGGGGGAGAGCATGAAGTCGGCGATTGTGGCGGCATCCAGTTTGCCGTCGGTGCCGATCAGGGAACTGAGTGAACTGGAGATGCTCAGGGCTTTGATGTCGGTGACCAGCGTATCGAGCTTGGTTTGTACGCCGGCCAGCGCCTTATCGGTGTCGCGCAGCGCGGTCACCGTGGTGGAGGCTGCTTTGTCGAGTTGGTCGAGGGTATGCTTCGACTGATCGATGAGTGAGCCTTGCGACGTGATGCCGGTCGACAGAGTGCTGGCGGTCGAGCTGAGGGCGTTGAGACCGGTGTTGAGCTGAGGAATGGCGCCGGAGGTGATGGTGCCGCGAGCGGTATTGGCCTCGCGCACCGTGGTTTGGGTGGCGGTATTGAGATGCTGCGCCAATCCGGCGGTGTCTGTGGAGGCATTGCCGATAGTGGTGTTCAGGCTATCGAGGTTGCCCAGTGCGCCGGCAAGCTCGCTATTGCGGCTTTCCAGTGTGGCAATGGCGGATTGCAGCGGTTCTCGATTGGCGTTCGGCAGCCCTTTGAGTTGGTCGATGATGTCGGCGTTCGCTTGGTTGATGTCTTCCGCCGTATTGATCAGTCCGCCTACCTGCTGATTGGCGGCGCTGATGGTTCCGGTTACCGTGCCCACGCTTTGGTTGGCCTGTGCTGCGGCTTGGCTCAGCAGGCTTGAGCCTTGGTCAAGCGCTTCGGACGTGGAGGTGACGAAGCCGTTCAGACTGGTCTGGGTAGTGCCGATCAGGGTGGAGACGCCGGCCAGACCTTCTGCAGTGTCGATGCCAAGTGTGCGCGCGTCGTCCAGCGCCTGACGTGCGGTGCGTGTCTGCTCTGGGGTGTCGGTGAGTTTGGTGGTGAGCTTGGCGATGGTGCTGCGTGTGTGCTGCACATCGTCGGAGGCCTTGGCAAGGGCCGTGAGGGCCTTGGCTTTGGTGGTGTCTTCGGTACTGATGGCTTTGCCGTCAACCGTATTGATGACTTCGGTAAGTACTTCGGATACGGTGGAGACGAATGTGGAATTGACCGTGCGGTCCACAGTGGACGCGCCGACGTCGGTGACTTTGGGGGCGATGGCGCTGGCTTTTTCGTTGACGTAATACTCCAGAGTGGGCCGACTCTTGCCGCCGGTCACCACGCCGGCGAGATCGTCGGAAAAGTCTTTGGGAATGATGATGGCTGCGTATGCCTTGCCGGATTCCACTTGGTCCATGGCCTCGGCTTCGGTGACGAAGGTCCAGCCGAGCTGGTCGTTGCTTCTCATCTGCTTGACGATTTGATCGCCGAGGTTCTGCTTGCCGATGAGCGCGTTGTCGGTGCCGTCGTCATTGTTGGCGATGGCGACGGTGATGCCTTTGGTATTGCCGTACGGGTCCCAGAAGCCGACGATGTTGTACCACGAATACAGTGGCGGGATGAACACCATGCCGAACAGGATCACCCATGCGGCCGGCACCTTGAACAGGCGCAGGAAGTCGCGTCTGAGGACCTTGAAGATATTGCCCACTGATACCTCCGGAGCTTGGTGTTGCTTGGTTGCTACGTTTTCCGTAGCGATACGTTAATCGTAGCGCTACGTTTGTAGTAGCGTAATACGGCTGCCGGAGATTAATGGGGTGATTGATGATGTTTTTGGCGGAATAACGCTGCTGCCCAGCGGCTTATCGTGTGTCGCTGGGCAGAGCGAAAGGCGTTCTGGAACTTATTGACAAGATTTCTGGATGGTTTTTGGACGTTTCCTGAACGCGATGGATAGGCTCGGTGCTCGGCAATGTAGACAGACATGTACCGACCGCCCATCAAGTTCAGCAAAACCGCAATCGGGTGATAGGGTGAGGGGACGCTATGTGGGGAGGAAACCATGGTTGAATTCAAGGACGATGGCACGGCCACTACCCCCGGCAAGCTGCGGGAGAACCGTGACGCCGAGTCCGCAGTCGTGGCCGATCTGGTGGCCGTCGAACTGGACGACGCCGGCTTGAACCTGAACGCCAAGCGATTACCGATTCTGGCGCGCATCTATGGCGCGGTCGTGCTGCTGGACGGACTCGCCACATTGCCGATTATGGTGATTTCCATCCTCTATGCCGTGCGCGAGATTCTGGATGGTCATGTGCACGTCGATGCGATGAGCCTGACCTTCATCCTGTCCGCGATTCATGCGGTGGTGCTGGTAGTCAGTGCCGCATGCCTGATTGTGCTCGGCGTGATGCTGCTGCGCAATCATCGCCGGTATGCCGCGCGCTGGACCTACGTGCTGATGCCGTTGACGTTGGCCGACGGCATGCTGTCGCTGGCCCTGACCGGCCTTGGCTTCAACCTGCTGCTGCCGCTGATTCAGATGATTATTCTCGTCGTGATTTCGGTGACCGCCGATCCCTCCCTGAGCGAGGAACGCCGTCTGCGGCGCGCGCTCAGGCGTATGGACGATCGCGATGATTATGAATCGGCTGTGGCGGCCGGCATGCTAGGCCGCGACCAGTCCGGCAAGGGCTATATTGCGCTGGACTTTTTCAATATCTTCTGGCTGTTTACCATCGCTTCGGTGGGTGGCCTGATTGTGGAGACGATCTACCATATGGCGCTGTATAACGGTGAACTTCAGGACCGCGCTGGTTTGCTGTGGGGCCCGTTCTCGCCGATTTACGGCTGTGGTGCGGTATTGGTAACCGTGTGCCTGAATCGCCTGTGGAAGGCGAATCCGTTCTTGATTTTCTGCGCTTCGGCGGTGATCGGCGGCGCGTTCGAATATTGCACCAGCTGGTTCATGGAAGCGGCGTTTGGTATTACCGCGTGGGATTACACCGGCCGTTGGCTGTCCATCGACGGACGTACTTCGGGCCAATTCATGTTCTTCTGGGGACTGATTGGTGTGGTGTGGGTCAAGTGGCTGTTACCGCGACTGCTGGCTCTGATTAATCGCATTCCATGGAAAGTGCGGTATTCGCTGACTGCGGTATGCACGGTGCTGATGGTGATTGACATTGCCTTCACGCTGATGGCCTTGGATTGCTGGTATGGGCGCATGGCCGGCCAGCCGCAGGATTCACCGGTCGCGATGTGGTTCAGCGAACGCTACAGCGACGCTTACATGGCCAATCGCTTCCAGACCATGCATATCGACCCTTCCAAGGCCGGGCGTATGTGAATGGCTGGCAAGTAATTACGCTTCGCGGGCAGAAGGTGCGTAGAACCTAAGACAGCCCTCGCGTGTGGGTGGTAAGCGGGATACACTTTCAAGCGTTGAAGGAATGATCCCTCCGCTGATGCGCTGGTTTGTGACGCGCGTGATGACGATGGGACAATCAAACGAAAGGCAAGGCACATGGCCGAAGCTACAGCAAACATTGGTGTGATTGGACTGGCCACGATGGGCTCCAATCTGGCGCGTAATCTGGCGCACCATGGCAACACGGTGGCGTTGTTCAACCGTCATTACTCGCGTACCGAGAAGCTCATGAACGAGCATGGCACCGAAGGCAACTTCGTGCCGGCCGAAACGCTCGAGGAATTCGCCGCGTCCCTGAAGCGTCCGCGTACCGCCATCATCATGGTCAAGGCCGGTGCTCCGACCGACGCGACCATCGCGCAGCTGGAAGAGGTGTTCGAACCGGGCGACATCATCGTCGACGGTGGCAACTCCTTCTTCAAGGACACCATCAAGCGTGAGAAGGAAGTACGTGCTAAGGGCTTCCACTTCGTGGGTTGCGGTGTGTCCGGTGGTGAGGAAGGCGCGCTCAACGGCCCGTCTCTGATGCCCGGCGGCACTGCGGAATCCTGGAAGACCTTGGGCCCGATTCTTCAGTCCATCGCCGCCAAGGTGAACGGCGAACCGTGCGTGACCCACATCGGCACCGATGGTGCAGGCCACTTTGTCAAGATGGTGCACAACGGCATCGAGTATGCCGATATGCAGGTGATTGGTGAGGCGTATGACATTCTGCGCCGTGGACTCGGCATGGATGCCGAGGAGATCGGCGACGTGTTCGCTGAATGGAACAAGGGCGATCTTGATTCCTACCTGATCGAGATCACCGCTGAGATTCTGCACCACAAGGATGCCGAGACCGGCAAGCCGTTCGTGGACGTGGTCGTGGATCATGCCGGCATGAAGGGTACTGGTACTTGGACCGTGCAGGCTGGTCTGGAATTTGGTTCTCCTGTGGCTGCCATCGGTGAAGCCGTGTTCGCTCGTGCACTGTCTTCGCACGGTGAGCTGCGTGAAGACGCTCAGAAGGAAGGTCTGGCTGGACCGAACAAGACCATCGATCTGGCCGGAGAAGACAAGGCCGCGTTCGTCGAGGACGTGCGCAAGGCTCTGTTCGCTTCCAAGGTCGTGGCCTATGCTCAGGGCCTGAACGAGATTCAGGACGGTGCCAAGGAATACGGCTGGGATATCAACCTGTCCGAAGTGGCCCGCATTTGGCGTGGCGGCTGCATTATTCGCGCCCAGTTCCTGCTCGACCGCATCACCGAGGCCTTCAAGGGCGATAACCCGCCGGCTTCCCTGCTGTTCGATCCGTACTTCGAGAAGATCATCGGCGAATCGCAGGATGCATGGCGTCGCGTGATCGTTCGCGCGGTGGAGGCCGGCATCCCGACCCCGGTGTTCTCCAGCTCCCTGGCGTACTACGATGGTCTGCGCTCCAAGCGCCTGCCTACCGCTCTGACCCAGTCCCAGCGTGACTTCTTCGGTGCCCACACCTACGGCCGCGTAGACAAGCCCGGCGTGTTCCACACGCTGTGGGCTGAAGAAGGCAAGCCTGAAATCGAGGCGTAGCCTCGTGATTTCAGGTTTAGGACAGCCCTGTGGGCTGTCCGGCCTTCTTCAGGCTCGGCGATAGCCGAGCTGAGAAAACAGCAAGCCCGAGATCGAGGCGTAGCCATAGACGAATTAAGCCCCCTCATCAGAGGGGGCTTAATTCACTCACAACTCGGTGACGGTTTCTTCGGTGGAGAACCAGATGAACTCGTCCACTCCGTTGGCGTAGGAGGACGGGTAATCCGGGTTGTTGGGCTGCTCGAAGACATGGGCCAGCGATTCGGCTTTGCCGGCACCGGCGGCGAAGAACCACGTATGGCGTGAACGCGCGATGAGCGGCGCGGTCAATGAAACACGCAGCGGCGGCATCTTGGGGGAGTGGTTCACACCCACGGTGAGCCTATCGGTAACCTTGACCTCATCATGACCAGGGAACAGCGACGCATAGTGACCGTCCGGTCCCATGCCGAGAATCATCAGATCGATTACCGGTTCCGGCCCCAATTCATTCACCAACTCGCGCTCATAGTCGCTCGCGACATCGTCCAGCAACGCATCATTCGCGGCATCGGCGGCGGCGCGAACGGAAGCATCATCGCTGTCGGCCTGATCCATCACATCGGCGATGTCATCGGCTGAACGGGTATCGGCCGCCATCTCATGAATATTCGATTCAGGCAGCTTGCCATCTGCCACCAGCTGGTCAAGCAGCAGGCGACGGGCTTCCAAAGCATTGCGATCGGTGTCGTAAGCCGGCACAAAACGTTCGTCGCTCCACCAGAAATGCACGCGCGACCAATCAATCGCGTCAGCCAGCGGATCGCTCAGCACCAAGCCCAGCGGCTGCGCGGCCGAACCGCCAGACAGCGCCACATCCACACGCGTGCGATGCGTGCCATCAGGCAATCGTTCGGCGAGCAAATCGAGTAGCGCCAAGACAAAACGTTGCGCGCCAGCCTGAATCATCAGATCTTTATTCGGATACACAATGAGTTTTCGAGTTGCCATGTATGGTCCTTGTATGGGGTATGTGTCGTACTTTGCAATGTGGATTGTGTTGTCAGTTGACAACACAATCCACATTGTGCGACATCGCATATGTCACTTTATTACTCCGCGGGCATGAGCTTCGGCATCGCATGAGGTAGGAAACGATGAGCAACGGCGTTGGCATGGCTCGGCCACAATTGCCGAACTCATGCCAACGCCGCTGTGGCAACGGGTTCTACCGACTTCAGTGACGAATCAGATCCCAGCCTTCGTTGATGACCTCGGCGTAGATCTCATCGGGATCGATGCGACGCAGTTCCTCGGTCAGGCAGTCCTCGATGGTGCGCATCGGCACGGACACTTCCTGCGGAGTCTGGCCGGGCAGCGAGATCAGCGCTTGGTCCTCATACGGGCGTTCCAGCGAGATCACACCGTCCTCACGGGTCAGGTACACGCCGGTCACGGCCTGCGCGTCGGGCACGAACTCAGTTTCGACTGGTACGCCAAGTTTCAGACGCAGCCATGCGCACAGCATTTCCATAGGCAGGAAGTCGGCCTTGCCGGTCACCTTCACGGCGGTGATGGGCAGGTGCGGCGGCTGATCGAGCATCGAGGCGAGCATTGCGCGCCAGACGGTCAGTCGTGTCCAGGACAAGTCGATATCTTCCGGTGTCCAATTGCGGCGCAAACGCTCAATCGTGGCCTCCGGATTATTGGAGTGCAACGCGTCGGTGATGCGACTGCGGGCCATCGCACCCATCAGATCCTTGGCCGGGTTCGACGGCGGTGTGGTCGGCCACCACGCCACTACAGGCGCATCCGGCACAAGCAGCGGGATAACCAGCGTATCCGGGTGGTTGATAAGGCCACCGCGCGGACGCAAGATGATGATCTCACCGGCACCGGCGTCCGCGCCGAATCGCACTTGGGCGTTCAGGTTGGAATCGTTCGGATCGTTCGGGCCGTCGGTCAAATCGACGGCCGGATTATCGCGACTCGCGCTCACCTCGGCGGCCACTTCGGCCGCGTTCGGTTCGCCTTCGCCGGACTGATCGGCAGGATTGGTATCCGGTACTACGGCAATCACGCGGCACGGGTGCTCACGGCTGGCCGAGTTCGCGATTTCCAGCGCATGCTCTAGGTCCGCGTCCTCGGTGGCGATGAGCAGCGTCAGCACGCGGCCGGTCGCCGATTCGCCGCGCTCCTCGTGCAGTTGTTCGATTTTGTGCGCAATCTCGCGGGTGCGGGTGTTCGGCATATCGATGATCATGGCATCCTCCAGTGGCGGCCGTCGCGCGCCAGCATTTCGTCGGCCTGTGCCGGACCCCACGTACCGGCGCGGTAGGCCTGCGGCTGGCCAAGCGTGGACCAGAATTGTTCAATCGGATCGAGGATCTCCCAGCTGAGGTTCACCTCTTCGGTGGTCGGGAACAACGGCGGATCACCGAGCAGCACGTCCAGAATCAGTCGCTCATAGGCTTCCGGCGAGTTCTCGGTGAAGGAGCGGCCGTAGCTGAAGTCCATGTTCACGTCACGGACCTCCATGGTGGAGCCGCCCGGCACCTTGGCTCCGAAGCGCATGGTGACGCCCTCGTCGGGCTGCACGCGAATCACGATGGCGTTCTTGCCGAGTTCGCGCACGGCGGTCTGCTCGAACGGCAGATGCGGGGCGCGCTTGAACACCACGGCGATTTCGGTTACACGCTTGCCGAGGCGCTTGCCGCAACGCAGGTAGAACGGCACGCCAGCCCAGCGGCGGGTGTCGATATCGAGGCGGATGGCGGCGTACGTTTCAGTGGTGCTCTTGGGGTCGATGCCTTTTTCCTCCAAGTAGCCGACCACTTCGTGCGAGCCCTGCCAGCCCTTGGCGTACTGGCCGCGCGCGGTGTTGGCGGCGAGGTCCTTGGGCAGGCGCACGGCGGAAAGCACCTTGGTCTTTTCGGCGGTCAGGTCCTTGGCGGTGAAGCTCACCGGCTCCTCCATGGCGGTCAGAGCCATGAGCTGAAGCAGGTGGTTCTGGATGACGTCGCGTGCGGCGCCGATGCCGTCGTAATAGCCGGCGCGGCCGCCGATGCCGATGTCCTCGGCCATCGTGATCTGCACGTGGTCCACATAGTTGGCGTTCCAGATCGGCTCGTACATGGCGTTGGCGAAACGCAGGGCCAGTAGGTTCTGCACGGTTTCCTTGCCGAGGTAGTGGTCGATGCGGAACACGGAGCTCGGGTCGAACACTTCGGATACCACGCTGTCGAGTTCCTTGGCGCTGGCCAGATCATGGCCGAACGGCTTCTCGATGATCACGCGGCGCCATGCGCCCTCGGACGAGCGCGACAGGCCGGAGGCGGCCAGCTGCTTGGCGACCTGTGGGAATGCGCGCGGCGGCACCGACATGTAGAAGGCATGGTTACCCTGCGTGCCGCGGTCGCGGTCAAGCTCCTGCACGGTGGCGCTCAGACGCTCGAAGGCCTCCGGGTCGTCGAACGTACCCTGCACGAAGCGGATGCCGGCGGCCAGATTGCGCCAAGTCGACTCCTTGAACGGCGTACGGCAATGCGCCTGGACGGCGGCCTTGACGAATTCGATGAACCGTTCCTGTGTCCAGTCGCGGCGGGCGAAACCGGTCAGACCGAAGCTCGGCGGCAGTAGGCCACGGTTCGCCAGGTCGTAGACGGCTGGCAGTAGTTTCTTTTGTGCCAGATCGCCCGTGACACCGAAAATGACGAGGCTGCATGGGCCGGCGATACGGGGCAGTCTGAGGTCGCGCGAGTCGCGCAGGGGATTGCTCCAATTGGGGGATTCACTCATAATGTACAAGGGTAGTCGCCGGCGGCTATCTATCGCTAGAGGCGATATGCGATTTGGGCTGCGATTTGGGCCACATTGCGTGTGCTGTGCCGTGCGTTGGGCCAATCGCGTACGCAAACGTGTACGCAACGCCGTAGTTGAAATATCCCAAAACGGTGTGTATTTTAGAAGAGTTGCCCCTTTAGCTCAACGGTTAGAGCAGCGTCCTTTTAAGTCGTGGGTTGTGGGTTCGAATCCCACAGGGGGCACAACAAATCCTCGGAATCGCAATGGTTCCAAGGATTTTTTTGTTTCGACCAGCCTGGCTCCTAGAGTGGTGTCCCATGTCATGCACCACGATTCTTGTCGGCAAAAATGCCAGTTACGACGGTTCCACCATCATCGCCCGCGATGACGATTCGGGCTCGGGCCGTTACGATCCCAAGCGCTTCGTCGCTGTCGCCCCCGACGACCAGCCGCGCCACTACCGCAGCGTGCTGAGCCATGTCGAAATCGAACTACCGGACAATCCTTGCCGGTACACCATCGCACCGAACGTGCTGAATAATCGTGGCATTCTGGCCGAAGCCGGTGCCAACGAACACAACGTGGCGATGAGCGCCACCGAAACCATCGCTGTCAACGAGCGCGTGCTCGGTGCGGACCCGATGGTCGAGTTGCGGCCGGCTGTCGGCGAACCGGACAGCACCGATTATCAGGCCGAGCAGCCCGGCGGTATCGGTGAGGAAGACATCATCACCCTTGTGCTGCCGTATGTCACCACCGCGCGCGAGGGCGTCGCGCGGTTGGGCGAACTGCTCGAAACCTACGGCACCTACGAATCGAACGGCGTGATTATTTCGGATGTGGACGAGATCTGGTACGTCGAGACCATCGGCGGCCATCATT